>Ga0315314_1003190_pt1 | contig 13028 bp, 11 predicted proteins | sample TDP9_MG_FD_203631 | JGI IMG/M metagenome (GOLD analysis project Ga0315314, IMG submission 203631) | Freshwater sediment microbial communities from Lake Towuti, South Sulawesi, Indonesia - TDP9 | ecosystem: Environmental > Aquatic > Freshwater > Lake > Sediment | place: Indonesia: South Sulawesi...
CTTCAACATAACTTTGAACGGCCCTCGAAGCTTGATCTCAATCTACATCCCACCAGAGTTTGGAGGTCTAACGTCCGGGAACACTACAAATATCTGGACGAGCGTCACCAACGACTACAAGTTCATATCTGTATCAAAGATGTTGGCCACGGATACCATTGGCCCGGGTTGGTGGAAGATAACGGTCTCGACGCCCCTAGCAAGCGCCATCCCAGCTGGCTGGCACTTGGTGAAGATCTTCGATCTCAAAGCGCCAAGTGTTGCAGGACGATACTTTTTTAAGATATTCACTCGTCTTCTAGGCTTTCCTTCCGAGACTTCAATAGGCTCCACTAATTTTCCAACGCTCGTCGTCAAAGACGAGTTGAATCCTGCGTATATTTCAGGGCATGTTCTCTACGGAGGAAACGAGTACTATGGGTACTATTATGGCCTTCCAGTCAATGTTCCGGGAAAAGTTGTAGCAGAAGGAGTGACTCCTCAGGGAAGGATTGTGAAAGCTCAAGCTTACTTCAATGCCAGCGGAAAGGGTTACTACACAATTTATGGCTTGGCTCCTGGGACATACAATTTGACTGCTTCCGCCGCGGGCTTCCCTCCGATTAAGATGAGCCGCCTCGTTTCAGTACTTGCTGGACAATCGCTGGATGGAGTTGATCTTTACGTATATCCTGGTGCTGAGGTATCTGGAATAGTCTGGTCAAAGTGTCCTACACAAACGGTTCAGTGGGGATGGATTTACGATATAGCAGGAACGCTGATGCCTCGCCCTATAACGATCGAGCTGTTAGACATCGAAGGTAGGCTTGTTGCATTTACTAGTGGAACGACCGCCCCCACTTCTGTAAACTACAACTTCACTTCAGGAAACGCAATAGAATATGACGGCCATATTCCTCAAGACCTTGCCGGATATGTCTCCGGGTTTTCATCAGGCGATTATATAGTCAAGGTCTACGTGAACAACTATATTCAGCCGGATACAACATATGTTCACGTGTTCAACGAGACCAAGTCCATATTTGTTCCGATCGACTTGCTGAAGAGCGGTTTATTCAATGTGATGATACACTTCAAAGATTCGCCTGGGCTTCAAGAGACTCCGACCGAACTAGATCATTATCTGGTCATCGAAGCTTACGACTCATATGGCACATTGAAAGGATGGAACATCACTTGGGTTCCAAGAGGTAGCGCGAACAAAGTGGTGGAGGTAACAGGGTTCCTCGGCTTATTCAATTTCAGAGGATTTAGAGATTATGGACTTTATCCTGCAACCTACATGATAAAGGCCTATATGAGTGGCTACATGCAACTGGAGATACAGTATTCCACAGTAGCTGAATGTTGCAATGTAACCAGCATAAGCTTTGAGATGGTCAAGGGAGGAGCTATCAATGTTACACTCTACTCTGTGGATTGGCAAGATCCACGTATTCTCAGGCCGTGGTTGTATCCTGGAAGGAACATAACGATTTACTTCATAGATCAAACTGGAAAAGATTGGGGCTCAACCTACATCAGCCAGCCTTCGACTGGAACCTACGTGTCTTTCAGCTACTATGGGACGGACTACTATGCCTTGACCAAGGGCCCGTACGCCTACTACTTAGGACTGCATGACACTGCGCTACCGACTGGAACCTACCAGATGAAAGCATATACGCCAGGATACTTGCCGAGCGAAATTACTTCCATAGAAATAGCCGCTGGAACCGTAGGAGATATAAGAATGAATTTGATTCAAGGCGCAACTATCTACATCATCATGAATTTCAAGACTGAGGGCCTGCTTGCGCCAATAAGCACGTCAACAGCAATGCCGATAAGGCTTGAGGTTTTTAATTCGATAGGCGAGTTGGTAGGAGCTTCTCTAGGTTACGTGCCGCCTAACATCGTTCAAATATCATGGCCGGCATTTGATTTCGCCAAGATATACGGCCTCGATTCGTACGCTGGCACTTACACTATCACATGGACGAATTATTTCCACACAACCGATGGCAAGCTACAAAAAGACAGCGGATTGCCAGCTGGCACGTTTTTCGTGAGAGCCTATGTACCTGGATACAAGCAGAATGCACATGTAGAGGCAACGGTGTCTCTGTCTGGAGGAGCGACTGTCACCTTTGATATGGAGAGGTTGGCGCATGTACATGGAATCATTCGTTGGTTCAATATGTTCGGAAATCTGTCACCTCTTTCATGGGCCACTGTCAGCGCATACAACATGAAGCAAGTCACCACTAGCTCTCTGGATGGATTCTATGACTTTTGGATTCATGATGGTGATATTCTAGTTACTGTTGCTCTGTATGGGTACGAAACTCAGACGATGAGTATACATGTCACTCTAGGATCGGAGACTGAACTGAACTTTAACATGCTCAGTTACGGTATGCCTGTTCCTGAGCTTGATCCCTCTGTAACCCTACTGTTGTTTATATTGGTAGCCGCTTCTGTAGCGTTGAGTAAGTTACCTGGATATCGATTGAGAAATCGATTAACGTCCAGAAGAGGCATCGATGCCCATCAAGTGGTATGAGCCTCAGCTTCTCTTGAGCCTTCGCGATAGCAAGTTCAATACTTCTAGTTGGACACTTCACAAGAAGAGCAACTCCACTGGTCCCGTACCCTTCAACTGTGGCGAATCGCGCCTTCTCAGTGAGTTAGCGTATTCTATTGTTTCTCAAAAACGTCCATGGCTGCTGCGACGCCGGAACCGGGTTTTACATCGACACCAAGTTCCGCGAGAGCCACTTCAATTGCAGCTATTGTGGGTATAACGTACATTGGTGAAGCTGTTACGCCCATGTGACCTATGCGGATTCCCTTCACCCCAGTTAGAGCTCCCATCTCAGCGATGAGTATGTTGAACCTCTCGTTGAGTATCCCCTTCAATTTGCCTATATCGATGTCGTTAGGAACCTTCGCAGCGGTAATCGTACTGGAAGCTTCCTCTTCCTTGGGAACTATTTGGAAACCGAGATTTCTGAGCCCTGTTCTTGTAGCTTTGCCAGCTATGTAATGCCGTCTATATCTCTTCTCCAGTCCCTCTTCCAGCGCCAGCTCTGTGGCTCGTCTTAGCGCTAAGATGACTGAGCAGGGCATCGATGATGGGAACGGGTGGCCCCAAGAACCCCACTCGTCCATAAATTTCTTCCAGATTTGGAGATTAAGGAACCTGGCTTTCATCGGAGTTCTTCTGTTCAAGGCGATTTTCCAAGCCCTATCGCTAATAGCAACTGGAACAACTCCGTTGACACTGCCCAAAGCTTTGCTGGCGTATCCGATGCAAATATCGATATTCCAGTCATCCATCCTTACCTCGATACCGCTGAAAGATGATATCGTGTCTACGACATATGGAACATTGAACTCTCCACAGATCTCGCCGATCTCCCTTATTGGGTTGAGAACTCCAGTACTGGTTTCAGAGTGGACAACGAACACTGCCTTGACATCTTTTTCTTCTCTCAACTTGCGTCGAATCTCGTCTGGGCTGACTGCTTTCCCAATGTCAGTCTTGACGTTGATAGATTCTCCTCCATGCATTTCGATAGAGGTACGGAAGACCTCTCCAAACCACCCATTCAACACATTCAGGGCCCTATCCCCGGGTTCTATCAGATTTCCAACAGCTAGATCTATGGCCGCGTTGCCTGGACCCGGGAGAAGTAGAATAGATTGGTTCGTGTTGAATATTCGTTTCAGTTTGTTGCATGTTTCAATGTGTATCTGACCCCATTCAGACCCGTAGTGTGGAAGAACAGGCCTAGCCATTACCGATAACACTTCTGGGTCCACTTCAGATGGACCTGGAATCATCAGAATCTTCCTGCTAGCCATCGTATTCACCGCGCTCCTCTATTCACATAGAGAATCTTTAAATGGTTTCCGCAATTTTCAGCCAAGCTAAGTATGATAGAACACTGAATGTCATCTGGTTTCGTTGCAATCAACTAGTGCTTCTTTGGAACTTCGCAGTGGAAAGGAGCGCATCTTGATGTTAAAAGATCTAATATACATTATCGATATCTTCGCTGTAGCCGGGAAAAATGCCTTGACTGCGACGAAGAATGCCATCAAATTTTCGCTTATACTCATTTTGATTTTCTGTTCGCTAACGACAGCAGCTCATGTTCATTCTTCAGTTGGTAGAGCTTTGATACTTTCACCAGTGGAGGATAGTCACCCATTCAGCGAAGTCGGGGACTTGATGAGCGACCTCACCTCAGTCGGGTATTCCGTCGATGTGATGAACGACTCCAAAGTTACAGTTGAATTCCTTGAGTCTGGTCTAAGAGATTATTCGGTCATAGTATTCAGAACAGAGTCGATTGAATTTGAAGGGGAGGCTCTCTCCTTTTTGACTGGCGAGATCGTCTCTGGAGAAACTGTTGCTAAGTATCAACAAGAGATCTCAGATGAACTTGTGGCGTACACTTCGAGTAATGTCTTCAGGGTGTTCCCTAGCTTTGTCGAACATTTCTATGCGCCAAACGGCCTTCAGGGAAAGCTGATCTACTTCTTCTCAGCTTTCTCGAGCAGTTTTTCATCCTCGTTCATGAAGGCTGGAGCTAAAGTATTCATTGGATATGCAGGTGATGTTTACTTGGAATGGGGGATAGGCGACCGCGCTACTATAAGTCTCTTCGATTTCCTCTGCAGAGGGCGTGATGTCGATACAAGCGTTCGGGAAACAAAGCAGTTACTCAATAGTAGATGGGGAGTATCTGCTCCGTTCAATACTATATCATATGTAGGAGACGGTGCTTTCACGATCACCTCAATTACATCGACGAGCACCGCCACACAGACCGTAACAACCACTACGACTGCCACGAATGCAACCTCTACATCATCGACCACTACCTCTACAACGACAACAAGTGCAACAACTTCAACCGTAATCCCTGAGTTCCCACAATCAGTGGCTTCATTCATTCTGTTAGTCGCAACAGCTACGCTTCTATTTGCAAGAAGACATTTGTCCCCTTGTAGTGAACAATTAGATAAAATTGGTTGAGCGTGCGGCCGCTTTCTTGTCGCTATGAAGGTTTCAAGGTAAAGTTGATGTTAGTCCTTAAGCAACTGTATCTGGAAGGCACTGCATGTTCATGTATAATCCAAAGGTCCTAGAACACTATCATAACCCGAGGAACATCGGCGAGATCGAGGATGCTGATGGCGTTGGAGTTTACCTTAGCGATTTCTGCGGAGATATAACGAAGTTCTGGATTAAGGTTCAGGGCGATAAGATCAATGATGTCAAATTCAAGACTCAGGGATGCGCTGCATCTATCGCCAGTGGCAGCATATTGACAGAGTTGGTGAAAGGCAAGACTATAGAAGAGGTTTTAAGAATCACGAAGGAAGATGTCGCTGGAGCCTTGGGCGGCTTACCTGAACAGAAGATCCACTGTTCCCTATTGGCAACAGACGCTTTATGCGACGCTATCTACGATTACCTCTCAAAGAACAGGCTTCCAGTTCCAAAGGGACTTTGAAAAGCATGACAAAATCAATCTAGAGTTACAGAGGCTGAAGAACATGGGCTATATATTGATCTAGCCGCCCCTACTTTCCGTTATTCAATACATTCGAATAGAACCTTCTAGTCTATAGCCTCGTTCCCCCAACAAATAGACTCTCGACCGGATAAACTATAATCCTTGAACAAGGATCTGTACGGAGCCATGGCAAGACTTTTATGGATTAAGTATTACTTTTCTAATAAAAAGTGTTACCCATGATCCTGCACAAAAGGAGTCCGAAAATGGTTGCGTTCGTAGCCGCGATGGCTGGTTTGGCTAACGTATTCGGTCTCGTCGCAATACCCGTAGGTGTCACCAGTATACACTTTATGCAGCTTCCGATAATACTGACAGGGTTGGCGGTCGGACCTCTAGCAGGGGCATCCGTTGGACTCCTCGGGTCGCTGGTAATGGCCTTCACGCTACCAACAGCCAACCCCTACATTATCTTAGGAAACGCGATACTAGGATTGTTCACCGGCTTATTCTATTCACGCATCAAGAACTGGAGGATTAGGCCTGTGATCCCTCAGCTCACAGCTGTCATCGCTGCCTACTTGATCCAAACGCCATACGTATACGTTACAGATGTCTACCTCGTATCGATGCCTTCAACCGTTGTGGAGGCGATCCTTCTAAAGCTTCTAGCTGAAGACCTCGTCAGCCTCTTCATAAGTCACATAATAATGTTCCGTGTAGATATCGCTGCGAAGCTACGCTAAAATTGGGTGATCAAGCTCTGGAGGTTCAAGATTAATGTTGGATCAAAAGACCCAGAACTGGCTGAATAGAGCTGTTGAATTTCACGGACATTTAGGCCCGTTCGTTGCGTTGGGCGTGAGGTTAGGATTGGTCGGGCTTCGAGAGACCGATGGTCGGGGTGAAAGTAGTAAGCTGCACATTACCGTCACGCTGGAGAACCGTATACCTTTCACTTGCGCCGTCGACGGGATCCAGGTTGTGACAGGCTGTACAATTGGAAACAAGCGGCTGAAGATAAGACGTGGGAAATCTTTGACAGCATCTTTCCAGATTCAAGGAGTCGAGCCTGTCAGAGTAATCGTTAACAAGGTTGCTCTCGACGAACTCAAAAGAAGAGCCCTGTCTCAGCGGCTGATGTCTGATGAGCTTCGCGAGGTGGCTCTCGATATTGCTTCTATGCCTGAGGAACGTCTCTTCACGGTTCGTTAGAGAAAGGAATCGGAAGCGATAAGGTCTCCCGAATTATTTTTGTCTGAATTCATGAGCGTTCAGGCTAATCTCGCTCGATGTCCTTGACCACTCCGGACTCCCCGCAACAGCGGAAGCAAACCGCGAACGCTTGCAGCGAGCATGAGCTTATGCCCACATCACGGAATCAAGGAATTGTTCAACAAACTTAAGGCAATGGAGGGCAAGTTTATAAAGTACGAGAGCTCGTAGTTTCTGCTCGTCGAGGGTCGTCGACGAGGATGAAAATTTCACCGTCAGTCGAAGAATACCTAGAGAACATCTACAAGATTGAGGAAAAGGAGAGTCTAGCGAGAACAAAAGATCTTGCAGAGAAGATGTGCGTAGGCCTAGGAACTATAACTAATACTGTAGAGATGCTCGAGAGACAGGGACTTGCTGTACATAGACCGTACAAGGGGATTAAGCTGACGGAAGAGGGAAGAAGAATAGCTTTAGATGTGATAAGAAGGCATCGCCTCGCGGAACGGTTGTTGACCGACATTCTGGAGATGGATTGGAGTAGAGCTCATGAACCGGCTTGTAGGCTCGAACACGGCCTGACTGAAGAGGTGATCAAACCTCTCGGAAGGATTCTAGGCCACCCAAAGACTTGTCCACATGGGAACCCGATTCCAACAAGATGCGGAGGAATAATCGAAGAGAAGTCTGAGTCGCTGATCGACCTTAAACCGAAGGAACGCGGGACCATAGTTAAGATAACTGAAGAGGATCATGATCTGCTGCATCATCTCCGTTCATTAGGCCTTGTAATAGGAACATCTGTAAGAGTTGAGGAAAAGATCTCTTTCGACGGCTCAGTGGTTGTGAAGTTCAACGATATTGAACACTCACTAGGTAGCAAGGTCGCCTCAGCTATCTGGGTTAAGAAATAATCTCAGGGGCTTTCTCATGTCGATCGATCCACGGCTACTGGAACTGCTTGAACTCATTGGAAGCTCAGAAGCTCAGAACAAGCCAGTGAGATCAGATGAATTGGCTCTTGAGCTTGGATGCTCTCTTGACGATCTAGGAAAGCTCCTCGAAAACGCATTGAAAGAAGGCCTCATCGAACTCATAGCTGATACGTGGAGACTGACGAATAGAGGGCGCAGTGAAGTTCAGAGTCATCGTGAACATTACATTCACGAGAAGTATGGACATAGGCCCGGTTTCCTAGGAAGGGCAGCAAGATTTGTTGAAGGGAGCATTCATGATTGGCGCGGCCATTGGCACCACAGACACGGTCTTGATGAAAACTCATTGAGAGGCTTCTACAGGAACATCCAAGATCTTGAAGGCCGCGTGGAAGAGACTTCCAGTTTGGTGGAGTTGCATCCCGGCGAAAAAGGCATCGTGGCCTTTGCACTCGGTGGCTATGGATTAGTAAGAAGGCTTGCAGACATGGGCTTAACCCCGGGAACTGAAGTCGCAGTCGTTAGGAACGCTCCATTCCGTGGACCCGTAGAAGTAGCGGTTCGAGGTGTATCCCTCGCACTCGGCTATGGTATAGCTTCAAAAGTTTTCGTCAAGCGACTCAAGGGAGCAGACTGATGGAAACTGGGCGTCGCATAACCGTAGCCTTGGCTGGCAATGCCAACGTAGGGAAGTCGGTGATATTTAACCAGCTCACAGGCTTGGACCAAGTCATAGGCAACTGGCCGGGCAAGACAGTTGAGCGGGCTGAGGGTACTCTGCACTATCATGGATACACCGTTAGGATTCTCGATCTCCCAGGCGTATACTCGCTATCCACATTCTCAATAGAGGAGGTTGTGGCTCGCGATTATATCGCTATTGAACGCCCCGACGTGATAGTGAACGTTGTTGATGCCTCTGCACTGGAGCGCAACCTATACTTTACGATTCAACTGCTTGAACTAGAAGCGCCGATAGTTATGGCTTTGAATCAAGTGGACTTTGCAGCGAAGAAAGGCATAAGAGTCGATAGTGAAGAACTTTCAAAGGTTCTTGGAATACCTGTTGTTCCGACCGTCGCGATTACAGGAACCGGGATAAATGAGCTATTGTCAACGATCGTCAATGTTCTCGAAGGCAAGACCAAGCTCACTCCTCTTAAAATCTCGTACGGCAAGGAAATTGAAGATAGACTTGAGAAGCTTGAGCTGACGATCCGAGAGAAGCTACCTAACTTGTCTTCAAAGTATCCAGCAAGATGGATAGCACTAAAGCTGCTTGAGAAAGACGAGGATCTAATAAAAAAAGTCGAAGACCACCAGCAGGGACCTGAAGTCTCAGCCTTTGCTAACGCCGTCGCTGAAGAGATTGAGCGAATACACGGCGAACCCTCACCGATCGTTATAGCGTCTGAAAGATACAGCCTCGCGAGCAAAATGGCGAAAGATGTAGCGCATGTCGAATCCCCTCCAAGGCTACATCTAGAGGAGAAGCTGGACTCTATAACGGCTCACAAGGTCCTCGGCTACCCTATTCTAGCGTTAGTGATGGCGGCTATGTTTGCCACTATCTTTATCACGGGAGATATCATGGTGAGAACTCTGGAAAACCTTTTCGAAAATATGTTGATTCCAGCCACACTAGACCTGCTTTCAAAAGCTCTTCCACCCGCTCTCGTCGATCTGGTCTCCAAAGGTTTCCTATCAGGGATAACTGCGGGCGTGACCATAGCGTTGCCCTATATAGTTCCATTTTACATTATCCTCTCAATTCTCGAAGATAGCGGCTATCTACCTAGAGTGGCTTTTCTCTTAGATAATCCTATGCACAAGATCGGATTGCACGGCAAAGCATCGATATGTCTGCTTCTAGGCTACGGTTGCAATGTACCGGCATGTACCGGATGCAGGATAATGGAGACTCAACGTGAACGGCTCCTCGGAGGTTTTGTCACGGTTTTAATACCTTGTACTGCGAGGACGGTGGTAATCCTGGGGCTAGTCGGTAGGTATATTGGAATTCCAGCAGCGTTGGGACTTTACGCTTTCGATCTATTCCTAGTCTTCACCCTTGGAAGGATTGGCTTTAAAACTCTGCCCGGTGAGCCTGTGGGATTAATTATGGAGATGCCTCCTTACAAGATGCCATCTATGAAAACCGTAGCTAGAAAGACTTGGGCTAGGACGAGGGATTTCACCTATATAGCGTTTCCTCTAATTATAGCGGGTAGCGTTGTCTTAGAAGTTTTAGCGGTTACAGGCCTCATATGGTCGATAGCGGAGTTGATGAACCCTTTGATCGTCGGGTGGCTTGGGCTACCCTCAATCGCAGGGATACCTATAATGTTCGGGATTCTTCGAAAGGAATTAACGCTGGTCTTGTTAGCAGATCTCGCTGGAACCTTGAACTTTAGCCAAGTTCTGACACCGGTGCAAATGGTCGTGTTCTCATTGGTAACGATGATCTACGTGCCTTGTATCGCAACAATCGCCGCTTTGGTACGGGAGTTCAAGTGGAAGAAAGCCTTGGCGATTTCGATCATCGATATCGTCCTTGCTCTACTGGTAGGAGGTGTAGCGTTTCGACTCTTATCCCGCATTCTGGGCTGACAATACGGATGGACCTTGTAGGCCAAAAACGCAAGTATGACGTCTACACCCTCTTCTCTCAGAACATTAACGAAATGCTCGTGTTTCCGACGGAATTTGCGTAATGGTCTTTGTTAATGAGGAGGTTTCAGCAAATAGACACCGGACTGAAAGCAAGATAATTCAGAGATACCCAGCGAAGCCACCCTATTCAGAGGGCATTTCCTCTTTCGCCTGCGCAGCTGTGGCTTCCAACTCCCTGATCCGGCTCTTAGCAGTATCTAGTTCTCTGTTTGATTCAGATAATTTTGCCTCCAAGTCTTCAAGCCTCTTCCTCATATCTTTCAGTTCATTCTCGCGTTCAACGAGTTTTCCCTGCAGTTCTTCTATCTTCTTGTCAGCTTCTTGCTTTGGCACAGATTCAGCTAGCTTCGATTGTAGTCCATCAATCTTGGAGCGAAGTTCTTCCTCGGCTTTCCGAGCCTTCTCCATCTCAGCTTCAGCTTGACTTTTCGGAATAGATTGCTCCAGCTTTAACCTCAACTCCTTCGCTTCTTCCTCTGCCCGCTCAAGCTTAGCCTCCAGTTGACTGATCTTGTCTGCTGAATCTGCTTTCAAGGCATCAAGCTCCGATTTCGGCACGTACTCCTTCAGCTTGGCATCCAACTCCGCAACCTTGCTCTTCAAAGCAGCCGCCTCCTCCTTTGGAACCGAACGAGACAACTTCCCCCTTAGGTCAGCTATCTCATCCAATCGGCTTTGAAGTTCCTTTTTCGGAACAGAATTCGCCAGTGTTTCTTCAAGTTTCTTGATCTCAGCCTGCAGTTTTCCGCTAATCTCCTTCAGCCGAGCCTCAGCCTCTTCCTTAAGGATTGAGAGGGCTAGTCTTGACTCTAAATCCTTCACCTTGGCTTGAAGAACCTCAGCGTCGAGCTTAGGCACAGATTGCACAAGTTTGGCTTCAAGTTCACCGATCTTGGCTTCTAAATTTCCTTTAATGGCGTCTAACTCTGTTCTTGGTAGAGATTCAGCCAGCTTTAACTTTAGGTTTCTAATTCTCGTTTTCAGCCTCTTTAACTCAGGCGTCTCCTTCTTCAACCTCACGCTTTTCCTGATCTTCTTAGGCAAGAGAAACTCTCCCATGGAAAAACTATTTCGCGAACTTATAAGTGTGAGGCTCGACTGTTCAAAGCCAGCTATAACAGCTTTCGTCACAGGCGAATTCAAGGGAGGAATATTATGTTGCGGAAAAGGTGATGGCTCAGCTCTACTCAGAGGCGACCTACAGAAGATGAAGATTGAGGAGTGGCGCGGGCAGTTACTTCATGCTAGCTCACATCCTGAAATAGTAAGCCAAAAGGAATCCTATGAATGCTACAAGTGTTAGCGGAAACCAAAAGAATCTGAGTCCTTGATCTATCCTAGCTCTTGGATTGATTGAACGAATGACAGAGAAAAACACCAGAACTACTAGAAGCTTCAGAGCTGCCATGATCGAAGTAAGAACCATGGCTGTACCATTTGTAAAGTCAATAACCAGTCCACCTAGGAAAATTGTTGAGAGAAACCAAGACAAGATCAACATTCCCATTGACTGGGAAAGCTTAAACAGCATCAAGGCAACGCCTGAGTACTCAGTGTAGGGCCCTGCAACTATCTCCGTTCTTGCGTCAGGAATATCGAATGGCGCAAGTGCCAGCTTGGCTTGAGTCGACAAGAAGGCTACTATGAAAGCTAGGAAACCTGAGATCTTGAAACAAAAAGGACCGTGTGACAATTGCCAAGAAACTATATCCTCTATTCTGAGCGAGAACGGTTGAATGCTCATCACGATTGTCAAAATCGACAGTAGAAGAGGCAGTTCATATGAGAAGAGTTGGACGACCTCTCTTTGAGCCCCAATTGAAGCATATGGGTTGGCAGATGACCATCCGGCTATCATCGCCGCCAACCTAGGTAGAGTGAGAAGGTAAAGTAGGACGATTACGTCCCCTAGAAAGCTCAGCGGCGCGGGCGTGTAGACTATTGGCAACATCAGAGGAGCGATCATCATCGCTGAGAATGAAACGAGCGGTGCAAGTATAAACCAGAATCTATGAGCTTGACTTGGAACTATCATCTCTTTGGCGAAAAGTTTGATCATATCAGCCCAAGGTTGATACAAAGGCGGGCCCATTCTGTATTGAAGTTTCGCAGCCAGTTTCCGATCGATCCAGCTGAAGAACAACCCCACATTTGAAGAGAAAGCCAAACCTGGAAAAACGAGAAGATAGAACAGTATCTCGAAAGTATTCATTTGCTAACTCCTTTCCATGACTCTTAAAGGATTACCTATTCAATTGTACTTGATGTGGTGAACGCCCTCTCCTGCGAGAGTACTCAACTTTGCGGCAACGATCGATCCTTATAGCTTGAGCAGATATCATATCGATGTACCTCCTATAACGTTTTACACGCAGATCTGAAGACCCGATATGGTCTGGTGCCAGATCGGGCTTGACTCTGCTTTGGTCTTTTCAATGCATTCGACTACCCCCTCTATACGAAGACCTAAATAAGTAGCAAAAACCACTTTTCTTGAAAGTGCTTGAGAAACAATGACAGAGAACGAAAGTCATAAAGACAAACCTTTTCTTGGAGGGGAGCTTCCCGATGAAAGGATATCTGCAACAGTGAAACGTGGGAACATAGTTCTATACGGAGCCGTCTGTGTGGCTGGCTACATTGTATCTCATCTGTACATCCTCTATACGCATGAAGTTGATGTAGCTGCTGA
>Ga0315314_1003191_pt1 | contig 13026 bp, 10 predicted proteins | sample TDP9_MG_FD_203631 | JGI IMG/M metagenome (GOLD analysis project Ga0315314, IMG submission 203631) | Freshwater sediment microbial communities from Lake Towuti, South Sulawesi, Indonesia - TDP9 | ecosystem: Environmental > Aquatic > Freshwater > Lake > Sediment | place: Indonesia: South Sulawesi...
TTGAACTCGATGATTAGGGAGCTTAGTTCATCAATCAACGCTTCGGATTCCCTTTCCCAGTCCTTTAGAGGACTGGGAGACGCCGTTGCCGCCGAAGCCGATGGTATAAACAAGACCGCGGATGCTGTTAACCAGATGGCGGAAGCCGTTACGCTAGTTCAGAATACGCTTAACCAGATGGCGGAAGCCGTTACGCTGGTTCCGGATGCGGTTAACCAGATGGCGGAAGCCGTTATGCAAGTTGAGGATGCGCTCTACGAAGTTAAAACAGTTATCCAGGGTCTTTCCCAAGCCTTAAACGCGACTGCACAGGCGACTTTAGCTCAATATTACTTGGCTGATTATGCAAGGGGATACCTTGAAGAAGCGTTCATGAACTTGAAGGACTTCGCTGAAAACCGCAGGACGAAAGTGTTTCTAGCCTTGCACCCTAAGCTTGCCGAGAAACTCTACGAAGCTTTTGAAAACATGGCCGCCGTCTATGCTTTGCTTACGGTCATGATCGAGGGTAAGGATGAGCTGCCGAGCCTGTACCAGATATACTTATATGTTTGTGAAGTCGCTGAAAGCATGAGCTCACTGGCTGAGGGCTTGGAAACACTTTCGAACGCAACAAGCCAGATCGCGGAAGGCCTGGAAACACTTTCGAACTCGACGAGCCAGATAGCTGAGGGCTTGGAAACACTTTCGAACTCGACAGGTCAAATCGCTGAAGGCCTCTCGTCAACAGCCGTTCTTCTCAATCATCTAGCCGAGGGCTTAACAACCATAGCGGGTTCCGCGTACAACGGAAGCGAACAGTTTGCGGGTCAAGCCGAGAGGATAAGACAGGAAGTGTCCAGTCTTAACGGCTTGGTTTCCGCGGCGAGGCGTTACTCCAAGCCCTTCTTAGGGGTGACGGAGGTCAGGGAGGTTGAACAGCCACCGAAATTTTCAGTTGAGACCCGTGTGGAAAGGCTTAACGAAAGCTTTTGGTTGATCCCATACGTATACCTGAAGCATGAGCCCGACGGCTACTCCAAACTGATGGCGTACAAGCTCTTCCTATTTTTCAACGCGAGCCCATCGAGGATTTTCGTGGAGGCTTACGGCGAAGTGTCCGAAAACCTTTCGAGCTTAGGGTTAAGATATGAACCTGAAACTAATGCCTTAGTTTTAGAGCCTTGGTTATTGGTGAACTCCACAGGAAACCTCTTGGTGGACTGGCGGGGAAACCCCGTCAGGATAATTCTGGAGGTTGATGGAGAGGTCGCCGTGGATGCTCAAGTGGATGCGGCGCCTGTTTTAACGAACGTAAACGTCGACGTGTACAGTCGTTACGTGGACACGGTGAATCAGCCGACTATAGTGACCCAGAAGGCTAAATACGAGCCGCTTCCACCCCCGCCCCCCGAGTCTGAGGGGGGATGGATGAGGATCTTCTTAGAGGCTTTGCAGAGGCTTGAGGTTCAGGTTTTAATATTCGTTCTGGCAACTCTCCTGGGAATAGCCGTGGGCTTGATTTATTTTAAGAGGAAGAGAGGAAAGAAGATCTTGGTTGTTAAAGCGGAGGCGCATGCCCAGAAAACTGATGCGGAAGAGCTTCTTGAGAAAATAAAGCGGCTAGAAGAAACCGGAGAAAAACAGGGACAATAAATATAGACATTGCCCCTGTAAGGGGGCTGTTCTATTTGGGGAATGAAACCGTAGATGTCAGGAAACGGGGTGGCTTAGTTATAAAGATGTCGTATGGATAGTCAGAATCCCATAGGGTTGCTACGAGAAGCGCCGTATATTTTGCATAGTTTGGCTTTCCCGGAAGGACCGATTTGATGAGCAGCCAAGGCGATACCGCGCTGAAAGCCAGCTTTTCGGTGGTTGCGTTAGCCACATTTATGATGAAGGAAAGATAGGTTTTCCCCAGGTAAGTGAAGGTGACGTTGGTAAATACGCCCTTCACGTCTTGACTCTCGGCTCCCACATTGATCGACCCACTTATGTTATAGACTGCCCCCGTTCCCGTTACATTGAAAGAAGGTATTTCCACCTCTTGGACAGTCCAGAATGCCCCCGCGAAAGTGAACCTAACTTCAACCTGAGTGCCCGTAATGTTTGAGGTTAGGGTTCCGCTCCCTGAGATGCTCACATTCGGGTAATATGTCGCTTGAGACTCAGCCTTCACCCCTGGTAGGTAAAGAAAGTTTAACGTGAGGAACAACGCAAGGCTAATATACACTACAACTCTTCTTTCCATACTTGATCAGCCTGTTGTTTGATTGTTGGTTATGGACGGATAAAACCTTTTCCGTTCTACACCGCTAGATCAACTCGATTGGGTACCCTGAATGTGGCGAGGCAAAACATTTCCTCTCCATTTATAATTTACTGGCCTAAATATTCAAGTTTTGACGAACTATCCTACGAGGCGGAAAAGGTTGGCATGCAAAATTGAGCACGATGATGACGCAGACGTCCTTACGTTGGTCATCACGGAATCCGTGTGTCACTCACTAACGGAGAGATTTCCTTTAGCCTTAAAGGTAGAAAGCATTTCAGTGAAAGTTTTAAATGATCATAAATAGAAAAGAGAACTGACGGTTAAGGTAAGGGAAACTATGCTTGCAAAATCTTCTTTGAGAAAGCTTTGGCTTGCTTATCAGCTTTCGTTTTACCATCTCCCACGGACACAGCCGCCTTCGATAAGCCAAGGTTTAAATGCGTCGATGCTAAAGGTGATGGATACCGCCGAAGAATGAAGGGGAGCAATACCTTGACGAGAAGCGGGAACGAGGAAGAGATACTAGAGAAGTTGGGTGAAAGCCTAGAGAAGGTGCTTAGAGAGGTTTACGACCTTCTCGACCCGATTGATTTAACAATCTATGACTCATCTCTCCACCTGATCAACGCTGGCGGGAAGCTTCTAAGACCCATGCTGGTGCTGCTCGGCTGCCAAGCCGTGGGAGGGGAAGTTGAAAAGGCTCTGCCAGTTGCGGCGGGGGTGGAAGTAGCCCACGTCGCGAGCTTAATACACGACGACATAATAGACCAAGGAGCCAAGAGGCGAGGCGTCGAATCCGTCCATATGAAGTACGGAACTCCTGCCGCCATCATCACGGGTGACATGCTTATCCTGAAGAACTTTTGCGCCATAGCGAAGAACGCTAAGATCAGCGGTGTCTCAAACGAGCAGATTGTGAGGGTGCTCGAGGTGTCTTCTCAGGCTGGAGTAACGCTGTGCGAAGGCGAATGCATGGATCTGGAGTTCATGAACAGACACGATGTAACAGAAGAAGAATGCATAGAGATGTATAGGAAGAAAACGGCTATCGGATTCCACGCCCCCCTCGTTATGGGCGGCATTTTAGGAGGAGGAACCGAGGCGGAAATAGAGGCTTTGGGCAGGTTTGGAACGCTCATCGGCGTAGCCTTTCAGATTCAAGACGACGCTCTCGGGCTTTTCGGCAAGGAAGAAAAGCTGGGAAAACCGTTAGAAAGCGACATAGCAGAAGGAAAAAGGACTCTCATGGTCGTCCACGCCCTTCAAAACTTGAAGGACGAAGATAGACACGCCCTTATCTCTGCCCTCGGAAACAAGAACTGTTCGAGGGAAGACATGGACATAGCGATCAAAGCGCTGAGATCCTCAGGCTCTGCTGAGTATGCCAGAAAGAAGGCAGCGGACCTTGTGGAGAAAGCTAAACTGGAGCTCGCGCCTTTAGCCGATATCCCAGCGAAAGAGACGCTTCTGAACTTAGCTGACTTCATTCGATTTAGGGAGAGATGACAATGGAAGAATTTTATATTAAGATGGAGAAACTGGTGGAGAAGGCTAACAGTAACCCGGCTTTCCAGAAGAAGGTTGCTGGCTGGGACAGATCGATCCACTTTTGCATAACTGATTCCGAGGAGTCTTGCACTGTGATGATTAGAAACGGTGAAGCTAGCTTAAAGAGCGGAGGCGTTCCAAAGCCAGACATCACCGTGACAACCGACATGGAAACCTTTGATGAAATCATCAAGGGTTCATTGAAGCCATCTCGCACCTTCCTGACTGGTCGCCTCAAAGTTGAGGGAACCATCCCCGACATGATAAAAATGAACTCGGTTTTCAAAACGGTTCTAAGAGGTAACCGGCAAAATCCTTAGTGAGCGATAATCCGTCGCCTCAAACGCCCGATAACATAACAGCCCAGCCGACTTCCCAGATAGAATGCTCAGCTCAACTACCAGAGAAAGTCGAAGATCCCCTCATCCAAGTCGGTCTCCGGACGCCCGACGGATTTCGCAGCTTGCCAAGAAGGCGCTAGCTTGAGCAGGAAGTGGATAAGGTTAAGCCTGACCCAGTCCGAAAAATTAGATATCGCCGGAAATAGGTATGTTTTGTTCAAAAAGTGTTCTGTTCTTACCAAGCGGGCGTTGATTAAGATCTCGAGGTCTCTGTTTAGAGACTTGGAGTCTGTGTCCATGCATTTTTCAAGCCCCTCCTTCGTCGGCAACCTCGAAAAAAGGATCGGATACGAGTAATCCAACATTTTCAGACGGTTGAGGGACATTAATGCCTTGAGGGACGACGTGGCTTCGTTTCTTTGCTCCGAATCCTCATCCTGTATGGAGCCTATCGGGAACGGAAGATTAGCTTCTTCTGGTATTCTATTGATGTATTTCTCTCTAAACAACACGTTCTGCATCTTGCATCTCATGGTTCTGTTACTGTAAGCAGGATGCTTTCTGATCCTCCGCCAGATGGCTTCGAAGGGCTCGTCGCGAACGTTGCCGAAGGAAAGGGGCGTAAAGTCACAGGGAGTTACGTCGCCGAAAGCTGTAACGTAGGCTTGGTTTGTTCCACTGAAGCAGCCCAGCGCGTGGAACGCTATGGGGCTACACTGAAATGATTGGGTGGAAATCCTGGGAGGACCCTCCATGAGGTTGTATCGACGCTGAATCTTTATGAGCTCCAGCCTCTCCTCGTCTGTTAATAGAACGTCCTCCGTCTTTAGAAGCCTCCCTGTCGGAACGGGGTCGAAAACGCTTACTTCGTGCACCCCCAGCTCTCGAGCCAAGTCGAACAGTTTCTCTATTTTACCGTCCTTGATCCCTTCCCGAGTGGCGTAGGTGGATATCCCAACTAACAACCCTTCCTCTAAAGCGTATTCGATGCCTTGGATAGCCGACTTAAAAACTCCTTCAACCCCTCGGAAATCGTCGTGCTCCTCAGGGGATGGGGTATCCAAGCTGACCTCAAGCGAGTACAAGCCTGCCTCCTTCAACTTTCTAACGTTTTCCTTCGTTAAGAGGAGACCGTTGGTGAAAAGCTGGGTTACGGCTTCCTCCTTGTTCACGTAGCCTATTAATTCATATATGTGAGGGTGAAGCAGCGGCTCTCCGCCTGTGAACGTGATGTTCACAGCCCCTAAACGTATACAGTCGTCTATGAGACGTTTCAACTCGTCTGTCGACAACTCCTTTCTTCTAAGAGCCCGTGCTGTGTCTGTGTACACGCCTGCGCTGCAGTGCCTACACCTGCACTGACAAGCGTAGGTCACGGCTACGGTTACTGCCCTTGGGACGAACTTCCTTGTGAGTATGGTCCTTGCCACGGTTTTCAGCATTTTTGCATACGGCTTGGAGGGCAACGGAGGGTAGTAGAGGGTATATACAAGATAACCGTCTTTCGCGGCGAGGACCTTTACACGTTTATAATACTTAAAGTGCTTGATTAAATTGGATTTAAGCGCATAGTTAACAAACGGGGCTGAGGGCCCCTTGAACTCGACCTCAACGTCCTCGTCTTCCAGCCTGAAAACTATGTCGACGCCCTTCCAGAACTTGTATCGGAAGACCCTTGCGCTACAACCCACGCGGACTCCACCAATAGAGTAAACGCTATGCGAAACTGAAGGTTATTAAGACGGGGCTATATAAGTTTACACTTCATAGGTGGGGTTCATTGAGGTACGATGTTGTCGTCGTCGGCGGTGGCCCGGCTGGCTCGATGGCCGCGAAAACGGCGGCGGAAAACGGTTTAAACACCCTCCTAATAGAGGAGCATGCCGCCTTTGGAACGCCGGTCCATTGCGGCGAGGGGCTTCCCGGCGACGGATTGAAGAAACTAGACCTACAACTAGACCCCAGATGCATAGCTGCTAAAGTGAGGGGTGCCAATATTTTTGCTCCAAGCGGCGAAAAAATACCTTTCCTAGTTGAGGATATGCTGGGGTACGTCCTTGACAGAAAGGTTTTCGACAAGTTTTTGGCCATTGAGGCAGCCCGAGCCGGGGTTGACATACTCGTGAGAACCATGGCTGTTGGAGTAGCCGTGGAAGAGGGGTTTGTCAACGGGGTTTCAGCGATCAGGGAAGGAAAAAAGCTGGACATAAGCTCAAAGATAGTGATCGCTGCGGACGGAATCAAATCTAACGTGGCTAGATGGGCAAACCTAAACACTTTGGCGAGGCTGAACGACGTGAATTCTTGCTATCAGTACGAGATGGTGGGCGTTCATCTGGACGAACCAGACATGCTGCAACTGCATTTCGGAAGAGAGGTAGCCCCGGGAGGATACGCATGGATTTTTCCGAAGGGTCCAGACGCAGCGAACGTTGGTTTGGGAGTTAGGGGAGGAAGCGAGAGAAGCGCCAAGGATTGCCTAGACTCATTTGTAAAAAGGGAAAGCTGCCTCCAAAAGGCTAAGGTTGTAGAAATCAGAGCGGGTGTGATCCCGCTGGGTGGACCAATCAAAAAGATGGTGGCAAACGGTTTAATGGTCACCGGAACGGCGGCTCACATGGTCAACCCGATAACCGGTGGAGGGATGACTTTGGCGATGCTTTCAGGGGTTATGGCTGGGAAGGTCGCCGTTAAAGCGTTGAAAGAGGGTAAAAGGGACGCTGAAAGACTCGGTGAATACGAACAAGAGTTTAAGGGTGTTTATGAGAATAGGCTGAGAAACATGCTGAGGATAAGACATGCCTTTGATAGAATGGCTGATGGAGATTTAAACGATTTCCTCAAGCTGTTTCCGGAGATCTATGAGCTCTTCCACCCTTTCAAGGATGTCAGTCTAAGCGAAAAGGTTGCCTTCATACTGAAGAGGGCTCCCAGATTGACGAAATTCCTTAAGGCTTTATTAATAGGATGAACTTCGCATGACATGCCGCAGAAAAACCTTCTGAATCGTTACTCCTTCCTCTTAACGACCAGTGAGGCCATCTTCAAATAATCGAAATAAGCGACCGGAGCCATAATTGTTAAAATGCAGATTGAAACTGCCAGGGGAAAGCCCATCTCTAGGGGAAGAACTCCCGCCATAAGGGATAGAGTGAGACCCACCCTGGTGAAAGCATGGGTGGATATGGCAAACTCGCCGAACCTTTGGGTTGGGTATCTGATGAGAAGACTGTGCGCCCAAACTAGGGGGAACCGTGTCGCAAGAAAGGTGATGAGGTATGTTAGGCTCAGGTAGCCTAGGGCGAAGGGTAGAAATCCCAGCGCCATGCTCAAGGCGAGGAAGCCCATCCCAAGCTTTATGGCTCTTCTTGCACCCAGCTTCACGGCCGGCGTGACGGCTCCTTCCACTTCGTCGGCGCTTACGTCTTCCATGCTGGCTGGACCTGTGTTGCTTGAGAGAACATCTGTAAAGAATATTAAGGCTAAGGGAATGACTTCTAAGGTCAATCTCCCCCTCGCCGCGGCGAAGCCGTAGATAACTAGCAATACCTCAGTGAACGCTCGGAATATTGGCCCGAGGAACCTTATTTTTCTTGCAGAATTATACATTAACACCAAGACGACTGCTCCTGCAGCGGCTAGAATACAAATAACGTTGAAGAGGGTGATTGTCAGGATGATTCCGATGGTGCCCAGTATGCATGCAAAAATGAAGGCTTCCATAGGTTTTACTCTACCTGACGGAATGGGTCGATAGGGCTTCTCGTGCCTATCTATCTCCTCGTGGAAGTAGTCGTTCGCAGCCGTTCCCGCTGCAGATCCTAACCAAGGTGCAGATAACAATACAAAACTAACCCACATGTCTGGGACTCTTCTTAGGGCAGCCGTAGCCACGGAAAAAGCCATGGCAGGTGCGACCAAGGAGAAGGAGACACGCATCAGCTGGAAATATGCTATTGCTTTTCTTTTTATTAGATTAACCAAGCCCAGCATCGGGCCTACTCCTACCTTCACTTGAGTCCCGGATGGTTGTTTGTCTTATGGATTCATATATTGTTTGCGTTTCCGAGGAAAGATTTAATTTGATACAAGACAAATCAATTCAGTGGTGTTACCGATGAGTTTAAAGACGATGTTAAGAGAAAAGCCTCTGTCTGTTTGGCCCCTCTTACTGATTGCCGGGGCGTGGGAAGCGGTTTCACGACTAGGGTTGTTCAGTCGGTATACCATGCCGCCGTTTAGCTTGATTCTTTTGAAGCTGATTGAAATGCTGGTCTCGGGAGAACTTTTTGTTCACATCGCCGCGACTCTGCACCGTGTCTTTGTTGGATTTCTCATCGCCACAGCTCTCGCGATACCACTCGGCATACTTATGGGATGGTCGAAGAAAGTTTATAAGGTTCTAGAGGCGACGATTGAGTTGCTACGGCCGATACCCCCTATTTCGCTGATTCCATTAGCGATTCTTTGGTTTGGCATCGGAGACGAATCGAAGGTGTTTATCATCGCCTTTGCGAGTTTTTTCCCAACGCTGCTAAACACGATGTATGGGGTGAGGGGCGTCGATGATTACTTGGTTAGATCAGCGAAAACGTTGGGTGCCGACACGTATAGTATGTGGAGAAAGGTCGTGATTCCAGCAGCTCTTCCATACATATTTGCGGGCGTCCGTATCGGCCTATCGTTGGCCTTCATGAGCCTCATCGCGGCTGAAATGGTCGCGGCAAACTCTGGACTAGGGTGGCTCATCATCGAGTCTGAGTACACTTTCCACATCAGAGAGATGTATGCGGCGCTGTTTACCCTGATATTTCTGGGGCTCTTAACTGGAGGGGGCTTAATTAGAATCGAGAATCGCTTGACTTGGTGGCACAAGGCGATCACCCTCCAAAGGGAGAAGTGATTTGTTCGACGAAGCTTAACTAAAAGCCAAACGATTTAGAATTCGAACAGGGTGGTTCTTTTCCCAGTGTTAAATTGACCGTATTTCTACTACGAAAAATCTTATACGACACCTTACATAAATAGCAGAGCTTTTATTTGTCACAATGTAACAAACATAATTTTAAATATCTACTGCAAATTTAAAAGCATAAACGTGTTATTGAAAGCGGGAGAGGAATGCTTTGGAGAGAATAAAGGAGAAAAAGCTGCTTATAGTTATCGTGCTTTCAGCGATTATCGTCGCTTCGCTCATCGGGTACTGGTATTGGAGCTCTACAACGAAGAAGCCGCTTAATTTACGCCTCGGATACATGCCCATCGTGGACGACGCCAACCTGTTCGTAGCCTTAGAGCAGGGTTTCTTTAAGGAAGAGGGACTTAACGTCACTCTCACCCAGTTCGTAGGTGGTCCCCAAGTCGTTGAGGCTGTGGCCGCTGGGTCGATCGACGGGGGGCATGCTGGAATAGTACCAGCGCTGATGGGCATCGCGGGGGGGATACCTCTCATGATGATGACTGCAACCTACGTAGACCCTGAACACGAGGTCAACGCGTGGGTTGTTAGGGAAAATTCGAGTATAAAGTCGGTGTCCGACGTGAAGGGAAAAATCTTTGCGTTGCACAGCACAGGGGGCCTCAATTGGCTCGTCGATCAGGTGATACTGGAGCGGTATGGCCTCACCAAAGGGGACTTGGACGTGCGATTGATCCCTATGGCCAAGCATCCGGAGGTTCTAATAGGCGGAACCGTGGACATTGCAGACGCGTTTGAGCCTTTCGTAACTTTTCTTCTGCAGAAGGGGGGGTTCAGAATATTGACGCGGACGCTGACACAGGTCTACCCGGATCACAGGTGGGACTACACGACTATAGTCTTCACTAAAGACTTCGTCGACAAGAACAAGGGTGTTATTGATGCCTTCCTCAGGGCTAACGCCAAAGCTCTAAGTTGGATCAAGGACCACCCAGAGGAAACGTCGAGGATGATCGCGAAGTATCTTAACCTAGAATATGAGCTCGTCAAGGCGATGGGCAAGCCCGGATGGCTAGAAAAGCTTGATCGGAATGGCGTACAGAGAGAGGTGGAGCTGATGCTGAAGTATGGTTGGATAAAAGAGCCAATAGACATCGATAAGCACATCTATTCACCATAAGCACTTATTTTAACTAGGTTTCGCCTCCCTTATTTCCAACCGCCGATTCAGCTTCATGTAATACTTCTAAGACGCTTTGACTTCTTTCAGGAAGCCTTTCTCCGAATACGTCTTGAAAGGTATGGGGCTAATCTAAGCCGAGAAAGGTAAGCGCTGACTGAAATACAACGGAAAATCCATGAAATATGCTATTCCTGTTCCCCTCAAGGGGCTTCTAAATGTTTTTGAGGAAAAGATTCCATAAGCAGAGAACAACCCTTTGTAGCCACTCCATGCCTTACCGATGTATAACAAATCTAGGCGGTTAAAAGCCAATTCAAGGTAGACAACAGAATTTTTTCCGAAGCCCACAACTCGAAAGGAATTGTTACCCATCTCCACATTAACGTTACTAACCTCATACACGTCATCCTCGAAGAAAACGGCTAGGACCTGGCTTTTAAGCAGAGATCTGCCAAAAACCACAGTTGTTCCTTCACCTAAGACTCTGAGCCATACGCTTGGCAACCCTTGATAATAGTCGATGTCTGGAAACATCATGTAAATGTGATCGTGGTATCCGACTCCGACGACACTGTATCGCTGACCTGAGATGGAGTACCAGCCGCTCACGCTCCCTCTGGGGAGAATCACAACCCAGTTTCCATACGGAAGCCAAGGTGGAGCAAAATCTTGCCACGTGGGCATCTCAGCCTCATAAAGTAAGTAGCTGGATACCGTTCCGTTGGAGATATAGACCTCATAAAACGGAGGGGATTCACGGGCATAGTTAACTCCAACTGTGACGTCCATAATCTCCTTGGACGCGGAGAAATCGGAAAATGGAAGAATGTGAGTGGCGTCAACCATTTTACCGTCGGCCATGTAGATTATCAGATCGATCCGTACCTTGGCATCTTTCTCAATGTTTCCAATCACCGCTATTCCCAAAATCAAGGTTTCTCCCGTCTCTGCACTAGCGTCAAAATACCAGAACTCATAATAAAGATCGCTGACAACAGGGGTCCAGGCATCAGCGGACTGCGGTGATGCAAAACTCTGATTCGGGAAAGCCTGTAAAAGGGTAAAACTCATTGCCAAAAACGATAAGAAAGAAAAGATCTTCCGCTTCCTAGAAATCCGCCTTGACTTCCCGACAGGTGAAAACATCTCCCTACGCCCCATTAAGGCTCTCTGCTAATGTTTATAAGATTTGTGGATCGCCACCGGTGGCGCGTGCTTTTTAGTTTCTTTCTTCTGTTTAGGCTTTGAGCCTTCCGCGTCCTACGACTTCATCCCTCAACCGATAGAAGAGTTCGGCGTTCAAGGCGCAAGCAGGATCTGGTGCCAAATAGTTGTTGAAGTAGGCGTATGCCCTACAACGAGCACCGCCACAAACTATCTTGTATCGGCATCGTCCGCACGAGCCCTCCCAATTTTTTCTGTCTCTCAGCTTCGCCAAAACAGGACTGCTGATCCATACGTCGACGAAACTGTCTTCCCTTACGTTGCCCAGTTTCACTGGCAGGAGGGAGCAGGGGGTGAGGTCTCCGTCGGGGGTCATCGCCATCATCGTTCTCCCCGCACCGCACCCACCCATGAAGTTGAAGAGCCCACTCACCTTCGGATTATCAATACCGATGAACCCTATCTGGTTCAGGCTACAAGATTCACCGCGAGCCATCTCGCGAGAGATTCGCACGTTGTGCGTTGCTTGTAGAATCGCGACTCTTTTGAAACATGTGTATTTTTGCCGCGTCTCCAGTATCCTTTTGAGAACCTCTTCCCTCTCGTACGGGTCCATTTCGAACTCCAGATCTTCGGCGACTCTCCTCGTGGGCACGTAGTTGAGAAAAACGACCTGATGCACGCCTAGCTCTTTGGCAAATTCGAGGGTTTCATCGACATCTTTATTTTTTGCCGTCAAGGTCGTGGCGATGGTTACAAGCTCTATCCCCTCATCGATGCAGTACTTTACTCCGTTAACGGCTTTTTCAAAAGTTCCTTTGCCCCTGAAGGCTTCGTGAACTTCCTTTACTGGGCTGTCTATGCTGATTTCAACGTACATTACACCGGTCTGTTTCAGTTTCCTCGCCACGTTTCTGTCGATCATCGTTCCGTTTGTCGCTAAGAATACTAACAGTCCCTTCTTTGCTGCATAGCCGGCTACCTCGAAGAAGTCCCTTCTCATCAGTGGTTCCCCACCCGAGAACGTTACGGACACAACACCCTCCTCGCCGAGTTCGTCGATCAGCTTGAAGCACTCCTCGGTGTTCAATTCTCTGAAAGGCTTGTCCCGCGCATAGCAGTATGCACAGTTTAGGTTGCAGGACCCGGTTAACTCCCAGAAAAAGGTCAGGGGTACGCTTGTGGGCAGGGGACGACGCATCCCAAAGATGGCTATTCCCCTGACTATCGCTTGAACGGCTCGCGAAAAGGCTTGAGGGTCGTCGGCCTGGACTCCTCTAGCTACGGGGAAGGACAGCAGCGGCGACCAGACAACATCGCTACCCGTCAACACCCTGACGGAAGACTGAAAGATGTTAAAAAGCTTCTTGAGGCGTCCACATCTTTTGCATGGAGGCTCAACGCTTCCTCCCATGCTGGCTATCACTTCCCTTTGCAGAACTGAAATACCGCACCGTGGACATCTTTCTGTCAAGGTTCTGAGCAAGTTACGGGTGAGGGGGCTGCCGAACAGATGCCTCAGCGGGTTTTGCAGCCAAAGCTCAAGGTTAAGGATCGGCTTTGGAGGAAAAGCGTCGGTGCTGGAGGGGCTTTTTTCCATTTTGCATTGCATCCT
>Ga0315314_1003192_pt1 | contig 13014 bp, 13 predicted proteins | sample TDP9_MG_FD_203631 | JGI IMG/M metagenome (GOLD analysis project Ga0315314, IMG submission 203631) | Freshwater sediment microbial communities from Lake Towuti, South Sulawesi, Indonesia - TDP9 | ecosystem: Environmental > Aquatic > Freshwater > Lake > Sediment | place: Indonesia: South Sulawesi...
TACCTCAAAGGACTCTCTAACTCAGTCACGTAAGGCAACGGATGTAAGCGCAAAAGCACACTCGGAGGATCAGACAAAGCAAGCCTTCAGCAGATTCTAAACAATAACCTACCCTCTTCAGAGCCTATATCTGCTCTCTTGCCGCTCCTGGAGCGGCTCTTCTTAATGTTTGTCAGAAAGTAGCCTTTTTGTGCCGTTCAAACTGTGCTTAGTCCGGTTTGGCCACAGCAACGGCTTGCTTTATGGCAACGATGATCCCTGCGGGAGCCATAAGCAGGGCAAAGCAGACAATTATGCCCTGCACGTTTTCGGCGAGGCCCTGGGACAAGTGGACCACGGGCCAGAACGCTCCTGTAATACACCAGATGCTAAGGACGATCAGGGCCACAGTGGCTGCCAGGACCGCAGGCGTCTCCTTGGCAGTGATATTCAGGAGACCGATGATAACGCCAGCGACCAGCAGGATGGCGATTACCGCCCGGTTCTCCGGTACGTCCATGCCTCCCCAGATACCGCCGAAGATGGCAAAGAGAACACCAACAATGAAGGCGACTTTTCCTAAGGTTGTCATTTTGCTCTACCCTCCTTTCTTTGCTCTTTATATTAATAGGGCTGAGCTGTGCTTATCAGCCCTAGTAGAACAACTCACCAAATAATGTATGAGCTACATATCGTGGCGCTACTATCAATCTGTAAATCGGGACCACTTTGATGTTGTATCTCTGATACCTGTCCCGGCAGCCAGCCGGAAAGGCTCGAGGTCATTATGGCAGCTTCCATCCGTACCTCGTATAACAATGCTCAAGAGCTTATCATGTTGGAAGGCCTGTGTCAAGTGCGCTCTTGAGAAACGGAGTGACTTGCTTATTGCTGTAACGCTCACTCTTTCCTTAACCAATCGAAGGAACTCACAAGTATTATGTAAACCATGCTCGCTCTTAGTCGCTTTGGCCTCCTGTGGCAGAGGGAAAACCATATTCCTCGAGATTGCAGGGCACCAAAACTGACCTACTCAAGGAGATGGCTAACCATGCTTTAAACAGAACCTGTGGAGATACTCCGGCAAGATGCGTTCCATCTCCTCCAGGCTGAAATCGCTGGCACGGATGTAGTCCCGAGCCTCAGCCAGCACCTTGTTTAGATCCCCGCAACTCATGTATTTCTTAAATCTATCCTGGTAGTGCACTCCAATAGCCTCAGCTAAAAGGCTAATGTAGCTTCGGACTTCAAAAGGATACTGGCGCTCCAGGGGGGCAAAACTCTCCTGGCAACCGGTGCAAATGGTAGCCAGAACGTCAGCACCAGTAGCCTTAGCCTCCTTCAGCGGGGCACGCCGTATAGGTTCAGTTATATCAGGACGTGTAATGTTGGTCACGCCTCCACAGCAGAGGGCATTCTCCCTGTTATGCTCCATCTCTACCAGGGTGACGCCAGGGATAGCCTGGAGCAGCTTCCGCGGTGCCTCAAACATTCCCAGACGAGCCACACTGCAGCTATCGTGGAGGGTAACCACCTTGTCTATCCTCTGCGTGAAGGGAATGCTATCCAGGTTTTCCACCAGAAACTGAGACAACTCATAGGACTCGAAGGGAATAGATATGAACCGGGGCAGCATCCCTAAGCACATCATATAGCAACCGTGGCAAAAGAACACCACCTTCTTGGGTCGGAAGGTAGCCAGAGTGGAGATAAAATGTCGGCTCATCTTCTGCGCTGCTTCCAGGTCACCCCACAGCATAAGACCTGACCCGCAGCAAACCTCGCCGCCTGCCAGGGTGACGAAGTTTACCCCTATCCTTTCCAAGATGTCTACAATCTCCAGCAAGGTATGGGGTATACCAGCGGGAACGCAGCCAGTAAAGAAGACCACGTCCACAGGCTCCGGGTTGGCTGGAGCCTCCTTTAGCCAGTGCTCCTCCGAGGGCTTGAGCTGGAGAGCAGAAAACACACTGGGAAAGTTGTAACGATGTCCGGGCATAAGCTGATAGCTCAAAGGGGGAGGCTCCTTCCCAGCACTGACTATCTTAGCAACCGCTGACATGAAGGCTGAATAAAGCATCAGCCCTTCTGGACATGCCTTGGCACACATTCCACACGCCCCGTTGCAGCTAAAGGCTATGTCGTAGGCTTCCTCAGAGACCTCACCCCCTTTGAGTAGCTCCGTCACTTTCTCTATGACCGCTTGGGGTCCTTTGTGGGCAAATTTTGTCAAAGGGAAGACGGGACAGGCCTGCAAGCACGCTCCGCAGTTATTGCATCTCTCCGCAAATCGCCTTCCCCTGTAGTCAAAGTATTCGGCCAGGTTACTATACTTCGTTGTCATCGTTTGTTACCTTCTCGAGAAACTTAACAATAGCTTATCATCAAGGCAAGCTTCTTAAGTGCCACAACGAGGGGGATTGCCCCGCCCTTCCTATCTGCCCTTATCAATACTCCCGTCACTCTTTATGCCTTTGGTTCTTTATGTTCTTGGTGCGCTTGCCTTTTTGACCTTTTCTTCTCAATATCTTTGAAAGCCAGATATGCTCTTCAGCCACGCTAAACCCTCTTCTTTGAAAAAAGGCCAGGGCATCTTTGTTATCCGACTCGCTATCCACTATGACCATCCGCACACCCTCCTCCTTCATCCTTCTTTCCAGCTCCCTGTACAGGCGTTTTCCGATACCCCTATTTTGCTGGCCTTCCTTTACACCTATCCAGGCAAGGTAGCCATATTTCCAAGGTGAGCCTTCCTTTTCAAAGGTGGTGCCCAGCGCAAAGCCTACAATATCGCCGCTTTCCTCTGCCACCAAGCAGAAGTCAGGGTCGGTATTGAAGTAATTGGTTACCTCATAGGCATCCCAGGTGCGGTAGAGGATGGGCAGCTCACCGCTGGTGAAGAGGGTCTCGCCCAAGTGAAATACAGTGGCCATGTCATCAATGTCCATGTCACGGATGACGATATGGGATCCCCGCGGTTCATTGTTCATAAGACCCATTCTTTAGCCTTTCCTTTCTCCCACCGTATAGAGGGCAGGATAGCACTTGACCTCATGCAACACTATGATAGTGGAGACCAAGGCTGGGGGTCAATCCAAAAGGACCCCTGAAGGATATATCCTGATAAAGGCATTTCTTAACGGCTCGCTTTTGCCCTTTATAAGGGGCTGATTTGCTATAATGTTGCTCAAGACTCATTCTGCTAAACACAGCCAGGCAGACTCAGAGAATAGCGGAGGTGATATTATGCCGATAATCAAAGTGGAGATGTGGCCAGGCAGGACCCACGCTCAAAAGGCAAAGCTAGCCCAACTCATCACCGAGGCAATGGTGACCGTGGCTCACACCACCCCTGAAGCCACCATCATCATCTTTAAGGATGTGCCCCAGGAAAACTGGGCTGTGGGTGGGGTACTTTCCTCCGATGCTGGCAAATAGAAATTGTTTCAGGCCAGGCCCACCGAGGTGGATTTCGGGAGATGGGTATTCACCTCAAGGCCAAAGCATACCTAAAGGTCTGCACTACGAAATTTTGGGGGTGGAGAAGGGCTTTTATTCTCTTAAGCGGGATTTAGAGAGTTAAAAGGAGGTTTGTATGGATATTCTGGAAGTAATTGAGACTAGAAGGAGCATCAGAAAATATAAGCCAGAGCCTGTCTCTGAAGACGAGATAAATAGGATTCTTCAGGCCGGGAGATGGGCACCCTCTGCCGGAAACAGCCAGCCGTGGAAGTTTATCGTCATCAGGAGCAAAGAGATAAGGGAAAAACTTGCCGAGGCACTTCCTACCGGTAGGTTTATCTCCGCTGCCCCTTTGGGAATTGCCGTAGTGATAAATCCTAGAGCATCAACCCGCCCCATAGAGGATGGGGCCGCCGCAACGCAAAACATGCTTCTTGAAGCTCACTCTTTAGGTCTCGGCGCATGCTGGATTGGAACCTACGGGACAGAGAAGGAGGAGAAGGGAAAGAAAGTCCTTGATATACCAGAAGAGGAGAGGCTCCTCTCTGTGATCGCCATAGGCCATCCAGCAGAATCACCACAAAGGACAAGGAAAAAGATAGAGGAGATAACCTTCACCGATAAGTATGGGCGCCGCTGATGGAAAAGAAGATTCAGAGGCCTCATATAGCAGCTATAATATGCCAGCTATAATGGCGGTTACGATGACAATAGTAATCAAACCGAAAATACCTAAAACAATTGAACCAATCAAGCAACCAACGATTACCATAGGTTAAATCACTTCCCTTAGACGAAGTTCCTGTGGGGGACTGTTATGAAGTATACTGCGGCTTCAGGATTTGTCAAGAGATGCCCAGGAAAAGTTACTGTCACCACGACCTTCGATCTGCATCCAAGACTAGTCTGGCGTGCTATAATGTCCTAGAGGAGGCAGCATGTTAATAGCAGGAAATGAGCGGGTGGCAGAGCACCCGCTCTATGAAAGGGTAGCAATCGCCTATTTTCAGGAGGCAACCAGAAAGAGGATAGGCAGTGGAAAGAGAAAGGTTCGAGGAGCTAGTAGCCAAGAGCTTGAGTGAACTGCCAGTGGAGTTTCAAGAGAGGCTAGAAAACGTTGATGTGGTGGTGATGGATTATCCTACCCCAAGGCAACTCGCCAAGGTAAGACGCGGCATGACTCTACTAGGCCTTTATGAAGGTGTGCCTCATACCCGACGCACCAGGGGATATAATTTGGTGCTGCCCGACAGGATAATCATCTTCCAAAAGCCCATCGAAGCTCAATGCCGCTCTGAGAGAGAGATTGCCCTGGAAATACAAAGAGTCGTCCGCCATGAAATAGCCCACCACTTTGGGCTGGATGATGAGTCCTTGAAGAGGATAGAATCTAGAAAGCTCAGGGGAAGGAGAGACGCAGGCGAAACTCTGAGCTATTAATAGCCCAGCCGGGCAGATTAGAAAGGGGTGACAAATAATGAAAAACGTAGCCATTTTTGGTGGTTCAAAGCTAGGGCAGAGTCCCTGGCGTCCCGGCCGGAAGGTCTGGTCAATTGCCCTTTTAGGCGGTTCCGAGATCGATTTCCGTCAAGCTGAGTTGCAGGAGGATGTGACACAGGTAGTAGCCATCTCAATATTCGGAGGAAATAAGATTATTGTTCCGACAAACATACCGGTCACCCTCTCTGGTCTATCCTTGTTCGGCGGCAGAGAAATGAAGCGTTCTCCGGCAAAAGAGGCACCACCAGCTTCAGCTAAGGCACTGCACATAAACGCCGTAAGCATCTTCGGTGGCTGCACAGTAACAGAATAGTCATTATGCGGTGAAGGGAGGTGGAATTGCAGTATAATATTAAGGAGGACAGGTTGGAAGCAAATAACCAAGGAGGTTAAGAATGAACAATCGCCTGAAGGAGACGGGCTGCTGCCCCATATTTAACCCGGAGCCCTGGGATGGGAAAGAGGTGACCTGGCAAGACAAGCTATTTATCAAAGATCACGTCACCAGTTTTCTTCATATACCTCTCAATTTCGGAAAGGTTGTGATCAGAAACATGAAAAGGATTGAGGATGCACAGGCTGGTGACCCCCAGAACCTTATGCTTTCTGATGAAAAGTCTCTTTGGGGGTCTGATGTTTATATTGCAGTCAGCAAGGAGGTGCCGGGAGCAGACTTGAAAAGAATGTCAGGCACCTTCCTGACCAAGGTCTTTGAAGGCGGCTATCAAAATGCCGGCAAATGGGCTAAGGAGATGGTGTCCTACGTCAGGTCAAAAGGCAAAGAGATTAAAAAGATGTATTTTTGGTACACCACTTGTCCTAAATGCGCCAAAGTCTATGGCAAGAACTACATTGTAATCTTAGCCATGGTTTAGATATAAGTAGCCGGATTAGGAGGTAGAGAGATGTGGTACTGGCATGAAGGCATGGGCTGGTGGATGGTATTCGGGGGGATATTGATGGTGTTATTCTGGGGAGGTCTCATTGGGCTGGTAGTCTGGGGGATCAGCCGGCTTATCCAGCGGAGCGACTCTGGGCCGAGCAGCGGGCAGAGAAGGGATGCGCTGGATATAGCTAAAGAGCGCTATGCCAAAGGGGAGATTTCCAGGGAAGAGTTCGAGCGGATCAAGAAAGACCTATCCTAGCTCAGACTGTGGCATTCCAGAATGTCAACTGAAAATAAGGCTACAGAACTTACTAAAAGGCGATATGACCGAATCGCTTCTCTGTACGACCTCATGGAGGGTCTTATGGAGAGGTCTCGTTACCACAAGTGGCGGGAACTCTTGTGGAGCAAGGTGGAAGGCACTCACATCCTTGAGGTCGGCGTCGGCACCGGGAAGAACTTCCCCTTCTATCCTGCCAATGCTGAGATAACCGCTATTGACTTCAGCCAGAAGATGCTACAGCGCGCTAAATACAGAGCCAGCAAAGATAAGGTGAAAGTCCACCTTCAGCAAATGGATGTACAGCATCTCGAATTCGAAGCCAATACCTTCGACGCAGCAGTCGCTTCTTTTGTCTTTTGCTCCGTTCCCGACCCGGTTCGAGGGCTGATGGAAATTGAACGGGTGTGTAAACCGGGGGGCAAGGTAGTCTTGCTGGAGCATGTCCTAAGTCCTAACCGTATTTTGGGCTGGCTGATGAACCTGGCTAACCCAGTGGTAGTGCGGATTGCTGGGGCGAACATCAACCGGCGGACAGTGGAGAATGTAGCCAAGAGCGGCCTAGCGCTGGAACAGGTTACTGACCTCGGAGGGGGAATTTTCAAGTTGATCGAGGCGAGAAAGAGGACTCAGTAAGCCTCAATTCATCTCTCCCCAGTTCCTCCCTACCTTTACCTCCACCTTCAGCGGGACGCTCAACTCCATTGCCTGGGACATCGTCTCCTTCAGCAAAACCTTCACTTGCTCTAATTCCTCCGGGGGCACCTCAAAAAGAAGCTCATCATGAACCTGGAGAATCATTTTGCTCCTTAGACCACGCTTATCTATTTCCCTCTGGAGATTAATCATAGCTATCTTAATGATGTCAGCAGAGGTACCCTGAACCGGCATATTTATTGCCATCCTCTCCGCTGCCTCCCTCACCTGCCGATTAGGTGAATCAAGCTCAGGTATGTAGCGTCTTCGCCCCAGCAGTGTCTGCACATAGCCCCTTTCCCTGGCTTGCTGTTTGGTGGACTCAAGGTAATCCTTCACCTTAGGGTATCTCTGGAAGTAGGAGGCAATAAACTGAGCCGCCTCCTCCCGAGAAAGCTCGGTCGCTTGCTCCAATCCATAGTCGCTCATCCCGTAGATTATGCCGAAGTTCACTACTTTGGCTATGCGGCGCATCTCTGGATTCACTTCACTTAAGGCAACACCGAAGACCTCTGAGGCAGTAGCCGCATGGATATCTTCATCCTGTCTGAAGGCAGTCAAGAGACGAGGGTCCTGGGAGAGATGAGCTAAGACGCGCAGATCGATTTGCGAGTAGTCCCCACCTACTAAGAAAGAGGGAGGCTCGGATATAAAGGCTTGCCTCATCTGCCGGCCTAACTCCCCTCGGATAGGGATATTTTGTAAATTCGGGTCACTGGAAGAGAGGCGTCCGGTAGCCGTAACAGCCTGGTTGAAGCTGGTATGCACCCTCCCTGTTCTGGGATTGATTAGAGCAGGAAGAGCATCAATGTAAGTGGACCTCAGCTTCATAAGCTGACGATACTCCAAGACCAGCTTCACTACCGGATGGACCTCTCTCAGCCCTTCTAAGACTGAGGCATCAGTGGAGTAGCCACTCTTGGTCCTCTTCGCTCCGGGCAGCTTTAGTTCCCCAAACAGAACCCCACCTAGTTGCTGCGGAGAGTTAATGTTAAAGCTATGCCCCACATAGCCATAAATCTCCTGCTCCAATTTCAGTAGCTGTTTCCCCAAACTCTGAGACATGTGCCGTAAAAGGTCGGTATCCAGTGCCACTCCATTCCTTTCCATGCGAGCCAGTACAGGTATCAAAGGCATCTCCACCTCAGTGAATAGCCTCTGCAACTCCCGCTCCTCCAGCTCTTTCTGCAATAGAGGCTGAAGTCGGCCAATAACATCGGCTTCAGTGCAGGCATGTTTGGCAACAAAGGGAAGACTGACTTCAGCTATTAAACCCCGCTTTGGAGCAGTCAGCTCTGCTAAAGGCATTATTTCCACCCCTAGTTTGCCCAAGGCGAGAGCCTTAAGTCCCAGAGACTTCTCACCCAATAAATAGGCAGCAATCATAGTATCAAAGTCCAAACTATGCCACTCAACCCCGTAATCCATCAACCTGTTTATAATTCCTTTACCGTCATAAACCACCTTAGCCACATGGGTATCGGACAGCAAAGGCTGAAGTAGCTTTAGGGTTTGCTCTGGTGGCAACTGCTGTGGAGATTCCCATCCTCTATGCCCTACAGGCAAGTAATAGGCTTCCCCCAGAGAAGTGCATAAGGCTATGCCAGCTATTTCTCCACGCTCTACCACCAGGTGGATAACAAAGGAGGTAACATGAGAGAGCTTAGCTATCAACTCCTCAAGAGCAGAAATAGTGTCAACTAGAAGATATTCCCTCTTATCAGGGAGTCCAGCCTCCTTCGCCAAAGGCTCCCCCATTTGAGGCAGCTTATCCAAGAGGGTGAAGAACTCTAGCTCGCGGAAGAGTTCGAGCAACCTGCTGCGCTCATAGGCCATCGCCTGGCAAGTAACAGGGTCAAAACTTATAGGGGCATCGGTGTCAATAGTAACTAGCTTCTTGCTCTGCTTTGCTTTCCCCTCCTCTGCCCGGAGTGTCTCCTGCAGCTTTACTGGAGTTACTTCGCCAATGTGTTCATAGACGCCTTCTACGCTGCCAAATTGCTGGATTAACTTGGTGGCGGTCTTCTCTCCAACACCGGGAACCCCAGGGATATTATCGGAGGGGTCGCCTTTGAGTCCCTTAAGGTCAGGAATCTGCTGTGGAGCAACGCCGTATTTCTGGTGCACCGCTGCTACATCATAAAGGGTGGTCTCCCCGAAGGTTCTTTGCGGGAGAAGCACTTTAACCTCCGGAGAAACAAGCTGCATCGTATCAGTATCCCCAGTAACGATAATAGTATCAATCCCTTGAGCAGCAGCCTGGCGAGAGAGAGTGCCTAACAGGTCATCAGCCTCATAACCATCCAACTCAAAGGTAGGTATATTGAAAGCCTTTACTACCTCTCGCACCCGCCCAAACTGGCGCCGCAACTCATCGGGTGCCTCAGGGCGCTGTGCTTTATACTCCTCAAACTCCAGGTGCCTGAAGGTAGGGGCAGGGCGATCGAAGGCGATAGCCCAATGGGTGGGCTTAAAATCCTGAAGCACCTTGAGGAGCATGCGGATGAAGCCATAGACTGCCCCTGTCGGCTCCCCTGTCTTGCTCACCGAAAGAGGAGGCAGAGCATGAAAGGCACGATGCACCAGAGCATGACCATCAAAGAGCAAAAGAAGCGGTTTCTCCACCCATAACCCCCAATATTTGCTTTATTCTACAAGATTGGCCTCAAGCCCAGCAACACGCTGATTTATCCCCCCAGCAAGGTTATTTAACAGTTGTAGGGAACGAACTCCGTGTCGTTCCCAGAATGAGGTGGACAGAGACGTCCACCCCTACTCGTTGATTTGTCACTCCAATAAAACTTGACCTACCACCCTTGTAGGTAGTAAACTTAACCACGATGTATCTGGCAAGCCTGCCTTTGATTAGAAGGCTGAGAGCCAAATGAGGCTCTCTTATTTTTGGGTCTTTATCTAGGGGGGTGTTTAACCACTTTCTTCGTCTTTCTGGGCAAAGCGAAAAAACTTATAATTAAGGCTGATTAGGAGGGAGTCAACTAATGGACATAACACTGTTTGAAGGCTTTCGCCTCGGCACTACCTTTGAAAAGGGTGCCCTCATCGCTATCCTCGTAGTAGCCATATTCGGTCTGCTTTACGCTGCCCTTCTTACCCGCCAGATCCTGAGGCAGCCAGAAGGGACTGAAAAAATGAAGCACCTCTCTATGGCGATACGCACTGGCGGTAATGCTTATCTTAGACGGCAGTTCCGCACTATAATTCTGATTTTCTTCCTCTTAGCAATATTTGTATTTTTCACCGGGTGGTTTTCTCCATCGGAACACAACCCCAAGTGGGTTATCGGTCTGGGTCGGGCTGGTGGCTTCTTAATGGGTGCTTTATTCTCTGCCCTAGTCGGTTACCTCGGTATGAACATGGCAATGCAAGGTAATGTCAGGGTATCTCACGCTGCCCGCAGCAGTTTTGCCCAGGCTCTCAAGATTGGCTATCGCACCGGCACTGTCACCGGTATGCTCACCGACGGTCTTGGGCTTCTCGGTGGCACTATTCTCTTCATCATCTTCTTTAAGGATGCCCCCTTAGTGCTAATAGGCTTTGGCTTTGGCGGCACACTACTGGCTCTGTTTATGCGTGTTGGTGGCGGCATTTATACCAAAGCGGCTGATGTCGGGGCTGACCTGGTGGGTAAGGTGGAAAAGGGAATCCCTGAGGATGACCCCCGAAATGCTGCGGTAGTGGCTGACCAGGTTGGCGACAATGTAGGTGACTGTGCCGGAATGGCAGCCGATATCTTTGAGTCTTACGAAGTTACCATTGTTTCTGCTTTAATCTTAGGGATTTTGCTAACCCTGGCCACTGGCAATCTTTACTGGATTATCCTGCCGCTTTTGATACGGGCTAGTGGCGTTCTTGGTTCCATTATTAGCACTTATACGGTGGGGCGTGGGGAAGGGAATGCGATGGAGGCGATACACCGTGCTTACTGGCTCGGTGCGGCCATCACTTGCATATCTTCCTTCCTTTTTGCCCACTTTTACTGCCACGACCTTCGTTTCTTCTGGGTAATAATGATAGGCGTATTATTAGCCATAGCCACCAATTATATCGCCGACTATTACACTGGTGAGAGACATGGCCCGGTAAAGGAAATCGCCAAAGCAACCAAAACTGGACCAGCTACTACCATCCTCTCCGGGTTTGGCTGGGGATTTGAGAGCACTGTTATGGCTATAATTGCTATTGCATTAGCCATCCTAGGCTCAGCAATCGTTTGGCGGAATGGTGTGCCACCTCCATTTATTGAAACACCAACAATGCCGGTAGACTTATTATGTATATTCTACGGTGTGGCTCTCTGTGGTATTGGGCTACTTACCCTGACCGGTAACAATATTGCCATGGATACCTTTGGTCCCGTGGTTGATAATGCCAATGGCATCGGGGAAATGGCAAAGCTCGAACCTAAGACTCGCCAGACTTTGAATGACCTGGATGCGGTGGGCAACACTACCAAGGCTATCACCAAGTGCATTGCTATTGCTTCGGCAGTCCTGGCAGCAGTGGCTCTGTTTGCTGCCTTCTACGCCGACTATCAGCTTCAAACAATTGATCTAATTCAATGGAAGGTCTTCGTTGCTTTTCTTATCGGGGGGGCCATACCATTTCTGTTTAGCTCCCTCACCATCAGAGCTGTAGGTAGAGCGGCTCACTATATTATCAATGAGGTGCGTTACCAGTTTGCTCATGTAAAAGGGGTGTGGGAAGGTACGGTAGACCCGGACTATGGCAGGGTGGTTTCCATCTGCACTGGAGCAGCTCAGAGGGAGTTAATCACCCCGGCGCTTTTAGCTATTCTTTCCCCCATAGCCGTCGGCTTACTCCTTGGTTTGGAAGCACTGGCGGGATTCCTGGCAGGGGTGATACTGGTGGGGCAACTCCTGGCAGTATATATGGCAAACACGGGGAATGCCTGGGACAACGCCAAGAAGACCATTGAAGATGGGTTATACGGTGGCAAAGGCTCTGAGGCTCACAAGGCGAGTGTGATAGGCGATACAGTAGGAGACCCGCTTAAGGATACTGCCGGACCAGCCCTGAATCCGCTGATAAAAGTCATTAACCTGGTTTCGGTTCTGGCTGCCGCACTGATAGTGGTGGAAGTGGGGGATGTCTCGGAGTGGCGGGGACTTACACCGCTTACCGTCGGCATAGGCGCAGCAGCAATTCTAATCATCATCGGAGCCATCTGGTTCTCTAGGAAAGAGGAGTCCTTCGGCCGGGAGTACGAGGAAAAGGAAGCTGCTTGAGGTATGGCTCTGCATTAGCTTCTTAACTTTGTTTTGCTCTTAAATCTTGTTCAAGAACCCCTCTCGAAACTGCCCGGGGAAGCCTCTAGGAGGGTTCCCGGGTCTATAATTTGCTCAGGATAAAGAGTTACAGGTCATTGCCTAAGAGTTGAATTATGGAATATATGTATGTAGCAGTAATAGCTGGTGTTCTGGGACTAGCCTTTGCCCTCTTTGCCGTTCTTTACGTGCTAAAGCAAAGTCAAGGGTCAGAGAGGATGAAGGACATATCCCAGGCTATCAAAGAAGGCGCTTTAGTCTTCCTGCACCAAGAGTACCAAATACTGGCTATATTTGTAGTAGTGGTCACCATCATTCTAGTAGTTATCCCCGACCTGGGGTGGCGAGCAGCTACAGCCTTTGCCTTTGGTGCTCTCTGCTCTATGGGAGCTGGCTATGCTGGAATGAACATGGCTATCAGGTCAAACTCCAGAACGGCTGCTGCCGCCGAAAAGAGCCTGAACCAAGGACTCAGGGTCTCCTTTAGAAGCGGTGCAGTGATGGGGATGACAGTCGTTGGCGTTGGTATCCTTGGGCTGAGCATACTGTACTTCGCCTTCCATAACCTCGATCCCGATGAGTTCCTCAAAATTATTCCCGCCTATGGATTCGGTGCCTCAGGGGTGGCTTTGTTTGCCAGAGTTGGCGGTGGCATCTATACCAAAGGAGCAGATGCCGGAGCTGACCTGGTGGGTAAGGTAGAAAAGGGCATCCCTGAGGATGACCCGCGAAACGCGGCGGTTATCGCCGATTTCGTCGGCGATAACGTGGGGGATGTAGCCGGAATGGGGGCTGACCTATTTGAATCCTATGTAGAGTCGATTATCGCCACTATGGCACTGTTCACCGTAGCCATTCCCTGGCTAGCCGAGGATAACGTAACAGCCTGGTATCTGCCCATGATG
>Ga0315314_1003193_pt1 | contig 13007 bp, 12 predicted proteins | sample TDP9_MG_FD_203631 | JGI IMG/M metagenome (GOLD analysis project Ga0315314, IMG submission 203631) | Freshwater sediment microbial communities from Lake Towuti, South Sulawesi, Indonesia - TDP9 | ecosystem: Environmental > Aquatic > Freshwater > Lake > Sediment | place: Indonesia: South Sulawesi...
AAAGGCCACATCCTCTTCCACTACGGTGGCGACGATCTGATTATCCGGCACTTGGAACACCAGGCCCACCCTGCTGCGGATGGAGCGTACGTTCTGGGGATCCTTCGTATTGAGCCCCTCCACCCACACATCGCCCCTGGTGGGCAAGAGAAGCCCATTTAGGTGTTTAGCCAGTGTCGATTTACCGGAGCCATTATGGCCTATGATGGCCAGGTATCGCCCTTTCTCAATCTCCAGGTTAACCCCTCGGAGAGCAACTACTTCGTTAGGCGTGCCAGGCTGGTAGGTGAAATGGAGGTTCTCAACCCTTATCCCGTCCAAACAAACCTCTCTACGGATCGAAATGGCCTCCCGGCGCTCCGAGAGGCCACATTTCGTCCCTGTCTCTCGCCGTCTCGGTCCCCGGGGATCCAAGCGACCTTTTGTCCTGCCTTTCCTCACCGCCCCCAAGGGTCGGTAGCGACTAATAATATCATAAAAGGAGAGAGGGTGCAAGCGGCCTATCTATTCATCTCGTAGATTAGACGGAGCCCCTCTAAGGTGAGATTGGGGTTCACAACCTGAATGACGGAGGTCTCTCTGGCGATAACCCTCGCTAGCCCACCAGTGGCGATGATCTTGGCCTCCTCTCCCAACTCTTCCTCGATCCTCTTCACCATCCCCTCCACTAGGGCTACATAGCCAAAGAGTACCCCGGACTGCATGGCAGCCACGGTGTTTTTGCCGATGACTTTCTTGGGGAGAGCCAATTCGATGCGAGGCAGTTGGGCCGCCTGTCGATAGAGGGCCTCAGCGGAGATGCTGATGCCCGGGGCGATGGCTCCCCCCAGATAGTCGCCTTCCCTCGATACCACGTCGAAGGTGGTGGCGGTGCCAAAGTCGATGACGATGGCTGGCGTACCGTAAAGCCTTCTGGCGGCGATGGCGTTTACGATCCGGTCTGCCCCCACCTCTCGCGGGTTATCCATCAAGATCCGCACTCCGGTCTTGATCCCGGGCCCTACCACCAAAGGTTCGACCTGGAGATGCTCTCGACAGAGCTCCTGGAAGATGGGGAGGAGGGGCGGCACTACGCAGGAAATGGCCGATCCTTCGACCTCCGATTTGGAGAGCCCTTCGCTGGAGAAGAGGCTATTTAGGAGCACTGCATACTCATCGGCCATCTTGTGAACGTCGGTGGCCAGCCGCCAGCAGGCGATCAGTTCTTCCTCCCTATAGGTGCCTAACACGATATTGGTGTTTCCGATGTCTATGGCTAGAAGCATATCCCTTCCTTCAGTTTCTATTGATCATATGTCTGGCCGCATATTCGATAGTATTCTTCCAGGCCCTCATTCGTTCGCCCTTTGAACCACTCACTTCCGCTCGTCAGTAAGAGTATTCACTGACCGGGCTTCCAGTGCCATTTAAGAAAAATGGCATATCCCCGTCGTTGTTCCAGACGGCAGACCCTTCCTTGCACCAGTATATATCAGTTGCCGTATTCTGGCCACACCCTGCTTGAATAGATCGCCCACGCCAGCAGAATCACCGCAGCGAGGGGCATCAACATATCTCCCTGGGGGACAGAAGCTGATACCGACTGTCGCCACGCTTGTCTTTGCAGTCGTGTTCATCGCAATCAGCATCTGCCGTTTCCGAAGTGACGAGTTGGAAGTTGAAAAACGGGAACCCGTTGGGCTTCTGGTCTTGATCAAGCAAGTCTGTATGCCACAAGCAATCGAATAGACCACATCGTAGAAGTCCAGTTTGTCATCACGCACGAAACAGGCTCGAGCGCCATAATGTGCTATAATAAGAAGGTGGGAAGTGGATATGATCGCTTAGCCGATGTGTGCCTGTCATTCTTGCAGCGGTGCCGCTCTTGACTCTGGTTTTTGACTTGCTCTCTGTTGATCGTGGTTGGTCGTGATGCAACTAGTGCCATCGCAAGTTTATGAGGCCCATCGAAGTTGCTTCGGCGACTCAAGGAAGAGGGAGTAACCGTGGCCATGAAGGTGCTTGTCGTGGAAGACGAGCCCAGCCTGGTGGAAACACTTGAATACAACCTGACTCGCCAAGGCTACGACGTCTGTACGGCCACCGATGGCCTGGCCGCCCTGGAGGTGGCGCGGAGGGAGCGTCCGGATCTGATCTTGCTGGACATCATGCTCCCAGGCCTGGATGGCCTTGAGGTGTGCCGGATCCTACGCCAGGAGATGAGCGTGCCCATCCTCATGCTCACCGCCCGTACGGACGAGGTGGACAAAGTGGTGGGGCTTGAGCTGGGCGCCGATGACTACCTGACCAAACCGTTCAGCATGCGGGAACTCCTGGCCCGGGTTAAATCCCTGCTGCGGCGTGTGCGCCTGACGCAGGAGGAAATGGCCGCGAAGGGTGAGGCGGTCGGTGGGGAAAGAATGACCTTTGGGGATCTGACTATTGACCTGGCCCGCCACGAAGTGCTGCGCCGGGAGGAACCTCTGCTCCTGAAACCCAAGGAGTACGACTTGCTGGTTTTCCTGGCCACCAACCGTGGCATCGTCCTCTCGCGTGACTTGATCCTGGAGCGGGTATGGGGTTGGGAATATGGCGGCGGCACGCGAACCGTGGATGTTCACGTGCGCTGGTTGCGGAAGAAGATCGAGCCCGATCCAGCCCATCCTGTCCGCATCGTCACCGTACGAGGCGCGGGCTATCGCTTCGAGGGGTAACCCATGTTCGGTCTGCATAGCATCCGCTGGCGCATCGCTGTCCCTTATGTGATTCTCGCCGTGCTGGCTATGGCCGGCCTAGCCGTCTATCTGTCGGACTTGGTGCGGAATGCGCACCTAGCCGATCTTGAGGCCCAGTTGACGGCGGAGGCCCAGCTGCTCGGTGAGACACTTGCAGCACCCCTGGCTCAGGGCAAGCCGGGCGAGATCTTCGATGCCCAGGCGCGGCACTACGCGGACCTTCTAGGTGTGCGAGTCACGATCATCGCGACAGATGGTACCGTGCTAGGCGAGTCGCATGAGGACAGGCTCCGGATGGACAACCACCTGTACAGGCCCGAGGTTCAAGAGGCACTTGCCAACGGACAGGGGAGCAGCATCCGCTTCAGCCAGACAGTGCGCTACGAGATGATGTATGTGGCTGTTCCGGTGACGGCGGAGGGGCGAGAGACGGGCATCGTGCGGGTGGCTCTGCCTCTGCGCCAGATCGAGGCCAACCTGTCGCGATTGCGCAGGGCTGTTCTTTCGGCGACGGTGGTCACGTCGTTGATAGCCGTGCTGCTGGCCTTGCTCATCGCCGAACGCACGTCTCGACCCCTCCGCCAGTTGACCCACATGGCCGAGCGGATGGCTGAGGGGGATCTGAGCGCGCGCCTCTTGTCCAGGACTCGGGACGAGGTTGGCCTGCTCAGTGATGCTTTCAACCGGATGGCCGGTCAACTCCAAGAGAAGATGACGACACTGGACCGGGAGCGTAGTCGACTAGCTGCCGTGCTGACTCATATGGCCGACGGCGTTGTCATTACTGACGCTGAGGGACAGGTAGTGCTCATCAACCCGGCGGCCGCTAGGCTTCTGGGCACGACCGAAAAAAGTGCCCTAGAAGCTTCCTTCGCCCGGGTCGTGCGTGATCATCAGCTCATCGAACTCTGGAAGCGGTGCCGGGAGACGGGCGCTGAGGAGATGGAAGCAGTGGAAGTCGACCATCACGGCCCCTTCCTACAGGCCATTGTTACACCCCTTCTGGAAGGCGAGCGACAAGGTTTCATGGTCATCCTCCAAGATCTGACCCAGATCCGGCGGTTGGAGACGGTGCGCCGAGATTTCATAAGCAATCTCTCCCACGAACTGAGGACCCCCTTGGCGTCGCTAAAGGCGCTGGTGGAGACTCTACGGGATGGCGCGCTGCAAGACCCTCCAGCAGCCAAGCGCTTCCTCGATCGTATCGAAGCGGAGGTCGACGCTCTGACGCAGATGGTGCAGGAACTGCTAGAACTCTCGCGCATTGAGTCAGGCCAGGCGCCGTTTCATCCAGCTCCAGTGGCCGTAGGCGACTTGGTGCTCCCGGTGATTGAGAGGCTGCGCCCTCAGGCGGACCGCACTAGCCTGCGGCTCACCGTGGAGGTGCCGCCGGACCTTCCTCCAGTGTTGGCTGATCCAGAGCGCGTTCAGCAAGTGGTCACCAACCTAGTTCACAATGCCATCAAATTCACCCCTTCCGGGGGAGAGGTGACTATCACTGCGGCAAGAAGCGGACAAGAGATGGTCATCTCGGTAAACGATACCGGCGTGGGCATCTCCGCCGAAGACCTGCCCCGTATCTTCGAGCGGTTCTACAAGGCCGACCGAGCCCGCTCTGGCGGGGGAACCGGGCTAGGGCTAGCCATCGCCAAGCACATCGTCAAGGCCCACGGCGGGCGTATCTGGGCGGAGAGCATTGAGGGACAGGGCAGCACCTTCTTTTTCACGCTGCTACCGGCCGAGCAGGAAGACGAGGAGGGCCGTTAAAGAGACTCTTACCGTACGTTAACAGAATATTAATCTGGCCTTCAAACGCCGTTAAAGGGCGTAGGGTATCATTCCCACAGGTGAGCAATCCGAACTACTACCTAAGGAGGAAAAAATGCGTCATCTGTGGGTTTTTGTTTTGCTCCTGGCGGCACTTCTTGTCGTCGCCTGCGGTCCTGCACAGCCCACTGCGGCTCCTGCAACACCCGCGTCACCCCCCGCAACATCTACCCCGCCCCCCCCGACACCTACCCCGGCCGAGGAAGCACTGGAGGGACAGATCAGCGCGGCTGGTTCTACCACGGTACAGCCTCTGGCTGAGTTGTGGGCAGAAGCCTTCAGCGCCCAAAACCCAAAGGTGGATATCACCGTTCAAGGTGGTGGCTCCAGCGTAGGCGTCAAGTCAGCTGGAGAGGGCACGGTGGACGTGGGTATGGCTTCTCGGGAGATCAAGGACTCAGAGTTGGAAGAGTTCCCCGACCTCAAGATATTCACCGTGGCCAAGGATGGTATCGCCATCGTCACTCACCCCGACGTACCGGTGGAAGGCCTCACCATGGAGGAGGTGAGAAGCATCTTCTCCGGTGAGATCACCAATTGGAGCGAGGTCGGTGGCCCTGACAAGGCCGTCGTGGTCGTCTCCCGCGAAGAGGGCTCCGGCACCCGTGGGGCCTTCGAGGAGATGGTGATGGGCAAGGAGGGCCCGCCCATTGTGGAGACGGCCATCCTGCTGCCCTCCAACGGGGCGGTACGAACCACGGTTTCCACCACGCCTGACTCCATTGGGTTCCTCTCCTTCGGCTACCTGGATGAGAGCGTGAAGGCGTTGGACGTTGATGGTGTGGAGGCCACGGTGGCCAATGCTCTCAGCGGGGCTTACCCCGTGGTGCGGCCTCTCAACCTCTTGACCAAGGGGGAGCCCGCGGCGGTGGTGAAGGCCTGGTTGGACTTCATCCTCGGCGGAGAGGGACAAGAGGTCGTCGCCGCAGAAGGCTATATGCGGATTGACTGAGAGTGAGATCTCAAGCGTGGGGGCTCCTCTCCTTGACTAATGAAACGCGAGCTGCGCTATGGGCCGGGCGATGGCGCCTCGCGCTTCACCTCTAACAAAAGTGTATTGAGAGGCGATGCGAATCCAAAGAAGATACATCGTTGATCGTAGCGTCAGATATCTCCTCTTGCTCGGGGCCCTGGTCTCTATCTTCGTAGTCTTCCTCATCGGGCTTTTCACCCTCAGGGAGGGGTTGCCAGCCTTCCAGGAGATCGGCCTGGGCGGCCTGCTGGGGGGTCGGGTCTGGCGGCCGGGCCGAGAGGAGTTTGGCCTCCTGGCCATGACAATCGGATCGATCCTTGTGACCATCGGAGCCATCGCCTTTGGCGTGCCTCTGGCTCTGGGAGGTGCGATATTCATGGCGGAAGTGGCTCCACCCAGGGTGCGAGATATCGTTCGCCCAGCCGTGGAACTCCTGGCCGGCATCCCGTCGGTGGTCTATGGCCTCTTCGGGATGGTGGTGCTCGTACCCCTAGTGCGAAAAATCCCTACCCCTGGCAACACGGGTTTCGGGCTTCTCTCCGCCTCCATCGTTCTGGCGGTGATGATCTTGCCCACCATCACCAACATCGCCGAGGACGCCATCCGGGCCGTGCCCCGAGAGTTCAAGGAAGGCTCACTGGCTCTGGGCATGACCCACTGGCAAACCATCGTGGGCGTGACGCTGCCCGCCGCTCGCTCCGGCATCGTCGCCGCCATCATCCTGGGGATAGGGCGTGCGCTGGGCGAGACGATGGCCATGATCATGGTCATCGGGAATTCCATCATCATCCCCAAGCCTCTTAACAACAACCCCCTGACCCTCTTTCTAAGCCAGGCCCGCACCCTCACCGGCAACATCGCCGTGGAGATCTCCTACGCCACCGGGCTGCACGAAGATGCCCTTTTCGCCACTGGAGTGGTGCTTTTCGTGCTGATCATGCTAGTGAACAGCCTGGCTCGCTTCTTCATGCGAGGGAAGCCACGATGAAGAACGACCGAATCACATCACGTTCCAAGTTGACCCTTGCCAGGCGTCATCTTACGCAAAGGTTAGCCTTCGGCTTCCTCTGGCTGGCCGGGCTGACAGCCGTCGCTGTCCTTCTGGCCGTGGTCGGCTATGTTGTCCTCCAAGGGGCAAAGGTGATCAACCTCGATTTTCTGTTGACCCCGCCCCGGGGCGGGCTCTCTGGAGAGGGGGGCATCTCCACCACCATCGTCGCCACCTTCTACCTGGTGCTCTTGACCATCGGCATCGCCACGCCGCTGGGGCTGGGGGCTGCGATCTACCTGGCTGAGTACACCGGGGAGATGCAGGGGCGTAGCGGCCTGCTCCCGCTGCTGGTGGGCGTGGCCCGTTTCGGGGTGGAGACCCTGGCGGGGATTCCCTCCATCATCTTCGGCCTTTTCGGTTACGCTCTCTTCGTCTCGGCGATGCACTTCGGTTTCTCCCTTCTCTCGGCAGCCCTGGCCGGAGCCTGCTTGATCCTCCCCGTCATCATCCGCGCCAGTGAGGAGGCTCTACTTGCCATACCTCGTTCCTACCGAGAGGGAAGCCTGGCTTTGGGGATGACACAGTGGCAAACCGTCTGGCGGGTCGTCGTGCCAGCCGCCCTGCCGGGGATCGTCACCGGCATTGTCCTCAGCATAGGTCGTGTCGTGAGCGAGACAGCGGTTTTCTACGTCACCTTAGGAGCAAGTCACAAGATGCCCACCTCCATCTTCTCCCCGGCTCGGTCGATGGCCCTGCATCTATATTACCTAGCTATGGATACCCGAGCCTTTGACAAGGCAATGGGCACGGGGGCTATCCTGGTTCTGAGCATCATCGTCATCAACCTAGTGATCAACTTCTTGTCGCGTCGCTTGATAGGCGAAGTAAGAGGGTAGTATGGAGCCAATGAAGGCAAAACTGGAAACACGAGGCTATCATCTATGGTATGGGAGCTTCTGTGCGCTGAGCGACATCAGTCTCGAGATCCCGGCCAATCAGATCACTGCCATCATCGGGCCCTCTGGATGTGGCAAGACCACGCTTCTGCGCACGTTTAACCGGATGAACGAGCTGATCCCCAATGTGCATGTTGAGGGAGGGGCATTCCTGGATGGCCATGATATCTTTGCCATGGATGTGGTGGAACTGCGACAGCGGGTGGGGATGGTCTTTCAGAAGCCAAACCCCTTCCCCAAATCGATCTTTGACAATGTGGCCTATGGTCCTCGTGGCCACGGGATACATGATCGGGCTCGGCTGACCGAAATCGTGGAACGGAGTTTGCGAGGCGCCGCCCTCTGGGAAGAGGTCAAGGACGATCTGGACAGGTCTGGATTGGCTCTCTCCGGGGGACAGCAACAACGGCTCTGCATCGCCCGCGCTCTGGCCGTGGAGCCTGAGGTCATTCTAATGGACGAACCTTGCTCGGCGTTGGACCCGATCGCTACCTTCCACATCGAGGAATTGATGCGGACACTGAAAGAGAGCTACACCATTGTTATAGTCACGCACAATATGCAGCAGGCGGCAAGGGTATCGGACTATACGGCATTTATTATGATGGATGATGACCGGGCCGGCACTTTGGTGGAATACGGCCTAACCAAGAAGATCTTCACCAACCCCCGGGACAAGTGTACCGAGGATTACATCACGGGAAGATTTGGATGAATAAGAAACGTGTTCTCTTTCTCTGCACCGGCAACTCAGCCCGCAGCCAGATGGCCCAGGGACTCGTCAATCACCTCTTGGGCGACCGCTGGGAGGCATTCTCGGCCGGCACAGACCCAGCCAACTACGTGCATCCGCTGGCGGTGCAGGCGATGGCCGAGTTAGGGATCGACATCTCCTCGCAGCGCTCGAAGTCCGCGGATGAATTCCGCCACGCCGATTTCGACCTAGTGATCACCCTCTGCGACGACGCAGCGCAGAATTGCCCCCTCTGGCTGGGAAAGGGCAAACTAGTTCACATGAGCTTCCCCGATCCCGTTCAAACGACAGGAACAGAAGCCCAACGATCGGCCGTTTTCAGGAAGGTGCGCGATGGGATCCGACAGAAGGTGATCGCCTATCTCAAGGATTGGGAGGACGCCTCTTCCGCACCGAACAATAGGGAGATGGGGTATGTTGCGACAAACCTTTGATCGAAAGCTCGAACGCCTCCAGGACGAAATGTTGGTCCTGGGCAGCATGGTGGAGAAGGCCCTCGTTGAATCGGTGGAGATTCTGAAACGGCAGGATTTGGAGGGAGCACAGCGGCTGATCGCTGGAGATCGCCTCATCAACGAGAAGCGTTTCGCCATCGAGGGCCACTGCTTGGCCCTCATCGCCACCCAGCAACCCATGGCCAGTGACCTGCGCACCCTCGCTGGAGTGCTGGAAATCGTCACCGAACTAGAGCGGATGGGGGATTACGCCAAAGGTATTGCCCGGATCACCCTCATGATAGGCGTTGAGCCTCTCCTCAAGCCTCTGATTGACATACCCCTGATGGCCGAGAAGGCACGAGACATGCTCCACCGGGCGCTGGACGCCTTCGTCCGAAGGGACGTAGCCCTGGCTCGGGCCATTCCCCCCGAGGATGATGAGGTAGACGCTCTCTATAATCAAGTCTACCGGGAGCTCTTGACCTTCATCATGGCCGACCCGCGCACCATCGGTCAGGCCACGCACCTCTTGTGGGTAGCGCACAATCTGGAACGCACCGCCGATAGGGTGACCAATATCTGCGAACGAGTGGTCTTCACCGCTACCGGGGAGATGGCAGAGATGGATGTGGAGGATTCGGGTGTTGAGAGTATCGCATGAGGAAGTAGTACACGACTGGTTAAGATGGACCTTGCCGTGTACTTGGTTTGCACAAATGCTTGATGCTTCAGAAACCCAAAGGGCCTGTTCAACTTTGCAGTCTCTCAGCGCTCAACATCTGATGCCAATCTGAAAGAGCGAGTCTGACCGAGTGACCACGCTGGCCGATGAACCTAGCCACCACGAGGCCTTACGAGTGACAGCAGCCCTTTTCGAGTGGGGATCGAAAGGGCTGTTGCCTGTCGTGCGATCTCCTCACAGGTAAGGGCTGTCAGCGAGCAAATGTTCGGACCCTGCTCTTGTACACCGTCATTGAAAAGCATTGCCCGTGAATCTCCCCTGCTTGAGAGACTTCTCCATCTCGTGTTGGGGCTGGCCTCAACGCATGTGTGAATCGACTCAATAGTTGTCTCTCGCAATAGGGCCGTTCCATTGTCACTCGGAATACATGCCAAACTCGGGACAGGATCACACCGTTCTAAACGCGTTTTGGCCGTTCATTTTCCCGATTTGAGGGAGGTATACCGGGAGGGTGAGGGTCAACGGTCAAGTGCGTTGCGCGACACCTTGGGGGGACGATCCATCTCTAACGGGATTTCTTCTCCCCCCTAAACGATTGATTTGTGAAACAGTAGCGGTTCTGATACGATTGTAAGGGACAATGGCTCGGGTGATCATCAGGCTAGGGCTACCGGTGCTGGGCTGTCTAAACTAGGTGTGGCGGCGTACGTACCAGTAGTGCCGTACCCCCGAATCCTTAGGGGCACCAAGGATACTACCATTTGCACGGTCTTTTGCACGTTGTCTATCGTGATCTGGTGGGCGACTGGGAACCCTTCTCATCGTAGCAAAGAGGGAAGGAAGGTTGATATGAACCTCAATGAGTTGTTCGATCTAAAAGGACAGGTGGCCGTGGTCACCGGGGGAGGGGGGTATTGTGCGGGACCATGGTTCGTGCTCTGGCAGCAGCAGGCGTCAAGGTAGCCGTGCTTAACATTGATGTGAAAGCGGCGGAAACGGTGGCTGGTGACATCCGCGCCGCAAAGGGTGAGGCTCTGGCCATACAGGTAGATGTATTGGATCGGCAGGTCTTGGAGAGATCCGCCGAACGGGTGCTGCAGACCTTTGGCGGAGCAACAATCCTGATCAACGGTGCAGGAGGCATCAACTCGAAGGCGCCCAGCGAATCCGGCTGAGTTGTCGCCTGGCATCTACGACGATGGGATTGTGTATTTCTGGAAAGCAAGGCGCGCCGAATTAAGCACGACCGCTACCGATGCGATGTTGTGAAGGATGGCTCCGGCAATGGGAGTTATGCCCCCCACGCTGGCAGCGATGATTCCCCCAAGGTTCAGGAAGACGCCGAACAGCCAGATATTCTGCTTTATCACCCGAATCACTTGACGGCTCAACAAGATAAGCTCCGCGACTTTTGTGAGATCGTCGGTCATGAGAGCTATGTCCGCTGTTTCGATGGCCACATCTGTTCCTGCCAGACCCATGGCAATCCCCACACTGGCCGTGGCCAAGGCCGGGGCGTCGTTGATACCATCGCCAACCATTGCCGTCTTGTAGCCAGCTTCTTCCAGCGCCCTCACGTGATGCACCTTCTGTTCAGGCAACAACTGCGCATAGAACTCGTCGAGACCGATCTGATCGGCAATCTCAGCCGCAATATGATGATCGTCGCCTGTGAGCATTATCACTTTGTGAATCCCTAAGTCCCGTAGCCTTTCTATCGTGCTATGCGCCTGCTCTCTTGTGACGTCGGAGACACTAATGAGCCCTGAAATCCTTCCGTCCATCACGACAAAGAGTACTGACTTCCTATCTCGCTCTAAACGAGCCACTGTTGAGCTGATCTCTGGCCGCGTGTCGATCCCCTGGTACCTAAGGAGGTCCCGATTTCCCAATACGATCTGCTCGCCGTCTACATTGGCGATGACGCCGCGCCCTGGCAAGACGTGGAACTCGTTGGGATCAGGAGCCACAATGCCTCGTCTAGATCCCTCCTCCACAATTGCCTTCCCCAGGGGATGTTCTGAGAACTTCTCCGCGCTGACAGCAAAGGTTAGGATTTCTTCCTGTGTGAGATAGTCAACGGACACGATCTCCGCAACCCGAGGCTTGCCCAGAGTGATGGTTCCCGTCTTGTCGAACAGCAGAGCATCTACCCCCCCTACCGCTTCAAGATACTTCCCGCCCTTGATCAGGATTCCGCGCTTCGCGGCGCGCCCGATCCCCGCCACAACGGCTGTGGGCGTCGCTAAGACCAAAGCGCAGGGGCAGGCAACGATCAGAACGGTGATGGCGCGTCGCGGATCGCCGGTTAGAAGGAAGGTCGCGAGGGCGAAGACCAGGATGCTGGGCGTAAACCACGAGGCATACCTGTCCGCCAAGCGCTGAATCGGCGCAGTATGAGTCTCCGCCTCCCGCACCAGTTGGATGATCTGGCCCAAGGTTGTATCTTCGCCGACACTGGTGGTCTTGATCTCCATGGCGCCCAATTCATTGATCGTACCAGCATGGACCAGATCACCTTCCATCTTGTCGACCAGCCTCGACTCGCCCGTGATGGAAGCCTCATTGACACAGGCGTGTCCACGGGCAACTATCCCATCCACAGGAATCTGATCGCCAGATCTCACCAGGACCAGATCTCCGACCACGACCTCTCGGATAGGTACCCTCTCCTCTCGGCCTGCACGACGCACAGTAGCCACTTTGGGTGAGAGGTCGACCAATCGTCGGATCGCATCTTTAGCTGCAGTAGCAGTCAGTTCTTCAAGAAACGAACCGATAAGCATGATCCAGGCTATGATGGCGGCCGGGAGATACTCGCCACCGAGCAGGGAACCCACGATGGCAATGCTGACCAGCTCGTCAACGTTTATCTCTCTGGACAGTAACCCTCGCACAGCTCCCGCCACGATGGGGAAGCCTCCAATGAGGGTTGCGGCGACAGCCATCGTGTCGCTCAGCCAGCTCTTGTCCGGAGCTAGTTGCCCCACTAGCCAACTAGCTAGAATCAGGAAACCGCTGAGGGCAGTGATAGCGAAATGCCTGCTCAGTAGACTCTTTTTGTATCGGTTCCACAAGATGGTGAGGTCCATGGCGTCCCTTTCTTCGCCCTTCGCTAGGAAATGAATGTGTCCAGCGCTTCTACTAGTTCATCCCAACTCGTCTCCAGGTTCCCTTCTTGGACAGCTGCCCGCACGCACGACTCCAGGTGATCTTCCAACACCAACTTGCCCGTCTTTTCGACGGCTCCTCGTACCGCAGCCAGTTGAATTAACACCTCGGTGCAGGATCGATTCTCTTCCAGCATCCTCTTGACGGCCTCAATATGGCCTCCTATTCGGGATAGGCGATTGATAATTGATCTCCTCCTGTGGTGCTCACGAGCCTCCATCGCTTCTCGCCTCCTTTTCTCAGCACTTCATATGCCCCTGGGGAGATTTGCAACACACTTTCGCAGCCTGCCCATAAGGACCCGGCACCGGTAGCCCTGTGTCCTGTTATTATCTCTCCACGGCAGATGACTCATCTTTGAACAGGTACGAAACGCGGCCTTCAAAAGCACTCATGAGCCACCCTTTCCGTCAGCTGCGAAAGACGTCATAAAAAGATGGCTGCGCCGCACATATCCCCCCGGGGGGATATTATAGCATCAAGCTTGCTTGAAGTCAAGTAG
>Ga0315314_1003194_pt1 | contig 13006 bp, 12 predicted proteins | sample TDP9_MG_FD_203631 | JGI IMG/M metagenome (GOLD analysis project Ga0315314, IMG submission 203631) | Freshwater sediment microbial communities from Lake Towuti, South Sulawesi, Indonesia - TDP9 | ecosystem: Environmental > Aquatic > Freshwater > Lake > Sediment | place: Indonesia: South Sulawesi...
CGATGGACGGAGGATACACAACGTATCTGTTCTCTCTCTCCATCTGGTAGCGAGCAAGGTAGAAGGGCAGGTAAACAAGTGAACACCCTCTTTTTCTACTCGGCATGCCTACCTTATTAAATTCCCTAAGGGCTGCTTTTTTCGACCTCGACATCTCCCTCATCTGATTCACAATCAGAGAAGTAGACTCTTCCACCGACGCTATTTCCTGCCGCTTCACCCCGATGCTGGCTTCCCGCGAAGCCTCGAGCTCCCAAAGAATCTTCCGGGTTTCTTCGATGCGAGTGTTGCGCTCCAGCCTCAGGCGAGACACCTCAAGGCTTTTGGCAGCCTCAAGCTTTCCTATTTTTCCGTCTGCGTCTCTGATGTCCCTTTCAAAACCTGGAAGTCTCTCCCTGACTCTCCTAAGCCTCCTAGCCCACCGCGTTTCGCTCCGTCTCCTTTTGCCACGCCTACAAAACTTGATTCTGGCTTCACAACGGTTAGCTTCAGCCTTCAAGTGTCGCAGCATGTTTCCAAATCTGACTCGGTCCTCGTGAAGGTGTCGAAGCCGTCTGTCGAATAGTGCGGATATTCTCCTGATTTTTCCATCATACTTCGCTTTAATATGACATATTCTTCGTTTCACAAGAGGCTTAACCTTCTCAGCTTGTCTGTCAGAGTTTTTACGAATTCGTTTGATTTCTTCCCGAGCTATTCTAACTCGCTCTCTGGTTGTTGTGCTCAGCAGTTTCACGCTTGAGTCTAGGTTTTTTACATCCTCCAGAATTTTCGCTCTTAGGTCGGAGAGTTCCGCGACAGAGGCTGCGATTTCGGGTTTATTGACGACGCGAGACAAAACCGCCTTACGAGTTAATGGCTTTGCAGTTTCCTCAACGCTTGAGAGGTAACTCGAAAAATCCTCCACGAAGTCCGGAGACGCGATAAGACCCTCTATGGTCTTATCCTCTCTGCCGGCGAAGCTCCTGAAGTAATCGGCATTTCGGGAGAGAGCCACAGAATAATTCCGATATGTTTTGGCTTTTCCTTTAATGTCCTCGTTGAAGGCTTTCACATCGGGCAATCTATCGTAAGGCACCCTGTGCGCAGAAATCCCGAGTCCGTCAAATAGCACTGTTCCTCCATTCCAAGGAACCAACCATATAGGGTAGCAGGCTTCAGCTACGAAAACCAATTTTTCATCCCGCCTTCTCAGAAGGCCTTCACCCTTCACCCTGCCCGACTCAGCCAAGTAGAGGACAGCCGCCATCTCCATGTCTTTCGAAAAGGCTTTGACTCGATCGTCAGCCGAAACAGCGAAAGGAAGAATAAGCTTCATCCGCAACACTCCCAGCACACAGTCATCTAACCGATTCCGCTATCAGCAAAGATTCAGAAGGTTGAACTGTTAATCATTGTGAACCCAAAATCAACATTAAACATCCAGCTCAAGCTTCAACCGGGACGCACCCAAAGTCAGAACGGAACACAAACCAACCGAAACAGGATTTTCAAGCTTCAAGAAGCGGGCTCGCTTGACTCTCTGCTTTCTTTGCTGTTGAATGTTTGCATTCTATTATTTTGTTGCAGCTCAGACATTCATCGGGAATTGAGGCATCCTTTGGAAGTGTGCGCAGATAACCCAACTGATACCTGCACTGTTGAGAGGCTTCTCTCCTCAGGTTCTCTTCGACCGTGGCTAATCTCTCCTGAATAGGAGTAGCCGCTGGTGTAGGCGTAATTTTGACAACGGGAGCGGCTGAAGGAGCCGCGGTCTCGACTTCGCTTTTCTTGGCAGTCGTTTTTAGTATTCCACCTAGGTTCTTGGTGACCCTTCTTGCGTAACTGTAGACGCCGACCACGAGAGTGCTGAGAGCAACAAGCCGACTGATCTGCACAACCTCATCAGTATACACCGTCAACGAGAAATTCAGCTCAAAGAGAATCGCAATCATAGACCCAAAAAAGAACAGGAACCCTGACACGGCCACAGGTGCCCAAAACGATTTGCCCACGCCAAGATGCTTGATCGCCTGCATGGTCTTCACACTCAACATGATTAGGGCGACAGCAACAGATGCAAGCACGATTTCTAGAATGAGGACCAATGCCACACCAGCAAGAAAACGATTCATTCACATTAGAGGAAAAGCATTGTGAAAAATCAATATGTATCCAAAGTAAGTAGGCGAAGGCATCTTTTACTCATCTGCCGATGCACCTGTCAACTCTGCTTCAGGTCTCAACGATTTCCAAATATCCTATTTTGCCCTGTTTCTAATCTCTTGAAGCGTCTTCTCTATGGCCTGCCTCTCCTCTTCGATTCTGCGTCGTGTCTCCCAGAGTTCAGTCAAATCCTCGGGACTCAAGTCTTGAACTCCCTGCTTCCGCATTTTCTCAGCGAGGTCAAGGTCGTCTTTTGAAGGCTTCACGCTGAACCTCTTGTCCTCGTTGCTGTGTCTCACCATCTGCAAGAAAGTCGTGTACGGATAAACCAAACATGGAACCAAGACAAAATCTCGAACACTCAGCCTGTCAAACTGCTCTTGCGCCTGCACCTCTCCCTTCTCAACCTGATTAAGCCCAGAATTTGACCGCAAACTGTCTTTCTGCTTTATCTCGTCATGTTCCGACGGCAGTCTCAACAGCTCTCTAATCGCAAAATACCTCCGTTGCCCGTCAATGATTATGTACTTGCCCTTCCCACCGTAGAAGAAATCTAGCCGTTCAGGCAGTTCCGCAACTTCAAAGGGCTTCAGCAAACCAAACTGTCCGATTGAACGCTTCAGAGCGTCCAAGTCTTCACGCTTTAGAGTTTTGGATGCCTTGCCCGCCGCTCCATAAGTGCGAACTCCGGGCTGCTTGATTTCACTATCGTCCTGTCTGGGCTTGCTTGAATCGAGGCAGATGTTCCATGGGACAGCTAGCTCTGAAAAAGGAATGTACCTCAGCTCCACACTCTTGCCCAACTTTGTTGGTTTCAGTTCCAAGCTTGTGCGGCTCCGTTTGTTTAGCAGCGTGTCTGATATCTTTAGATTCACTATAGTATATGAATTTTTCTTCGCTCAGATTCATAGTCACCAGAAATTAAGATAAACACATAGAAATCGGAAACCAGATAGACCACGTTCAGCCTGCTTGCACCTCAACACGCGCCCCACGAAATTCTTCTTACAACCTTTTGCAATGTCCAAAAAATGTTATTTTACTGAGCCTTTTCTTTCCTCGAAGAACTCTGCAAGTCGCTTCGTCTCAGGCTTGTTTAAAACTTCGGCGCACTTTCTCGGGTCTAACGGCTTGAACTCCAGCTCCAATGTTGTGAGCAGTCTTTGCACGCCTTTGCCCAGACTCGGCGCGGCTAGCACCCCTCTCACCTTTTTGTTCACGACTGCTCGGACAGCCTTCACGTACTTGGCAAGTTGAAATGCGGCTTCTCGGCTGGCGGTTTTTCTCTTGATCTCGATAATCACCATTCTTCCAGTCTTGTCCTCGCCGTAAACATCGACGAACCCAGGTTCAACCTTCTTCTCGCAGGAAACGGGCTTCAACCCATCCTCGATCAGAGAAGGCATGAGCAAAACCGCCCTCTGCATGTCCTCCTCGCTAGCGTGCAGTGCAAAACCTCCACTGTCAACCAGATTCAAGATGGAAAGCAGGTAGACACGGTCAAACAAAACCTTCACAGATTCTGATGGTTTCCGCCTAACAGCCTTAACCTGCAAGGTGTCGTTCACTGCGCTGACATGAAAGATACAGCCGGGCGGTTGCCAATTCACGGGCTCGTACCCGCTTGGGCGATGAACCAAGACTGAGCCATCCTCTTTAAAAATGACAATGCGCTCGCCCGACTCGAGCTTCGAGCTTGCGCGTCCGCGATAGTCGACCCAGCAGTTCCCAACGACGAGCAAGCCTTTTCGCTCGGAAAACGCGTCCCTCACGAGAGCAACCGCTTTCTCCACGCTTGGGTTAAGCAAGGCTGTTAAGGGTTCGCGGTGAGCTGCTGACACGCTTTTTTGCCCGACACCTTTAGAAGACATCGACTTCAGATAAGGCTTCTGAACACGCATGTCTCGGTGGAACAAAAAGCGACGGGTTATGCATCGCTACGACCAGTCAGCTAGGGTTTATGAGGTTCAGTATAGTGAAGAACAAGAGACGAAGATTCAAACTGTCATGACAGGCGTAACTCTCCGTAGAGAAGACGCAGTCTTAGACGCAGGCTGCGGAACAGGCATACTTTTTGAGCACCTTTCCAAAAACGTAAAGTCGATCGTGGGCACGGACGTCTCAAGGAACCTCTTGAACGAGGCGAAGAAAAAAGCCGAAGCAGCAAACAACGTGGCTCTGGTTCTCTCTGATGCCGACAACATGCCGTTTCCCAACGGGATTTTTGACGCTGCTTTCGCTGTTACCCTTCTGCAGAATACACCAGACCCGAGGGCAACACTAAAAGAAATCAAGAGGGTAAGCAAGCCGAACGCCACGATCGTGGTCACAGGGTTGAGAAAGGCTTTCACCCAAAAAAGATTCGTTGACATGCTGAAACAGTCAGGCTTGAAGGTTGACAGCGTTAAACTCGACTTGGCGAAGAGAGAATACATAGCAATCTGCATCAAAACGCTCCGTTAACCCTAAATTCAGCCCTAAGTCAACTTACATGACTTCAAAACTGAACCCGCGACTCAGAGGGGAAAAATGTCAAAACGAACTGTGATACCGCCTCTTTCAACTTGGGAACACATGTTCCGAGCCTACGACATACGCGGAGTTTATGGAAAAGACCTGACACCCGAAATCGCGGAGACGATAGCAACTGCCTTTGGCACCTTCATCGGCGCAGGAAAAAAATTAGCTGTAGGAAGAGACATCCGAATTGGAAGCGAAGAGCTAAAGGACGCTGTGGCTCAAGGGCTGACTCACACGGGTTGCCATGTTGCTGATTTGGGGATAGTCACCACCCCAATTCTGTATTTTGCTATAGCTCACGAACGCAAAGACGGGGGCGTCATGGTAACAGCCTCGCACAATCCCCCAGAATGGAACGGGCTTAAACTCTGCCGAGAAAGAGGCGTCATCGTAGGTCAAGGGTCGGGCATCGAAGAAATAAAAGAGATAATCGCCAGCAGAAGATTCACTAAGAGTAAAACTAAGGGAAAAGTTGAGACCTACAAGGGCGTTGCGGATGAGTACGCAAGATTCGTTTTGAAGAAAGTGCGTGTCGAGAGAAAACTGAGCGTGGTTCTTGACACGGGTAACAGCGTCCCTGGGATTGTGGCTCCACGGCTCTTCCGACAGGTCGGCTGCAGGGTTAAGGTTCTCAACGAAAAATTGGACGGCACCTTTCCATCGCGCTCTCCTGAGCCTACTGAAGCGTCGCTGCAACAGCTGATTCAGACTGTGAAAGAGACAAGGGTGGACTTTGGCGTCGGATTCGATGCAGACGGCGACAGAGCAGTCTTCGTCGACGACAAGGGAAGGCTTCTAACGGGCGATTTTGCCTCGATAATCTTTGCCAAAGCCCTCATAACAAAAGGGAGAAGAAAAGTCGTTTACGATGTCAGCTGTTCGTCTGCTGTTGAAGAGGCTATTGAGGCTAAGGGCGGCGTTCCCGTGGTTGAACGAGTCGGCAGACCCTTCATGATGGACCGCGTGCTCCGAGAAAAAGCGGTCTTCGGCGGCGAGAGAAGCGGACACTTCTACTTCCCCGACATATACGGCTTGGACGACGGCACCTTCGCCAGCCTCAAGATGGCTGAAATCCTGTCGAAGACTGAAACGCCGCTCTCACTACTGGTTGAACACATCCCAAAGTACCATTCGAGCACTGTCAACGTGGCATGTTCAGACGAAATCAAGTTCAAGGTAATCGAGCGGTTAAAAGTCAAGTTCAGAACGAAAGGATATCGAATTATCGACATCGACGGCGTGAAAGCCCAAGACAAAAACGGTTGGGTTCTGCTGCGACCTTCCAACACCGAACCCTTGGTGCGAATATTCGCCGAGGGAAAAACAAGAGAAAATCTGACGCATTTTTTGGACCTGGCGAAGAGGCTGTTGAAAGAAGAGGTTGAGGGCATCCGATGAAAGCCGTGGTGCTGGCGGCGGGTCTCGGCAAGAGGTTGGCAACAGTCACGGCTAAGACTCCCAAGGTGCTGGTCAAGATTGGAGAAAAAACCCTGATAGAACACAACCTCGACAAGCTGAGGAGGCTTGGAATCAACGAGGTCGCGTTGGTGATTGGGTACAAGGGTGAGCTGGTCAAGGATGTTGTTGGAGGAACAGTAGCTTACTACAGGCAGGAGGAGCAGTTGGGAACGGCGCACGCCTTCCTCAGCGCCAAAGAATTCGTCGACCAGCCCTTCTTCTTGGGGTTGAACGGAGACATGTTCTTCACCGACCCGCTGACAGACTTTATCGGCTTAAAGCCGCCAGCCATAGCGGTCTACCGTGTTGAGGACTCCAGCAGATACGGAAGACTCGAAATCAAGAAAAGAAAATTGATTTCTGTTAAGGAAAAGGCGGTTGAATCCATTTCAGGGTTCATAAACGCGGGGATCTACCTTTTCCCAAGAGAGGTTTTCGAGTACATTGAGAGAACACCGTTAAGCCCGCGGAAAGAGTACGAAATCACTGACACGATTCCGATGATGATTAACGCAGGATGGAGTTTCAGTGCGTATGAGCTGAAGGGTTTCTGGAGAGACATCGCCTTTATTTCAGACATGGAAGAAGCTCGACTAGCAGCCAGCAGGATTCAAGGCTGAATCGCTAAGAGTCATGCCCTGGTTTCCGCATTAAAGGGGGATTATTTTCACGTCCAAGGTTTTGGTGTTTAACACCGCAATCGATGGTTTCCCGCTGAGGTAGCCGCAGACTTCGCCTGGATTAATTATAAGCGACTTGCCTTTCTTGTACGCCTTAGCGTCGTGAACATGACCGTGAATCAACACGTCATAACACTCAGACGAGATGAGAGACTGAAGCAGCTCAGAAGGACCAGGCGCGCCTCCGGGTTCTCCCCCGTGCAACAGAGCTATTCGGAGATTATCGATTTTCAATTCGGCGAAGATGCCTCGAATCTCAAGCCCGAACTCTGTGAAGCGTTTCCTTAAGAATTCGTGGTCTCCGTCGTTGTTACCGAACACACCTATGAACCTGCCCTTGAAGGGTTTGAAATGCGGAATAACGAATGGTGAAGTGTAGTCGCCAGCGTGCAAAACCAACTCAACCTTTTCTTCGACGAGTCTCTTTACGGCTTTGTCAACCAATGGCAGGTTGTCATGCGTGTCCGACATTATGCCAACAATCATTGAATCGTCACCTTTAACATTAAGCGTGCATCGAATACTGCTTAATTTCTCCCTGCTGCTTCCAAAAGCTTTTTGCCGTATTCGTAGCCCCTCTCGAACGCAGCTAGGTTGAGTTTCTCCGTTCCCTTTGGAATGTTGCTGAGCAGCGAGTTCTTGAAGGCTTCGGCGCTCGTTATCTCTGTAATAGCGACCAAGGCGCCCAACATGACGACGTTGGCGACTATTGTTTTGCCCAGTTCTTCAGCGATTTTCGTCGACGGCACCTTAAAGACTCGGGCGTTTCCCTTGAATTCGTGACGGGGCACCATGTCAGGGTCGAGCAGCAGGGTCCCGTTTGATTTCAGCGAGTCAGCGTAGTTGGTGAAGGCTTCCTGTGACATGACCACCAGAACGTCGGGTTCAACCACTTTAGGATAGTCGATTTCTTCATCTGCGATGACCACTTCAGACTTGCAGGAACCGCCGCGAGACTCTGGACCATACGACTGAGTCTGAACCGCGTTCTTGTCACCGTGGATGCACGCAGCCGTTGCTAGCATTAACCCGGCTCTGATTATGCCTTGTCCACCGAACCCTGCCAACCTAACTTCGATTCGCACCTAACTCTCATCCTCCTCCATCGCTCATTTTCTCCGCGGCTCGTGCCTTCATCTCTCTGAGCAACCGCCCATAACTGGGTTTTTCAATGTCCACGAACTCGCCAACAACTATGCGTTGGGTTGTTATCTCTGCCTTAGCGGGGTCTGAGAAGTGCTCAACCACAGACGCTTCCTTGAACCAATTCATCATTTTTATGGCGGTCTCCATCTTGTTGTACCTGCCGTAGAGCTCTGGGCATTCGGAGACGACTTCTATGAACGAAAAGCCCTCTTTGTTCAACGCCTTCTTTATCGACTCTGTCAACCAACGTGTGTGAAGAGTCGTCCAACGGGCCGTGTAAACCGCTCCACACGCAGCCGCCAAATGAACCAGGTTGAAGGCTTGCTCAATGTTTCCGTAAGGTGTGGTCGTAGTCCAAACGTCTAACGGCGTAGTCGGCCCAGACTGCCCTCCAGTCATGCCGTAGATGAAGTTGTTGGCGCAAATAACCTGAATATCCAGGTTTCGGCGGGCGGCGTGAATAAAATGGTTGCCTCCGATGGCGAAGAGGTCGCCGTCACCGCTTATGACAACCACTTTAAGTTCGGGGTTGGCGAGTTTGACGCCTGTGGCGAACGCTATGGGTCTTCCGTGGGTTGTGTGAAACGAGTCGGTGTTGGTGTATCCTGAGACTCGTCCTATGCAGCCTATTCCTGAAACCACCACAACCTTGTCTAGGTCGATGTTCAACTCGTCCAATGCCCTAGCGAAGCAGTTGAGGATGATTCCGTTTCCACAGCCTTCGCACCAGATGTGGGGAATGCGGTCTTTTCGCAGGAACTTCTCGTACGGATGGGCTGATTCATCCATCACTTTCGCATCCCTCTCATGGCATCTAAAATCTCATCGGGTTTGTGCGGTTCCTCACCCAGCTTGGGCAAAAAGATTACAGGTGTTTCTTTTGCCGCTCTCTCCACCTCACGTACGATTTGACCGCAGTTCATTTCAGGAACAACGATTGCTCTTACTCGCCTAGCCACTTCGGCGACATGCTCATCAGGAAACGGCCAAAGAGTAACTGGACGCAGCAGTCCTGCCTTGATTCCCGCTGCTCGAGCCTTCCTCACCGCGCTCAGTGCCGCCCTCGCCGCGATTCCGTAGGCGACCACAGCCACTTCCGCGTCTTCCAAGAGGGCGTTTTCCACTCGGACAATTCTCTGCTTGTTCTTGCGTATCTTATCGCAGAGTCGCTGAACCAGTTCCGTCTGCGCCTCAGCGCTGTCCGTTCGGGGATATCCCCGCTCGTCGTGAGTCAGTCCAGTGGCGTGAAAGCGATAGCCTTCCCCGAAAACAGCCATAGGGGGCACCAAGTCCCAGTCTGGCTTAAACGGCGCAAAATCGTTGCCGGGTGGAACAGTAGGCTTTTTTCGGTTAACAATCTTCAAAGACTCTACTTCCGGGATTGTTACGCGTTCCCACATGTGACCAACGATTTCGTCGGCTAGAACAAAAACAGGCAGACGATAGGTCTCGGCAAGGTTGAAGGCATCCACCGTCAAGTCGAACATTTCCTGCACAGAGGAAGGCGCTAGGGCAATGATTTCGTAGTCGCCGTGAGAGCCCCACCGCGCCTGCATGACGTCTTGTTGCCCAGGCATGGTCGGCTGACCCGTGCTAGGACCGCCTCTCATAACATTCACGATAACGCATGGAGTCTCAGTCATGATTGCTAAGCCTATGTTCTCCTGCATGAGGCTGAAGCCTGGACCCGATGTGGCGGTCATGGCTTTGACGCCTGCGTATGATGCTCCGATGACAGCAGCCATAGATGCGATTTCATCTTCCATCTGGATGTAGGTTCCACCGATTTCGGGGAGGCGACGAGACATGTTTTCAGCGATTTCGGTTGCTGGAGTGATTGGGTAGCCTGCAAAAAACCTGCAGCCAGCTGCCAAGGCGCCTTCCGCGCACGCGATGTCTCCGCTTATGAAGCGTCGTCCAGAGCGCACAATTTTCGGCTTCTGAACAGAAACAGTGGTCACCTTGTAGCCTCCTTTTCCTTGGCGTTCTTTTCTCTCGTGTATATGGCGAAGTCTGGGCAAATCGCCGAGCAGAAGCCGCAGAGGGCGCATCGGTCTTCGTCTATGACTCGTGGCGGGTGGACACCACGCTTGTTTATTTCGTCAGATTCTTCCAGCACGTCTTTTGGGCAGAATTCGATGCAGAAACGGCAGCCCTTGCACCTGTCCTTTATTATGTGAACCTCAGCCCTAGGAGGCTTGACCTTGTCGGCATCTAACGGACGGCGCCACGTTCTAACAGGCATCAAAACCACCCTTTCTAGCCCCTCTCAACCATCTTCTTAGAGTTTTCAATCTCCTCTGGGCTTACACTGTTCAAGATGCCCTGTATTTCCTTGATTTTTGACGCAAACCGTTCGCCTTCAGCAGCACTTATCCAAGCAAGCTGCAGTCGATTCTTTTCGAGGCCGAACTTCTCCATCTTTTTCCAAAGGCGCTCGACTCGTTTCTGAGTCTGATAGTTGGCGTTTATGTAGTGGCAGTCTCCCAAGTGGCAACCCGCGACGAGCACCGCAGCGGCTCCTCGTGCAAAGGCTCTTTCAACAAACTTTGGCGCAACCCTGCCCGAACACATGGTTCTGATAACACGCACGTTGGTGGGATACTGCATTCGACTCACACCCGCAAAGTCAGCGCCAGCGTAGGAACACCAGTTGCAGCAGAAAGCCACAATCTTCTTGTCAGCGTCGAATTCTGTAACGGCGTCTATCTGAGCAAGGATTTGGTCGTCGGTGAAGTGACGCATGGTTATGGCGTTGAAAGGACACTCGGCGCTGCAGGTGCCGCATCCTGAACACGCGGCTTCGACCATGTTGACCTTCTTTAACTCTTTGTTGACTGAGATGGCGTTGAAGGGACAAACCTTGACGCACATTTGGCAGCCTGTGCAGCTTTCAGGAAGCAGCTTAGATGTTATGGCTTCGATTGTAACCTTGCCCTTTGCCATCAATATGTTCGCTCGTGCCGCTGCAGCGCTCGCTTGAGTAACGCTGTCTTTGATGTCCTTGGGTGATTCGGCGCAACCGGCTAGGAATATTCCGCCTGTGGGTGCGTCGACTGGGCGCAGTTTGGGATGTGCCTCCATGAAGAATCCGTCTGGGGTCTTTGACAGCGTGAAGAGACGCTGTACGGCTTCGCTGTCCGCCTTTGGTTCAAGACCAACCGACAACACGACCATATCGACGTTCGTCTTGTAAACTTCCCTGAGCAGAGTGTTCTCGCCCACGAGCCACAAGCTGCGGGTTTTCCTGTCTTCCCATATTTCCGACGGGAGCCCACGGATGAAGTGAACCCCCTCCTTTCGGGCTCGTTTGTACAGGTCTTCGAACCCCTTGCCGTACGCGCGGATGTCAACGTAGTAAACGTAAATCTCAGTCTCAGGCCAATGCTCCCTTATGAGCAGGGCGTCTTTGATTGTGTTCATGCAGCAGACGTTGCTGCAGTACAAGCGTCCTTTCTCCGAACGTGAGCCAACGCATTGAACGAACGCCACAGACTTGGGTATCTGCATGTCTGTTGGACACAGGAGGTGGCCGCCTGAGGGTCCGCCTGCGTTGATTAGGCGTTCAAACTCGAGTGATGTGATTACGTTGGGAAACTTTGTGTAGCCGTAGTTGACCAACGAAGTCGGGTCGTAGACGTCTGCGCCCGTCGCAACGATTATCGTGCCTACGTCAAGCTCTAACGTTTCGGGCTTCATGTTGAAGTCGATTGTCTTGCGTTCGCAGGCTTTGATGCACTTGTCGCACACGATTATGTTTTCCTTGTTCAGGCACAGGTTGCGGTCGACGATGTACTTCGAGGGCACGGCTTGGGCGAAGGGGGTGTAGATTGCGTGGCGTGTGGCTAAGCCCACGTCGAATTCGTTTGGCGTCGTGACTGGGCAGATCTTGGCGCATTCGCCGCAGGCTGAGCAGTCGTCGGTTACGAAACGCGGTTTCTTTTGGACCTTGACTTTAAAGTTGCCTATGTAACCCTTGACCTCTTGAACCTCGCTGTTGGTCAACAATTGTATGTTTGGGTGTCTTCCCGCGTCTGACATCTTGGGCGCGAGTATGCAGATGGAGCAGTCCATCGTTGGGAAGGTCTTGTCAATCTGAGCCATCCTGCCGCCTATGCTGGGTTCTCTTTCGACAAGGTACACTTTGTAGCCTGTGTCAGCCAAGTCCAAGGCGGCTTGAATTCCAGCCACGCCGCCGCCTATTACCAGAGCCTTTCTTATGATTTGGACCTCGCTCTCGGTTTCGGGTTGGAGAAGTGTGACTTTGGCGACAGCCATTCGGACAAGGTCTTTCGCCTTCTCGGTGGCGGCTTCTTTCTCGCTCAGGTGAACCCAGCTGCAGTGTTCTCGGATGTTCGCCATCTCGAAGAGGTATTTGTTCAGTCCCGCTTCTTCGCAGGCTTGGCGGAAGGTGGGCTCGTGCAGGCGCGGTGAGCACGAAGCCACGACAACTCGGTTAAGTCTGTGCTCCTTGATGTCTTTCTTGATTAGGTCCTGTCCCTGGTCTGAACACGTGTATCGGTTGTCTTTGGCTAAAACAACGTGCGGCAGCGTTGCGGCGAATTCAGCCACTTCTTGGCAGTTTATTGTCCCAGCGATGTTCAAGCCGCAGTGGCACACGTAGACGCCTACGCGCACCTCCTCCCTTGGGTCTGAACCCTTTTCCTGCGACAGTACTTCCTGTGTCAAGTTTGCTCCCTCACGTGGGCAACCTCTAGTCTAGGCTTGCCTGTTTTCAGGAATTTTTCAATCTGAAGTGCCGCCCTCTTGCCAGCTACCACTGCTTCGACCACGCTTGCCGGTCCAGACACGCAGTCGCCGCCCGCAAACACGCCGGGTAGGCTGGTTTCCATCGTGAACGGGTCGACCAGGATGACGTTGCCCTCGCCCGTTTCGATTTCTTTGGGCAGGAAGTCTGTTGAAGGCGCTTCTCCTATGGCTAAGATGACGGTGTCGAACTGAGCGGTGAACTCTGACCCCTCGACGGGTTTGGGTGCTCTCCGTCCTGTCTGGTCTGGTTCTCCCAAAGCCATTTTGACGCATTCTATGCCTGTGAC
>Ga0315314_1003195_pt1 | contig 13005 bp, 12 predicted proteins | sample TDP9_MG_FD_203631 | JGI IMG/M metagenome (GOLD analysis project Ga0315314, IMG submission 203631) | Freshwater sediment microbial communities from Lake Towuti, South Sulawesi, Indonesia - TDP9 | ecosystem: Environmental > Aquatic > Freshwater > Lake > Sediment | place: Indonesia: South Sulawesi...
CGCTGCACGGAGAACAAGACTCCAGCATCTAGACCGCTCTCCGCCAAATTCGTTAGCGTGGTTAAGTGCTTTCTTCCCCGAAGGGTAGGCGCATCGGGAAACATTGCCACGCCATTCACAACGTGAGTAACGCATTTGACTTCGAGAAAAAACTGTTGTTCACCTCGTTTTAGGAATAAGTCGATTAGGGCGTGGTCTGCTTTCACATTTTGGCGCACAACACTGTAATTCTTCAAAGGCTCAAACTGTCCCTTCTCAATGGCAACCCTAGCTGCAACCGTTGAGAAACGAGTGTCAACGATTATGGGAACACCCGAATGTTCAACCGCGAACAAGTCGTAGGCACTTATGCGTCCAACTCCGTTTCGTTTTCGAACAAAAGCCGTCGCTCTGGGAAGAAGCACGGTTAAAAGTCTGCCCGAATTGGGAAGATGAGCCAAAACCTTGCTGTTGTCAACTCCAACCTCAGTCATGAAACGGTTCAAACGCCGAAGAAAAACGCCAACTTCAAACTTCCCTTCCAACTCCAATCTCATCGCAAACTCGCTCAGAGATTTCAGACAAGATCCGATAAAATACCTTATGCTGCCACTCAACCTCTATGTTAAGAGAAGGGTAAAATTGAAAGCCCAAGTAGCTAGGGCAGTGAGCGAATCTTTGAAACAAAAAGGTGGATTAGGTATATGGCCGCGAAGATTGTGAGCGCCACCTCCAACTGAAGGATAACTGGGTTCTTCTCTATGCCCATGAAATAGCCTTGCTGAAGAATGTCTTTGAAAACCAAGATTTGGAGAAACACGGCGCCGCCTAGGCAGCTCAGCCCTAGACTATGAAAAATCAAGCGCAGACGGGCAAGGTGCCCATTGATTCTTAGCTTCGCCAATGCTTATCTAATCAAATATTTGACCAATACACAAATAGTTATGATTTATGAAAACGCAATACGTCTGTCTCTTATGAAAACTCAATGCTTATCCTTGTTCTTTCGTTGAAATAATGAATGATGGCACATATTAGCTAAGAACGTCATTTGCCATCGGAGGAGCCTATTAAAAAGCCTCCGAACCCTATCGCCCACAAGATCATAGGATAAGCAACTATCCTCTCCATTCCACCGATCCCGAGGCCAAGGTCATTCCTAGTGGCGTAGAGTACGAGGGCGACAAGCGATAGTATGCCCATCGCCACAGAAAGGTACGTCAAAGGAGGCTTCTCAACCCAGTATGCTGCAATGGCTGAAAGCGCTCCAAACAAGAAGGCAAAAAGTGCCGCGACGCTGTGAACAGCCCCAAAAGTTTCTGGAAAGAGCCCGACGCCCATCGCACCCACACCTGCTAAGACAAACAAAATAGTGAATAAGCGGTTTCGGAAGGCTTTTTGAACAAAATAAGAACTGGCAAGGACTGCTAGACCGAACACGAACACGGAGGAGTTGAAGATAAGAGAGGTGGTGCCCACTCCCAGATCACTTATGTAATTTGCTGAGACGCTGTAACCTGGATACAACGCTTCTGCTATGACCAGACCAATCAAAATAAACTGAACACCGCCAACAAACAGAAGCGCACCAGCAACCTTGGTGTCAGCTGGCTTCATAATTTTGAGTATTTGGCTTTGCTACTTAAAACTTGAGTACCGCCACGCCTTGAATTCCTATTATGCTCAAACTTCAATTAACCCTGCTCTAGAATCCCAGTTTTTCTTTTACGAAAATGATTGTGATTCGATTCGGCACGACTTCTCTATCGATTATTAGAATTTTGTTGATGCTGCTTCCCGTTTCATAGGCTTTTCGAGCCCGAGCGTCTTCAAGAGGGAAAGACATACTCCTTTATTCTCCTGAACGCTTCATCGAGGTTCTTGACAATCTTTTGTGTGCCCACAACCCAAATCACTTTGGCTGCGCTGTAAGCGTATGGGGATAGCTGGCTGCCAGTTTGAGAAGCTATCAGGATTTGGCCTTCCTTGGAGACTGCGTGAACGCTTCCTACGGTGTATTTAACCGCTCCTGCCTTTCTTCTAAACGCTAGCCGTTCTTCTTTGTCGCTGATTGACAGCATTTTATTTCTAACTGACTCGTATCTACCGCTTTCTTGGATTGCTTTTGAAATTCCGATTTCGTCTAGGGTAACTGAAGTTTGATTCATTACCTCAGCCCCTGGGGGAATAGTTTCAAAACTTTTTGCCTAGCTTCTTCACGATTGTTAACAACGATAACGTCTATTCCTTTTTCTCTGAGAGACTTTGCTGTTTCCTCTATTGTAACATCATCAGCCAACCTAGTCCAATCCATACTTGAGCAGTTGCCCCCATCATTGAATTGAAAGTTTGATTTCAAATTCATAACGGTTAAGAGGATTTTGGTCAAGGATAATATAACCCTAACTGGAGACGATGTGATCCATGAAGAAACAGTTAAAACTATTCTCTATTTTAGCACTCTTAATCATTGGAATGTTCACTTTTATGGGTAGCCTGATGCTTCTTCCCGTAAAAGCAACATACGTAGAAGGCCCCATCCAACAGGACACTGTTTGGACGTTGACGGACAGCCCCTTCGAAGTCATCAACGACATAATCATAATGCCAGGGTTCACGCTGACCATAGAGCCCGGCGTTGTAGTTAGGTTTGGTGGAAACTTTTCACTGACTGTAATGGGCAGGCTCAACGCTGGGGGCAATCCAGAGGACATGATTACCTTTACCTCGAACAAGTATCAACCCTTAGCTGGAGACTGGGGCACAATTAGATTCGTCAGCAAGACTCAACAGTCCATGGTTGCATACGCGATAGTAAAGTTCGCAATAGTCGGCATATTTATGGAAGATGCCAACGTAGAAATCAGGAACAGTCAGATAAGCAATAGCCTTCAAAACGGCGTTTACATAACAGGCGACAACATTGGCTTGATTAGAGACAACACGGTAGAACTTAACAGAAACGGCATACTCTTAGTTGGAAACACCACCGGGACAATAATCCAAAACAATCGCATTTCAGCCAACACTGACAATGGAATATACTTACAGAGCGGCACGGGCAGGTACATAAGCAACATCATGGTCTTTAACAACACCCTGTCTTCGAATTCAAGAGGAATCAACGCCTTTGGACAGGTAACCGCAGCAATTATGCGCAACTCAATTTCATACAACGACCTGGGAATTTTCTTCGCAAACGTGAGCAGCATGCTGTCTCCACAGTTCAACGATATATATGGTAACGTTAACGCCATGAACGTGTCCACGAGCCAACCAATCAACGCGGAGTACAATTATTGGGGCGACGAAACTGGACCCTACCACGTGTCGCTGAACCCAAGTGGCAAAGGCAATCCCATCCAGAGTGACGGCACCAACTTGGATTTCATACCGTTCTTGAGTGCTCCAAACGGTTACATCAACGCACGCCCTATTGCGAGGCTGCTAAGCGACAAAATCCTAGTCTCACCAAATCAACCAGTCACATTTATAGCAACAACCTCAAGTGATGACAGACGAATCGACATGTACTTTTTCGATTTTGGAGACGGAACGAACAGTGGCTGGACAACGCTGTCAGTTTTTGACCACAAATACGCATCGCTTGGAAGTTATCAAGCAAACGCCCAGGTTATGGACGATTTCGGAGTAATCAGCAACAATGCAGCCGACATGCCGATAACGGTTGAGATGCTAACTCCCTTAGATGTCTCACTCACATTAAGTCGCCCGAACATAGTCTCGGGAGGACAGGTTTCGGTCACGGTTAGAGCAACGTTAAGTGGTTCTCCAGTGTCAGACGCTAACATCTTTGTTTTCTCGATTCCAAGCGGAACCTTAGTTCCACAGTCTGGTTTAACAAATGCAACGGGTTATTTCACAGCGACATTTGCGGCTCCAACCGTAATCGAGCAAGCGAACATCAGAATAACCGCAAGGGCTTCCAAGAGCGGCAATGCAGACGGTGCTGCTTTTAGCTATGTGGAAGTTGTGCCGCCTCTCGTGGTCAGTCTTACTGTTCAGTCCAGTTTGATTAAGTCGGAAGCAACCACGAACGGGACTGTTCGTGTTACATACACGGGGAATCCCATTGAAAGCGCAACGGTTAGACTAATATCTGACGGCGGCGGAAGCTTCACCCCGCAGACTGGAACCACTGATACAGATGGCTATTTCCAATTCGCTTTTCAGGCTCCACAAACCCTGACACAATTAAACGTGACCCTGACAGCGATCGCTACAAAGAGCGGTTACTGGGACAATTCAGCTCAGACCAAAGTGACAGTAGACCCAAGGACATTAACAGTTCAGGTTAGTGCTGACCCTGCAACTGTTGAGTCGAAGGCGACCACAAACATGGTTGTCCACGTCTCTTCGGATGGAGCACCCGTCGCAAATGCCAACGTCACATTGACTTCAGACTTGGGCGGAGAATTTTCTGTCACAGTTGGAAGTACCGACGCGAAGGGCGACTTCGCATTCACATTCACTGCTCCAGAGATGGCAACACTTACCAACGTCACCATTACCGCAGCTGCAGCAAAGAGTGGTTACATCGGTGGGCAAGGTCAAACACCAGTAGCCGTGAACCCAGCGCCAAGTCCAGGGCTTGGCGGTGATATCTTCGGTTTGCCGTTGACAACACTGCTCCTCATCCTGATTCCGGTCATCGCAGTTGTCATAGTCGTCGTGTTGATCAAAGCCAAGGTAATCGTCTTCAGTCGAGGAGAAGAAGAAAGTTAGGGCTCTGATTATTTTTCTTTAACTTTTTTATCCTTCTAATCATGCAGGACATTCGGCTTAGCCAAGCATTTGATTAACTGTTTCGATGTTTTCTATGAAGAGTACACCTTTGGGCGTTGTCTTGTAGACGGTTACGGTGCCGTTCCTCCTTTGAACTGTGTGGTTTTCTAAGAATCCCTTCTCAACCAGCATCCCCAGATACGTGTTAATCTGAGAATAGCTCAACTTCGCCTTGTACATGATGTGGGTCTTGATTCTGCCCACCCGCGCGGTTTTCAAAATCTCAGCCACGATGTCATGTCGATCTCTTCGTCTGTTGTTCAACTCGATGGTGGTCACTACTCGCCTCATCTCCATGAACAATAATGTACACGATGCCCATATTACTGTTGAGGATGAATCTTCTAGAACATTAACACATGTTCAATTCGCCCTTAATCAACGAACACACAGTTCTCGAAGCATTAGACAAGACTTGCAGATGTCTCCGGCAGATGGCTCTCCACACAGTTTACATTCCTGCAAAACGAAGTCTTGAGTCGATGATTCTAATGCTGGTCTGATTCTTTCTATAGCCTTGAACACTGTGAATTTTGTGCCCGGGTGTTTCTCTTCGATTCTGTTGAGCATGAGTCGTATGTCGGTTCTCATGGCTGATGGCGCATAGGGGCAGGGGACGCTTTGAAACTTAATTTTCTTCAAGTAGGCGTAGAACGCGATTTCTTTTTCAGGCACCTCGCTGAAGGGTTTCACTCGGGGCACAAGTGTTGGATGCTTCTCTTCCAAAACTGGTTTAACGCGGGCTATGCGAAAGGCGTCGCCGTGCATAATATTCAATAGTATGGTCTGAACCTCGTCGTCCAAATTGTGCGCCAGCACGAGTTTGTCAGCTTTAGCCTTTCGAGCCGCTTGGTTTAGGGCTCTTCGCCTCAAAACCCCGCAATAGGCGCAGGGAGACAAGATGTCGGACTCAGCTTTGCTTTTAGCTCTAAGCTTCTGCACTAACTCGTCGAGTCGAACCCCGAACAATTCCTCAAACGATGCTGAAACGTGTTGCACACCCAGTTTTCGACAGTTTTCAACGGCAAACTTGACGGCTTCGTCTCTGTAGCCCCTTATGCCTTCGTCCACAGTGACCGCACAGAGACTAGCCTTTGGAAACCTCTTTTCAAATTTGGCTAGAACGTGCAACAACGCCATGCTGTCTTTCCCACCCGAAACCGCGACCATGATTTTGTCGTCGGGTTTGAACATGTTGTATTTGGCTATTGTAGCCTTCACTTTGTCCTCAATTGACTTTGTGAAGCATCTGGGGCAGAGTTTTTCGCCTGAGTAAGAGCGCATATAGACTGCGTCTCTTCGCTTGCAGAATGTGCACGTGGTCATTCTGCTTCGCCATCTTAGGGTTAGAGTGGCAACAATCCGTATCGCCACAGACTAAAAATGATGTTCAATGCGAAGAGGCTTAAAGTAAAAGCACTTATGGCTATGCGGAGTTCTCGCTTGCGTTTCTTCACAAAGCGTTCAAGCGGATAATAGAGCACGCGTTCACCGTCGAATGGATAGAGGGGTAGCATGTTGAAAATGGCTACGCTGAAAGCTATCACGTACACCCAGAACACTGTCCAGTATAGGTTGACGCCCGTGTACTGGTCTAGTCCCAGTTTGTTGGGTTGATAGCTGGTCAGCAACCCGACTGTGAATAACCCAATGAGTGCTCGACTCTGATTGTCCTCCGCAGCCACCGTGGTGATGCTGACGTTTTCCACCATGCTATTATGAAGAACTGTAAGCGTCAAATTTTCCCCGGGCTTCACCACAATCATGTACCTGCTGAAATCGTCATAAGTCACAATCTTAGTGCCATTGATGGCTTCGATTACGTCCCATCGTCCAATTCCAGCCTTGTCCAGTGGTCCATTAGGCACGACATCGTTGATTAAAATGCCTGCAGGCGGCGCAAACAGACCCGTCAACAACAATAAGGTCAATAATGCCGTCACCAGATTGGTGGATGACCCAGCTGCAAGCATGCGGAGACGCGCTGTCAACGAGGCTTTTTCAAACTCCTTTTCATCGGGTTCCACAAAGGCGCCGAAAAACACAAGGACTGCGAAGACCCCTGTGGACAAGACTGGGATGTTTTCTAATCGGGCAACGATGCCGTGTGCCAACTCATGGGGCAGAATGACGACTGCGGCTGCAAAAAAGAAGAAAGGGAGCCAAGATAGGCTTAGGGTTAAGCCTGGCACAACAGGGGCAATGTAGGCTCCTGTTCCAGCCTGAGTAAACCTGAGTAAGTTGTTTATGAGAAAGTAGAGGGCGAAAGCCATGAGTCCGATGGAGAAAGCCAAGCCTACGTTAGACAGAACAGTCCACAGCGTTGGTTGTTTCTTGGCAAGTTTGTCTAGGGATGAGTTTAACCCCTTTGATTTGTACATGAAATAGGCAGGTTTAGCTTCTAATCCATGCTTGTCAAGGTGAAACACGTAGGCAAGCAGATAGATAATCGCCCAAAAAATCACTAACCCGATGAGAAAGGTAAGTTCTGGAGTCAGAGTGAAAGCCATGGGTTTGTGTGTTCCTTTAGATGTGTTCCTAGAAAATCAACAAGATATAATACTTAAGCGTATTGTGTATGGGTGTAAATAATACCTGATTTTGGAATTGTTCTGCCAGTGAGCGCTAGAAATCTTTGTTTATGCCCAAGTATTCGCGGTCAATGAAAACTGGCATCGCCTTTTCTTAGCTTAAAGGATTCTGCAATGGCAGTAACACGTTAGGTTGGGTTTGCAATTGAATGCAATGTGCACATTTGGTTCGAACTGAAATTAACTGTAGACGTCTCAGTTAAGTGTTCCAGTTCGTAGGATTTAGGTAGTGATTTGAAAAAGGGAGGTGAATAATTTGGAAAAACAAACTGTTAAGAAAATCGTTAACGGAGTGGATGTTGGGCAGATTCAGGGCATGGTTGACGCTGTAAAGAAGCAGCCGCAAATGGCACAGTCTAAGTTTTTCGCCAAGACAACATGGAAGAGTGGCTTCCATAATGAAGCCCTTGTCAAGGACTTCTCTTTAGGTGGAGTAAAGAACGCGACAAGTAGACCGAATCCATTCGTTATTGTGGGCGACCACCCACCTGAGCTTCTAGGAACTAACAAAGGAGCAGCTTCAGTTGAGGTACTTCTGGCAGCCCTCGGTCACTGCATCGCCTCTGGCTTTGCCATATACGGCGCTCACATGGGCATTCCAATAGAATCTCTGACTATTGAATTAGAGGGTGACATAGACTTGCAGGGCATGCTTGGGCTACCTGAACCAGGAAAGGTTAGACCAGGGTACCAAGAGATAAGGGCAAAATACTACGTGAGGAGTAAGGCGCCGAAGGAGCAGCTTGAGAAGTTGGCAAAGATGTCTGAAGACTTATCACCAACAAGAGATTCCTTGAGAGCAGTCAAGTTTTCTTCACAACTGATTGTTCAGTAGAAGCTCGCTTCGTTGCCGATTACGACTCCTTTTCTCTTTATTCTAATCATTTTTTGTTAAGCTATAACCTTTCTTTTTACACCGCTATCTTGACGTAATTAGATTTACGTTCAACATTGCCAGAACTAAAAGCTAAGACTATGTAAGTGTGTGTTGTTTAAACGTGTGTACAACACTTAAGCGTAGTGTTGATTAAGCGAGCGTGAAACCAAAGTGGCACACATTTTAGTATTGATGACAGCTTCAACAAAAAGTGAAGCACAAAAAATAGCTCAAAACTTACTCCATAAGAGTCTCATAGCCTGCGCCAACATCTACGGACCAGTCGAATCCCGCTACTGGTGGCAAAACAAAATCGAAAAGAGTAAAGAATTCATTGTCCTGATGAAGTCGAATCAGAAACTGTTTAACAAATTGTCAAAAGCCATCAAGAAAGTGCACAGCTACGAGGTGCCTGAGATTCTCGCCGTCCCTATTGTTGAAGGTTTTCAACCCTACCTAGACTGGTTAAGCGCTTCCCTAGCAAACACTGGCTGGTGAACTCTAAGACATGGCAAAGAAACCCGTGAAGCGCATCGACCGAGTTGAAGTAGTCTACAGCCCGAAACGTTGGAAACTGCTGAAAGAGTTGAGGAACAAAGCCACCGAAATCATGGAGCCGCTTGAAAGAGCGAACATCTACTGCATCGTGCACGGAAGCATTGCAAGAGGCGACGTGTCAGAGAGAAGCGACATCGACGTGTTTGTGCCCAACCCACCCAGCTCATTCCTCATCGAGTCGGCACTTGAAAACTCAGGATTAAGCGCTAATAGGCGTATTCTGGTGCAGGCTACACCCTCGTATGCGGCGAAGGGGTACATTGAACTCGACCCAAAAAGAGTTGTGTCCTTTCCCCAGATGAAGCTCAGAACAATAGAACGAGACTTTTATCAATTCAGCGGCGAAGCCACGCTTCAAACACTCAAGAAAGCTCAGCGTGTCGTTGGAGTAGACAAGCGCCTAATGTTGATAGAGCCCACAACACAAGGACACGTAGAAAGCACAATAGTTCGAAGAGAAGAAACCGTAGCCAAACTGCTCAATGTAACGGTTGAAACCATCCTCGACAGAGTCCATGCCCTGCTTCGCCGAGATGAAATAGGAAGAACAGGAGTGTTCATTGAACGCGAGCTTGGTCCCGAAGAAACGTTTGAGATGGTTCTGAAACAACTCGCAGATGAAAACCCAGCCGTACGACGGCGGCTCAAGCTCTTAGAAAAATGATTTCAGCCTATTTGGAACCTGAGCAGCGCTGCTATTTCGCCTAATCCCTCAAGTTTGTGTCCTGCTTCGTGTTCGGTGCTCACAACGGTTATCTGCCCGCCCTTTTCTTCGACTTCTCGCATTATCTTCTCGAGTTCCAAGCGTTTTTCATCAGATGACTCTCGGAGCATTTGGTCTGTTATTAGTAATCGCTCAACGGCGCCGTATTGAGTTGCCTTCGCAACCTCGCTTAATCCGTAAGCCACGTCGGTTTTTCCTATGCCCAACCTGGTAAGCACTTCCTCAACGTGCCGTGTCTCCTCAGCCATTCTGGCATGCTTCAATGTCTTTGTCAAGACTCCCGACCTGATTGCCTCGTTGATTCCAGTAACGCCCGAGCTGTTGACACTCTTGACGTCCACGATAGCTGAGCTCACGTCTTCTGCGTTGTTTCGAACATATTTAACGAAACTGTCTTTCACGAACCCCAACCCAAGAACTACAATGGGACACTTGAGCGCTGTCCAAGTCTCCCGCAGCAAGTTCAAGGCTTCCTTGAAATAACCCTTGAAGGCTTTTTCTCTGAGCTCAGGCTCAAACTTCCCCGGCAACTGAGCTCTCTTTTCCACCTTGACTTCCAACCCGTATTGGCGCAGTACAGCGACCGCGTATTCTTCGTCGTCGATTGATGCCAGCAGTAAAAGCGGAGCCTCAGCTTGACCCGCCCTTTTCAACCGATCAACCTGATGCTTCAACCACTTTGACTTCACTATGGCTAAGGGTTTGTCAACAACCACGTTTAACGTGTGATATGACCCTTTACCCGTTATGTCCTCGGGAATCTCGGTTATTACTCCATGAACTCGCAGTCGATTGAGTCCTCGGTCCCAATAAACCTTCTCGACCTGCAGGCCCAAATGGACCAAAACCCGCTTGCCCTGCTGCGGTCGACTGTACTCGGTTGTTTGGATCTTGATCTCCCTTGTAGTTTTGGCGTGAACCATGTCTCCTGGATAAATTATGTTGTAGAGGTGCCAGAGGTCGTCTAGGCTTTGGGGCACCACCCTGACATAGCCTTTTTTGAGATTCATCTCCAAGATTTGCACGAGTTTTTGCCCTCATTTTAAGTAGTAATGACGACAACACACTTGTTTTTAATTTGCCTAAAATTCTTTGCCCTCGAGAAAAAATACTTAGATATACTTGAAAAAAGGATAGAGAAAACGGTAGGAAAGGTCTGTAATTATGGAAAAAGTGTTTTGGTTCTTAGATGTAAACTACGAAGTAAGAGAGCACGCACCTGAAGTGTGGATGTGGGGCATAGACGACAAGGACCAAAGAATCCTCATAATCGACCGAAGCCTCACGGCTTACTTCTACTTGGTTGTCAAAGATGGACACAATTCCCAAACCGTCATAAAAGCAATAACCCAACGCAAGAACGATTTTCCATCAGTCCTTAGACTGGAAACTGCGAAGAGAAAGTATTTTGGAAAACCAGTTGACGCTGTCAGAGTTTATTGTCAAGACCCAGAAGCGGTTCCAAAATACGCTAAGGCAATGTCGAAGGTTGAAGGCGTAAAAGAAAGCCTCGAAGACGACATCCGCTATTCCATGCGCTACCTAATCGACAACAAAGTGTCGCCCTGCAGCTGGCACGAGATAGAGGTTGAAGAAATAAAGAACACTTTGGGCGTTCAAGTGGACAAGGTTTACGTTGCCAAATCGCCTCCAAAAAGCATCGAAAAGGCTGAGATTCCACGGTTGAGGGTTCTAGGCTTCTCAACCATAGCATACAGCCCTAAGGGCGCGCCCAAGCCTGCGACAAATCCTGTCATAATCATTTCGGTTGCAACTAACAGTGGCGGAGAGGCGCAGTTTGTGGCGAGGAACTCCAATGACAAGTCAGTGTTAGAGGGATTTATCAAGCATGTGAGAGACTTCGACCCAGACGTCATCGTTGGCTACGGAACCAACCGTCAAGACTGGCTCTACCTAACAGCGCGAGCCAAAAAACTGGGCGTACACCTGTTCGTTGACCGAGCGAACACGGAGCCTCACATGAGTGTGTATGGACACGTTTCTATCACTGGTCGAGCAAACGTTGACTTCTTCGACTTCTCCGATGAACTCCCCGAAGTGAAGGTCAAAACATTGGAAAACGTGGCAGACTACCTCGGCGTCATGAAGCTAGAAAAACGCACTTTAATCGAAGACACAGAGTACGCAACCTACTGGGAAGACAGCAAAAAGCGTCTAAGCCTGTTGCAGTTTTCGAAAGAGAATACTCAATCAATAATGGGCATAGCCGGCGCCATGCTGAGCTTCGGCATGCAGTTGTCCAGCCTAGCTGGGTTGCCCCTTGACCATGTTGGCACGGCAGCCGTCGGGTTTCGAGTTGAATGGTATCTCATGCGGGAAGCCTACAAGATTGGAGAGCTGATTCCGAAGAGAGTTGAACGCCCATACATTCCATACGTAGGCGCTGTTGTCTTGGCGCCCAAACCAGGACTGCATGAAAACATCGCTGTCCTCGACTTCAAGGCGATGTATCCAAATATTATGATAAGTCAAAATGTTTCACCCGACACGTACGTAGCGCTGTCTGAGCCTGAACCCCCAAGCGGCGTGAACGTGGCTCCAGAAGTTAAGCACGGTTTCCGCAGGGAACCGCCTGGCTTTTATAAAGAAGTTTTGTCAAGCCTCATTGCGTCAAGAGACCAGATTCGTCCTAAACTGAGCAAGCTTGACCCAAAGAGCCCTGAATATCACGTGCTCGACGCTCGTCAGAAGGCGGTGAAGGTCATAACAAACGCTGCCTACGGCTACACGGGCTGGATTGGAGCCCGCTGGTACGTAAAGCCTGTTGCCGAGGCGGCTACCGCTTGGGGCAGACACATAATTTTGAACACTGTGGACACGGCTAAAAAAATCGGACTAGAAGTGGTTTACAGCGACACCGACAGCGTCTTCGTCAACAATGACTCAGACAGAATCTCGAAGCTTTCGGAAAAAATCGGTAAGGAACTCGGTTTAGAGATAAAACCCGACAAGGTTTACACACGCATTTTGTTCACTGAAGCCAAAAAGAAGTATTGCGGTCTCCTCCCCGATGGACGCTTAGACATTGTGGGCTTAGAAGTCGTGCGCGGAGACTGGGCTGCCTGCGCAAAGAACGTTCAGGAAAAAGTGCTAGAGATAATCCTCAAGAAACAAAAGCCGCAGGAGGCAGTTGAATTTGTGCGCCAATACATTAACGATATGAGACGAAAGAAGGTGCCCTACCGAGACTTAATCATTTGGAAAACTCTCACGAAGCCAGCGGAGGAATACGAGGTCAGGGCGCCGCATGTGGAGGCTGCTAAGAGGCTGTTGAAAGAGGGTTATGAGTTGTCGATGGGCGACAAAATAGGCTATGTTATCACTGTTGGCGCGGGAAAACTCTATCAGAAAGCCAAGCCGTATGTGCTTGCTTCCTGCGACGAGGTGGACATTGAATACTACGTGACCAATCAGGTGTTGCCAGCAGCGTCGCGTATTCTGGAGATGTT
>Ga0315314_1003196_pt1 | contig 13001 bp, 12 predicted proteins | sample TDP9_MG_FD_203631 | JGI IMG/M metagenome (GOLD analysis project Ga0315314, IMG submission 203631) | Freshwater sediment microbial communities from Lake Towuti, South Sulawesi, Indonesia - TDP9 | ecosystem: Environmental > Aquatic > Freshwater > Lake > Sediment | place: Indonesia: South Sulawesi...
GACTTGGGCCGGTTCTTGCTGTCCTTGTCCCTCTCTCTAGGACTCTCGTCAGCCATGTATGTTCCTCTTCCGCACTGGACCTGGCGCTGTCTACGGAGATTGCTATTCGCAGAGAGTACTTATACGCCTGTCGTTCCAGTAATCAGCCCTGATAACTGGGATACGGATGGACGGAGTGCGTGCTCTCAATGTCCAACTCTCAATTGACAATGCGAGCCAATCGGATGTCTTGTTCGTTCACCTAGCACATCTTGCTTTGGCCTGTTGATTCTCGGAGCGTCAAATGAGCGGATCGACCGAATTGTCACCTCGGATAACGAGTCGCGCTCGAACGAGAGGGACTGTGTGTTCTGGCACGTCGAACGCCAACCAGTCGACGAACGTCCAGTATCGAAAAGGATATAAATGCGACCCATTATTGTCCTCATCGCATCCAGACATGATGTGTTCTGAGGGCGTTGATGTCAGATGGCTGAGCTCGTTGGTGACCTCGAGGAGAAGCGCGCAAGGCACAACGCAGATGCCGAGAAGCGCAAGAAGCTCAGGGACGAGCTGAACGAAAAGACCAAGGAGTGGGCGGAGAGGAGGGATGCGCTCAACTCCCAGGTGCGGAGGCTCATAGAGGAGGCCAACTCGAGGCGTGAGAACAGGGACAGGCTCAACGCAGAGGTAAGAGAGGCGAAGGCGAGCAGAGACGAGTGGAACAGGAAGTTCAACGAGTTCAGCGACAAGGCAATGGCCCTGAGGCGGGAGAAGATGCCCAAGAGCGGGCTGTCGATAAGGAAGTTCAAGGCTGAACTCAGGGCGCTCGAGAAGAAGCATATGACGTCCGTTCTCAGCGCCGAGAAAGAGAAGGCGCTCATGAAGGAGATATCGGTGCTCGACGCGAAGATCAAGGCGATGGAAAGAGAGATCGAGCAGTTCGCGGAGGTCAAGGCCGCGGAGAAGGACACCCGGGAAGCCAAGGAAAATGCCGAAATGCACCACAGGAAGGTCTCGGAACTAGCGGAAAAGGCGCAGGTCGAGCACGACGCGATGCTCAAGCTCTACGAGGAAGCCGACAAGCTGAGGAGAGAGGCGGATGCCGCGCAGGAGGAGTTCATAAAGGCGAAGCTCGCCGCGGACGAGCAGCACAGGGAGCACATCGAGCACATCAGGCAAGTGCATGATTTCGACAAGATCATCGCCGGGATTCGAGAGAAGGGACGCAAGGCGAGGAAGGAGAAGGACGAGACCTCTGCCAAGAAGGAGGCGGAGGAGATATTCGAGCGGTTTCGAAGTGGGGAGAAGCTCAGCACAGAGGACATCATGGTGCTGCAGAAGTCAGGGTATATGTAGGTGCACTAGCAGCACATGAAACACAGGGGTGCGCCAGTACGGATTCATATCATCATCTGTTGAGGTCCTGGAGGCCGCGACATAGGCCCTTCTGGGTCCGGAAAACATATTTAAGCGGCCATTCGATAGTTTCATATAGTGCCCAGCTAATATATCATCCGGGAAATTTTGGGCTAGTTGTTAGAGTGCATCCCATCCCTTCTGACAAGGCTAGCCCTTCCCTTCCCTTTTTTTGTCGTATTGAGCTTGAGCGCGCAAGCTATTTATGCGATGCTTCTGCTTAGTCCGAGGCGCTGTTAACATGGTTCTCGAAGGACTTGGCCAGTCTCTGCGAAACGCGATAAAGAAGATAGCGAACGCATCGCACGTCGACCAAAAGCTGGTCAAGGAAGTCGTCAAGGACATTCAACGTGCACTTCTGCAGTCCGACGTCAATGTGAAGCTCGTCCTCGACATGACGAAGAAGCTCGAGGAGCGCGCGCTCACTGAGAAGCCTCCTGCGGGCATGAGTTCAAGGGAGCATGTCATCCGGATCGTCTATGAAGAGCTTGTCAAGATCATCGGCAAGCCGAAGGAGATCCCCGCGAAGCCCCAACGCATACTCATGGTCGGCCTCTATGGTCAGGGCAAGACCACCACTGCGGGCAAGCTCGCGCGCGATCTGCACAAGCGTGGTATGAAAGTGGCATTGGTGGCCTCAGATGTGCACAGGCCTGCCGCCTATGATCAGCTGTCTCAGATCGGCAAGAAGATCAATGTGCCCGTCTTCGGCGATCCCAAGGAGAAAAACGCCGTTAAGATAGCGAAACGGGCTAGGCAGGAATTCCACGGATACGATGTGCTCATATTCGACACGTCGGGCAGGCATTCCCTCGAGGATGACCTGATACAGGAGATAAAGGACGTCGCCAAGGTTGTCGACGCAGAACACAAACTGCTTGTCCTCGATGCGCAGACAGGCCAACAGGCGGGACCTCAGGCGAAGGCGTTCCACGACGCTGTGGGCCTGACGGGCGTCGTACTTACCAAGATGGACGGTACGGCAAAAGGCGGTGGCGCGCTGAGCGCCGTCGCGGAAACAGGCGCGCCAATAAGCTACATCGGGGTCGGAGAACACCTGGAGGACTTCGAGAGGTTCGATCCTGACAGGTTCCTGAGCCGGCTTCTGGGAATGGGCGACATCAAGTCCCTGATCGAGGCGGCCTCTGAGGTCATGGACGAGGCGAAGGCGGAGGAGGTCACCAAGAAGATGATGTCGGGGAAGTTCACGCTCAAGGAGATGTACGAGCAGATGGAGATGCTCCAGAGCATGGGCCCCCTGAAGAAGCTCGCATCCATGCTGCCCGGGCTGAGTGACAAGGTGCGGGAGCAGGACATGGAGGCGACGCAGGAGCGGCTCGCCCGATGGCGTGTGATCATGGATTCCATGACTGACGAGGAGCTAGAGAACCCGAGGGCCATCAAGTCCGCACGGGTCATGAGGATCGCTCGGGGGAGCGGCACGAGCCCCAAGCATGTCAGGGACCTGCTCAGACAGTACAACATGTCGAAGAAAGCCATGAAGGGCATCATGGGGAACAGGAAGATGCGCAGACAGCTGATGAAACAGCTCAAGGGCGCCGGCATTCCCCAGGATGAGTGATCTCGTGAGGAGATTCGTCGTTCTAGGTCATAGAGCCATAACGTCTGCCGACTTCAAGCTCGACGATCTGTGCGGAGCCACGGGCAGGCTTGACATCCTCCTGAGGTGTGTGAACTCAGCCTTCTTCCTCTCACACGGAATCAGGAAAGATGTCGAGATAGTCCTCCTTCTCCTCGGAGAGCCCAGCCCTCCCAAGACGGTCAGGATCAACGGCGCCGAGGTGAAGTACCTCAACCCCGATGAGCGCAGTACTGCCGCGCTCATCCGGAACGCGCTCCTGCAGAAAGGCGAGGGCGAGAGGAAGTGCTCGCCAGGGATATACGTCTCCGAGAGGAGCTATCAGGAGGTCCTGTCGAACCTCTCAAAGGAATCGAAGATATTCTATCTGAGGGAAGATGGGGAGGACATCAGAGGCGCCAAGTTGGGCGGGGACAACACCTTCGTCCTAGGGGACGACCAGGACCTGACCAGGGCCGAGGAGGAGATCCTCATGGCGTACGAGCCGAGGAAGCTCTCCCTTGGCCCGATAAGCTACCACGCGGACCACTGCATAACCCTTGTGAACAATGAGCTGGACAGAAGGTAGACCTGCTTATTCGGCCGGCTGAGTGGTCTGCTGTTCGATTGCATCCGCTCGAGCGGGCTCGATCTCCTCGGGCTCTGTGTCGTAACGGACAGCGAACCGGCCGTTCAAGAACCTGATTGAGGCTGAGCGAAGCCGGCACTTGTACAGTCTGACCTTGCGGCCCTTGTAGACCTCCTTTTCGCGCTCGACGCTCAACAGACCGACCTGCTCAAGTTCGTGAATGCGCCTGTAGCAGGCAGCTATCGGTATCTGGCAGGCCTTGCTGAGCCTTTGGGCGGACATGGGGGACGTGTACGTGCTGACAAGTATCTTCTGGGAGTAGTCGTCCGCCAGCAGCCTTGACACTTCCTTCGCTCTCTGCTCGGGCGTCATACAGCTCCGCTTCAATGAGGCCGTGGCGGATTTAAGGCAGTTGTCTTCAGGTTATCATCCGTGATAACGCAACTGGACCGATGAAGGAGATCGCCGCTACAAGAGGCGGGTTCTCTGAATATCAAGAGCGCACATTGCATGCCTCCCCTGATGCGACACCATCCGGATAGAGCCCAAGAAGCCGAAGAGAGATGATACAACCGACAATTCGTGGCGGGACCTGGCCGCATCACCGACAAGCCCTCGCGTCGCGCTCTTCGCGAAAGCATTAATTCCCGCACGCGCATCTACGGGCGGGTGTGTCCAGATGCCGCTCTGCCCGCTCGACTTCAGGTATGGCCGGCCCGAGATGAAGGTGGTCTTCGACGAAGAGACGAGGCTGCAACGGCTCCTCGACGTCGAGGCCGCATTAGCCCAGGCGCAAGCCAAGGTCGGCAACATCAAGCAGGACCACGCGGACATCATCAAGAAGACGGCCTCTGTCAGGTATGTCAAGCTCGAGCGCGTGCGTGAGATAGATCAGAAGATCAACCACGAGATAACGGCGCTCATAAGGGCTCTCAGCGAGCAGGCTGGTGAGAGCGGCAAGTACGTGCACATCGGCGCGACATCGAACGACATCCTGGACACCGCACAGGCCCTTCAGATCAAAGACGCGGTCAAGCTCATCGATTCAGATCTCGAGTCTTTGAAGAGGACTCTCGCCAAGAGGGCCAAAGAGCACAGGGACACTATCATGATAGGCCGCACACACGGCCAGTATGCTCTTCCCATCACTTTCGGCCTCAAGCTTGGAAACTATGCGCTCGAGGTGCACAGACACCAACAGAGACTCAGGGAGTGCTCGCCCAGAGTGCTCGTGGGCAAGATGAGCGGGGCTGTTGGAACTGGCGCGGGATTCGGCTCCAAAGCCTCCGACATTCAAAAGGAAGTCATGGCCCAGCTGGGGTTGGGTGTGGAGGAAGGACCAACGCAGATAGTCGCGAGGGACAGGTACGTCGAGCTGATGTCAATCCTGGCGAACATCTCATGCTCGATCGAGAAGTTCGCAACCGAGGTCAGGAACCTCCAGAGGGGAGAGATAGCAGAGGTTTCGGAGCCTTTCGACGAGAGCTGCCAGGTGGGAAGCTCGACCATGGCCCACAAGAGGAACCCAGTGACCGCTGAGAACGTCTGCGGCCTGGCGAGAATAGTCAGGGGATTCATGCAGCCATCCTACGAGAGCGCGATCCTGTGGCACGAGCGCGATCTGACCAACTCCTCAGCCGAGAGGTTCTTCGTGCCGCACTCGTTCATCCTGGTCGATGACATGCTCACGAAGCTCGACAAGCTCTTTGCTGGTCTTGTAGTCAACATTGAGCAGATGCAAAGGAACTTGGTTCGAGCCGGGAGCGTCATCATGGCTGAGTCCGTGATCATGGCGCTGGTGTCCAAGGGCATGGGACGTCAGGAAGCGCATGAGCTGATCAGGAAGTGCAGCATGGAATGCCAGCGGGAGTGCGAGAATTTCAGGACCTACCTGATGAAGAACAGCAGCGTGACCTCGTTGCTTTCTGAGAAAGAGATCGATGCTGCGATCGACCCAAAGTCGTACCTTGGCAACGCTGGACATACTGTGGATCACATTCTCAAGATTCTGTCCTAAGGAAATCTAGATATATTCTGGGCCATCTCCTCCGAGCTGCCAAGGGCCCTTAGATCAGTGGAAGATCGCTTCCTTCGCAAGGAAGAGGTCGTGGGTTCAAATCCCACAGGGTCCACTACAATATCGTATCACGCATGCCCTCAATCTCTGGTAGCAATCCGACGTCTTTGCCAGATAGTGGATGCCGACTGCAATAGCGGCGCCGAGGGCTGCGGCCGCAAGCACATCGGAGGGCCAGTGCACACCGAGGTAGATGCGGCTCATGGCAATCAGAAGGGCAACGCCGGCGGTTACCACGCCCACCTTCCATCGGAAGCCCAGCCAGATGAGGACAGCCATTGCAGATGCCCTGGTTGCATGGCCGCTCGGGAACGAAGAGCCGCCTGTGGAAAGCAGAATGTTCACGTCTGACAGCACCTCAAACGGCCTCGGCCTGTCGACGATACCTTTCACGATCTCGGACAACACCGTCGCTAGGATGATCACGACCACGAAATCGAAAGCCAGCTCCCTCTTTCCTCTTAGCCAGATAGGAACAGCGAGTAGCACCATCACGTACGAGAAGCCCAGGATCGTGAAAAAGATCATAATTCCGTCGAGAACAGGGCCTTCGCCCGCCCGATTCATGAGGCGAAACAATTCCTCATCCGCACCCGTAATCGGTCCGGAGATCAACACGGCACAGTATCCTAGTCCAAGTAGTTCATTCTTCAGATGGCCTAGAACAGGTTCACGCTTGCAGCTTTGAACACAAAATACACATCATCGCCTATTGTTATTCGCATCTGGCTGAGCGATTCTCTGGTTATCGCCGTTGTCAAGTCTATGCCGCAGTCTGCAGTCACGAAAATGATTCCGCCCTTCTCGACCACCGAAGTCACCCTGCCCTTAAGATTGTTCCTCGCGCTCGATTCAATCTTGTCCTTTGAAATTATTATATCTTCAGGCCTGATTGTCACATGGACCTTCCCTTCGATACTGACCGATGAGCGAACCTCAACGGGGCCTATTGTCACAACTGTAGATCCGTCTATTCTGGAGGCCGTTCCTTTGAATATGTTTCTCGTCCCGACGAACTTCGCCACGAATTCGGATTTCGGCGCGCTGAAAACCTTCTCAGGAAGATCGACCTGAACAATCCTGCCTTCGTTGATAACGGCAACTTTGTCCGCGACCTGTGTCGCCTCCACCTGGTCATGTGTGACGTAGATCACGGGCAGATTCCGAATCCCCAGTTCGCGCAGTAGCTCTCGCATCAGCAAATCCTTGGTATTCGGATCCACCGAGCTGAACGGCTCATCGAGCAAGAGTGCTTTCGGCTCAAGGATCAGCGCTCGCGCAAGCGCGATACGCTGCTGTTCGCCACCGCTCAGGTTCCTCGTCCTCCTATCGAGCAGGTGTGTGATGCCGAGCCTCTCGGCTATGGCATCGACGCGCCGTTTCACCTCGGCCTTGCCTACCCCCTTCGCTCGCAGACCATAGGAGATGTTCTCCCTGACGCTAATGTGAGGGAAGAGCAGATAGTCCTGATAGACAAATCCCAGGCCACGCTTCTCAGGCGGCTCAACACTCAAATCCCTGCCATCCATCTTGACCGAGCCGCTGCTGGGGTGTCTGAACCCAGCAATGAGCTCCAGCAGCACGGTCTTTCCCGCCCCAGTAGGACCTAGCACAACTAGCGTTTCGCCCTTGTCGACTCTGAAAGAGATATCGTGCATGAAGAACTTGCCAGCTCTGTAGTTGAGGGACTCTGTTTCAATCATTGAGGCTCCTCCTGCCGGCGCTTCCATATGGCAGCCAATGTCCGAGTCACGATGAATATCGAGACACATATGACGATGAGAAGCGCGGCCACGGGCATCGAGTCGCTCAGGCCACCGTGCAAGTTCTTCTCGTAGATGAGCGTTGGAATGACCCTCGGAAAGAAGGCAATGATGACGACCGCTCCGAATTCGCTCACAGCCCTCGCCCATGCCATCACGGCACCAGTGATTATCGAGGATGCGGACAGCGGGATCGTCACGGTCAGGAACGCTTCTCCTCTCGTCGCGCCAAGGGATCTGGCCACGTTCTCCAGCCTTTCATCGACAGCCTCGAAGCCCTCTCTCGCAGCGTTGACAACGAACGAGCAGCTGACGAACATCATCGCGAAGACGATGCCGAGAACGTGATCCTCGAACTGAAGGTCCATCGCGCTCATTTGCTCTGAGAAGAGGCCCATGCGTCCAAACACAACCAGAAGGGCGATACCAGAGATTGTGTGCGGTATCACCACAGGAAGATCTATTATGCTTTGGACCACACCCTTTCCACGGAAATCAACCCGAGCCAGGACGTATGCCAGAGGGATGCCGAGGAGGCATGACAAAGCAGTTGCCATCAGAGCCGCCCCGAAGCTCGTAGCTATGGCTGACCGTACCTCACGTTCGCCATATGCCGCAGCGATCTCCCCAGCATTCTCCCTCGCAACCGTGGCCACAATCGGGAGCGATATGAATACGAGAAGTATCGCGCCCGCTACTGCGAAGAGAGCAATCAGCGGATCCGGTCTCGTAGCACTCTTTGCGCGCTTCGAGCTCAACCTCAGGTCACCAGCTGCTGCAGATCATCGGGGACCTCAGGCTTCCAATATCCGGCATATGCAGGTGAAATCGGCTCCTGACCAGCTTCCTCCATCACGTCCTGGCCCGTCTCCCCCAGCAGCATGGCCACGAATTTCACAGCCATGTCGGGGTGCTCGCTTGTGCTGGGAATCGTGACGCCGTATACTATCGGGGACCCCTTGACGGTCTTTATCTTGCTCGCATTCGTGCTGTCGGCAAACTGCTTCACCCGGACTTTCGAGTAGAGCGATGCAAAGGCGGTATCGTTGAGGTTGACCTCCCTCGGCAGCTCGAGATATCTCTCGCCCGATGATGCATGGCGGTATGCGACGCTTTCATAGATGAACAGGTAGTCTATCGATCCGGACTCAAGCGCGCTTGTGAGGTCAACCTCGGCACTTCTGATCATGAGCTTGTCAGTGTTGGTGACCGTGAGGACTGACGGCACATTGACCGTGTAAGTCCCGTTTGCTGTGTCATACGTCACGCCTAACATGTTCGTGTTGTTGAGCACGAGGTCCTCGTAGATGTTGGCGTCTCCATATTGCATCTGAGCAAGGAGCATCACCATCTGGGCCCTGTACCCTGCAGGGTCGTCATTCGGGCTCGAGAACCCGAATTTCACATCCGACATCCTCAGAATGTTGAACCAGTTGTCCGCCGTGAGCTGCTCGTGATGGGCGCTCTGGTTCGTGTAGGCGATTATCATGCTGTTCTTGGCGAACTGGATGCTGAAGTTCGCGGCCTTCGGGGTCGCGTTGATCATCATCGACGGAATCAGGGAGTAGTCAGCGACAGCGAGGACGTCACAGGTTTGCCCCAGACCAGTGACACGCCGAATCATGTCTGCACTGCCTCCAGAGGTGACCTGGACATCTACATTCTTGTGCGATTCTTCGAAAAGCGTCTCCATGTCCTTTCCTTCCGGCATGTCATCGAACGGTTCCGCGAGACTTCCTGCGGTGTAGACCTTCAGGACTATGGTCTCTGCGTTCCTGCTCGACAGAAGGTACAGTCCAACGCCGCTGCCGATAACCACCACACAGACTGCCAATACGACAATCGCCTTCAGAGTCCTCAGATCCATGTAATACTCTCCAAGCCGATATGCTCGACCAGGCATATCGCTGGACGTATTTAGCCCTTTGGCGGGCATGAAACCCAGGATAAGATACGACTGGACTACCTTCTCCTCAGCTTCGGGTTGAAGATCTCGTCGAGGGCATATCCAATGAATGTGAAGCCCAGCACGACGAAAACGATGCAGAGACCTGGTATGACAATCCAGCTGAACAAACCTTGGATCGTCGCTCCGTAGGCTTCGGCTTCGTAGAGAATGTTCCCCCAGGTCACGACCTCATTGGGCGGTGGCCCGAGGTTGATGTAGCTCAGAGTGCTCTCAGAGAGAATGGAGATAGCTACCGTGAGAATCGTATTGGCAAAGATGAGCGGAAATACATTCGGAAAGATATGCTTCCAAACGATATGGGAATCGTCTGACCCCAACGCCCTTGCTCTCTCAATGAATGCGCGCTCCTTGATTGAGAGAACCTGAGCTCGGACTATCCTCGCAGTACTGGACCATCCGGTGATACCTATCACGAATATGACTTTCGTAACGCTTTGGCCGCCCGGAAGAAGCGATGCCAAGAGGATCATGAGCACGAGCCAAGGTATTACGAGAAAGACATCAGTGATCCTCATCAGCACCTCGTCTCGCCAGCCACCCCAGAAGCCACTCATCAACCCAATTACCGTTCCAAGGCCCATAGATACTGCGCTCGCGACAAGGCCCACGAGGAGCGAGACTCTCGAGCCGTATATCGTCCTGCTGAGAAGGTCCCGGCCCATCTGGTCAGTCCCCATCCAATGATCGGGTGAGGGAGGCCTTGCCACACCAGCGCCAGTATTCGTGAACGGCTCCCAGGCGACGCCCCATCCACACCTAGAGCCAGTGGCCATGAATTGTACGGCCTACCTCGTCTGGGCAGATTCAATAAAATGACTCATAACTATATTGTGATTGGTGTCGGTTCGAGTACGTTAATCCCACATATCGTCCCATGCCGACAGGATGTAGACTTTCGTCTTTCATTCACAAACCTATTTTATACTGGCCCCTCCATTGGAATCACGCTAGGCTCGACCGGGACGTTCGGCGTGTCCTTGTACACCAAAACCGTCGTCAGTGGGGGTGACAGCTGGGGACGTCGTAACCGAGCCGGCGCCGGTCCAGATACCAACAATGAGGCTCTGTCCGATGGGGCTGAAGGCGGCACTCTGATCCAGCTGGAGGGCGGGATCACTGCTCTTGCCGCGGACACCGGGTCAGGCCCTGACGGGAGCAGCCTTACCGCGGACTCTCAACGCTCACCGGGAAGCGGGGCCGAGAAGGTTTCTGGGCAGCCGACGTCTGGCGAGGCCGGCAACCTCAGCGGCCTAGCACGTCGCACTTCGCCGATCGTGCGAAGATCGTGTTCTTTCGGATTGAAAAGGATGAAAGAGAGTCGAGCACGGTGGGGGTCGCAGCGTGACAACCCCCTTTTACTAGCTCAACCTACCCGAGCGTATAGGCGCCCTCTCGGATTGGTTGCCAACCGCTGTATTGCCGTGTTTCTCGCTCTCACATCATCCATAGCGAGAGCAGCTTCATATCTCTTTCGGCACAGCGCACCCGAGCGTGTCCTGACGGAAGTCGAACAGGATCTTGCGCTCACCATCGAACTCCAGCTCAAGCACTCGTTCCTTCACGACCGTTCCGCACACCTCGGCGGTTATGTCGGATCTTGCGAACTCATCCAGCACGGTCTTCTCGCGGCCTACTTTGCAGGTAACAACGAAGCCACACCCCTGATAGGCTGTGAGCCATTGGATCAGGTCGACCTTCTGTGGCCGAGGGATTTTGCCGACATCGACCCGCCCACCAACGCGGCTTGCCTCGAGCAACATCCCGAGGCTTCCGAGCGCTCCTGGGTTGCTTATGTCCTTCCCGGCTGTGAGGTACGCTGCGATCTTGTTCATGGTCTTGAGCTGCCTCTGAATGACCTTCTTGCTCTTCGTCGAGGTCGTGTCCCAGGAATAGGGAACGCCTTCTGTGAAATGACCGTCGAGGTCCATCGCGAAGACTATCGACTCACCGGGCGAAGCGCCATTGCTCAGAACCAACCTTGACCTGTCGGTCTTTCCAAGTATGGCGACGTCTACAGCTGAGTACGTAGTGTCCGGATGAAGGTGGCCTCCTACCATGGGTACGCTGAACTTGTCGCAGGCGTCCTTCATGCCAGAGATGATAGCCTCTCGGGCCTTCTCGTCCGAGCATGAGAGCACGTTGACCATGGCAATCGATTGACCGCCCATGGCCGCGATGTCGTTGACATTGACGAGAACGGCACAGTAGCCAGCCCAATACGGATTGCGCTTCACAAGGTCCTCCATGATGCCATCCGCTGCCATTAGGAGTATCTCGCGGCCGCACTTGATCACCGCGGCGTCTTCACCATGAGAGGCAAGAATGACCTCGTCTCCCACTGGAAGGAGAGTCATCGCCACGCTGGAGACAGGTCCTTTTCGAACAACTCCCTTGTACTCCCGAATCCTCTTGACAACTTCCTCCAGCTTCACGGAAACCAAATCCTAACAGTCCTGATATCTCCTCAGAGTCTCAGCTGAGTAGTCTCTTTCTGATACGACCTCGCGTTGAACCGCTCCACGATGACGTCGGCGAGGACCAGCAAGAACTCCTTCTCGAGATCCTTCTCGACGACTGTTGGGATGTCACTGTTCGGAACCCTGTAACCCAGTCGCACCAGGACGGACTTGGCCTCAGCTCTCTCCTCCGCAGTGGCCTTCCTCCCCTCCACGGAGCCCTCCATGCCGCACCTCCTCACCTCAGTATCGAACACGACCCTCCTGAAAAGCCTCTGAAGGCAATATGCGGCGAGCGTCGCGGCATCGTCTTGTGATTTAGCATGGTTCAAGCAGCTCTCGCCTATCAGCTCATGGAGGTTCTTCTCGCGCGAGGCGGAAGCAGAGAAGACCTTCGCGGGCTTGATATCCTTCTCCTTTAGCACATTCATGTCCGCAAGCGCCTTCAAATAGCCCGTGAGTTCGAGCCTGTGCAGCTTGATCCCTTTCGAAGCCAACTCTCTGCAGACTCCGCTTATCGACATTTGGTCCTTTCTTAAAGCTTCGAGCACAAGTTCTTTCAGATCTTTCTGTGGCGAGAACATTGCAATTGAATTGGTAACAGATTGGATAATAAAACACTTTCTGAGGTCAGAGCGCTGGCCCAACCATTTGCCACAGAATGAGCGCAAGGACCAGCAGGGCAAGAGCCGTCGTGATGGAGCCCACGAGTTTCTCCCGCTCCTCTTTTGTGTAAGCTCTCCTGCTCCTGCTCACAACATAGTCAAGGCCATCACGGAACAAGTACCCACCATCCAGGGGGACTGCTGGCAACACGTTTGTGAGGCCAACCATCAGGTTCAGCCAGAAGATCCAGTACAGCGAGTTCGTAAGCAGCCAAAACGCTGAGTCGGGCATCCAGGCGAAACTCCCAGATGGATGATACAGATCGGTCACTGGTGACCTCATCGGTGCGAGATCAAGGAACGGCAATGCGACAAGCCTGAGCCAAGAGCGAGAGAATTCGCTCAATGTGTTATCGCCCTCGAAGGGGTTGGCTAGTATACTTGAGTAGTAGTCGACGTTCTCGACTCTCATCCCCAGATTCAGCAGCCCTGCTCCCAGATACGCGACCCCGTGATAGCTCGGATCATTGTCGTCGGGGTCGTACTTCGCGTAGTACTCCCACTT
>Ga0315314_1003197_pt1 | contig 12999 bp, 13 predicted proteins | sample TDP9_MG_FD_203631 | JGI IMG/M metagenome (GOLD analysis project Ga0315314, IMG submission 203631) | Freshwater sediment microbial communities from Lake Towuti, South Sulawesi, Indonesia - TDP9 | ecosystem: Environmental > Aquatic > Freshwater > Lake > Sediment | place: Indonesia: South Sulawesi...
TCGAGCGCATCCTGTCTGCTGGAAACGTGCTCATAGTCAAGATCACCCCGATCGCGAAGAGGAGCGTTGAGGAAACGAAGATCGCCATCAATCAGCTATCAGACTTCGTCAAACGTGAGGGCGGCGATATTGCGAGGCTTGGAGAGGAACGCGTCGTGCTTACTCCGCCTGGAATCAGAATCTGGAGACGGAAAGACGAATCGGCCGCCGCCATGTGAGCGACATAATGATAGAACATCCACTGGTCAGACACGTGTCTCCATCGATGAATCTATTTCAGCCTGATCGTCTCAAGTAGGTCAGGCGCAATCGTTCTAACCTTGAACATTCTGGAGGCAGCATAAGCGAAGCTGTCAACTTTGTGGCGTTCACCATGCCCGACGATAATCTTGGAAGGCTTAGGCGAGATTCTTCGCAGGAATGCAAGCAACTGGTTTCTATCTGAATGGCCTGAAAATCCTTCCACACTCTCAATTCTTAGGTCGACTTTGATTGCCTCGATCTTTCCGTTCCTTCCCATCATCGAGACCTCTTTAATACCGTTCTTGAGTCGGCTCCCTAACGTTCCCTCGATCTGATAGCTGACGAAAAGCAAGACGTTCTTTGGATCTGAGGCCAACTGCTTGAAGTAATCGATCGCTGGTCCTCCTTCCAGCATACCCGACGTGGCCATGATTATTGCTGGCTCACCTGCGACTATCTGTTCGCGATCGCTCGGATGAGTTACGACAGAAAAGTAGTCTGACTGGAAAGGATTGATGTCCTTGTGCAGCATCTGGTCACGTAGGTCCCTCACTAAGTACTCAGGGAACGCCGTGTGAATTGCTGTCGCTTCGGAGATCATGCCTTCGATGTAGATCGGCATCTCCTTGATGAGTCCGTTCTTCATGTAGCTGTCGAGGACGAGCATGACCTCCTGAGCGCGTCCGACGGCTGGAACGGGAATCAAGACCTTGCCGCCCTTCTCGGCTGTCTCATTTACGATGCTTGCAAGTCGTCCTTCGACGCTAGTTCTCTCGGGCATGATGTCTTCCTGTCCCCCGTAGGTACTCTCTATCACGAGCGTTTCGACGCGTGGAAAAACGCACGAGGCAGGTTCCAGTAGCATCGTGCGGCCGAACTTGAAGTCCCCGGTGTTGTGAAGGAACAAGAAACCAAAGCCGCCTAGGAAGTTCTCGTACCCCTGCACGGACAGATCGTATACGTAAGGATGAGTCGGCTTGACTTTGCGAATGCTCTTGACTTCTTCATAGACAAAAGGAGCCTGAGCAATCAGAGCATCACTCTCCTGGCCGAATTGAAGCAGACTCACCAAGTGGCCCTTTCCGATGCTCTTCGCATACCTGTACGCCGTCCTCAGAATTCGTGACTGGAGGGCCGGGCTGAGAGCAGCTATGGGGGTGCGATCCCAAGTGGCACTCTTCGTTCGTCTCGGATTGACCGCAACGAGTGCGCGAGACCACATGCCAATCTTGACTCTCTCAAGAAACCGTTCTAGGAAGGTGATTCCGTAGATCGTGATGGAATGCATGCGGGTGGTTCGGTTGTACTCGAAGGTTGTTGGAATGCCGATTCGAAGAAGGAGGAAAGCGACATCTTGCAAGAGCAGTTCACTCTTTGAGCTCGCACTGATGGAGCATCCTCGGTTTCTGATGCGGAGATATCCGTCGCCGACAAAGTATCCTTTCAGAAACTCGCAGGCTATCGTTTCTGGTGCGCTCAGCACCACCGGAGGGACTCTTTTGGTGTACGCTGTGCCCAAGGCGCCTAGTAGAGAAAGGAGCTTCTTCAAGCTGCGTGAGTAAAACCGAATCTCATGATCGTCTTGGAAGCACTTGCAGTCAAACAGTGGCTGAATTGTCCTCAGGCAATCTTCTTTGACTTGTTTCGATTCATTCGAAACAACCACGGTGTTCCCTTGGGTGCTGCCTTCAGATGCGAAGTAGCCTAGGAACCGAGCAAGACTTGGCGTTATTTCCAGGCGTTGTGGGAGTGCTGCTTTGAGTCTTGGGGAATCCGCGATGCCGAGTTCCTTGAACGCTGATCGGACTCGCGAATGCTTCACACGGTACTTCTTGGCTATTGCAGTCCTGTATGCGCCGCGTTCGTAGTGTTCACGCACCCACCGCATTATCTCCTGTTCCTTGTCTGGGAACTTCTGCCTGACGGTTTCGCGGTGATTTTCGAGCAGATCTGCCAGCTCGACGCGATCGTTGACGAAGACTCGGAATTCTGTTTCATCAAGCCTAACATGAGATCGGTCGAAGCCAAATTCGGGCAGGGAAGCTCCACCGACCAAATAGTCCCCTCTCTTCAGTTCGCGCACTCTTACTGGAGTGATCTGGCCGTCCTTTGCTCGGAATAAACTGTGAGATCCGGTTACGCGTACTCTCCTACCAGATGACGTCCTTACCTCGAAGAGATCTTCCGAAATCGGGTGTCGTAGGAAGCTAGTGATCGGAACAGCCTTCACTTCCAGAGTCTGAGGATCAAACGAGAATGTCTTCCAGCCGTCGGTGTTCGCAACCCGTTCAACGAATCCCTTCGATGGCGCACGGTGTGACACTAGGTCGTCTATGAGTTCACCTATCCTCATGATTCGAATCTGACCGTTCGGGTCGATGGCTGTAACAGGCGTAGACCAGTCGGTTGAATAGACGATGTTGTGGTAGCCCTCACCTACGTGGAGGTGAATTATCGAGGAACCCAGAATATGGCCGGCGTTGTGGAGAGTCAGCTTGATGTCTGGTGCCACATCGGTGACGACACCATACTTCAGCGGTACGGTGTGCATTACGGTCTCGCGAACATCTTTCTGATCGTAGGGTGCATGCACGCCCTCCCGGTTGTATACGTCAAGGTAGTCGAGTTGCAGCAACGTCATGAGAATTCCAGTAGGCTCGGAGCAATAGACCGGCCCGTCGTAGCCGTACTTGTAGAGGAACGGAACGAAACCGCAGTGGTCGAGATGAGCGTGTGAGACCACGACGGCATCCAGCTTGTCGATATCAAATTCACTTGCATCGATCTTGGGATAAGCGTGCACGGGGTCATTTGAGCCCGGGTTTATTCCCATGTCGAGGAGGACGCTGCTTTCGCCGGTCTCGACGAGCAAGGCGGATCGGCCCACCTCATGAAACGCTCCAAGTGGAGTGACGAAGACGCCGTTGCCAGTTCCGATTCTCGGCCTGAAGATCCGTTCTCCCACATCGCGCAGAATACGATTTCTCGCCTCGCTCTCCGAGTGAAGAATGTGTCTCGTACTCGTGATTATCTTCGACGGCATAGGTGGTGCTCTGAGCACTCTCGGCCTCCAGCTTGTGGTCTTGATGACCTCTTGGAGTGTTGAGCCGTCTTTTCCGATCGCCAGACCAGGCTTCTTTGCTTCGATGGTCACTTCTCCGAGCGAGGGATCGAAGTTGATATTCGTGATCTCCGCGTCCTGCGGAATCGCAGATTTGATGAGCTTCTCAGCTTCTGCTTCACTTACCCTGATCGAAGGGTCCGACCGTATCACGACACGTTTGTGCAGTAGGTTAACGATGTCAGTTACCACGTAACTCTGCTCTAGAAGGAGAACAACATTCTTCACGTAGATCGCAAGCCGAGGGCCTTCAAACTCAATCCTGGTGATTTCCGCTTCCTTCGGCATGTTGGACAGTATCGTCTCACGTATCTTCACGTGGGAATCATCGATGGGCCTAGCCATTGAAGACACCTCGAATGATAGGGAAGGATTACGATCTCGCCTAACTCAGACCGGAGAGGATTGCCTTCTTCTCGTCCTCACTCAGTTCCTGGTACCCTCTACTCGTGACGATTGCCACATCGAAGCTGTCCCCGCTCGCCGAATCTCTCTTCATAGCAGAGTTCACAGCCTTTACAACAACCGGAACGACATCTTTCACGATCATTCCGTCTTTGAACTCATTCTCGAGGACACCATACGCGACCGGGGAACCCGATCCTGTTGAGACGCATTTCTCCTCCGTTACGCTGCCGAGCGGGTCGAGCGCGAATATGTGAGGTCCTGAACTGTCAACGCCTCCCAGCAAGGCTTGGAGGATGAGTGGAAAGTATCTGTTCGCGAACAAGAGATTCGAAGTCAGGCTGGCAGCTGCCTTTACCGGCATGACGATGCCCTTCTCGTACTTGTAGAGTTGTGAGTTTGCCTTCACGATCTCGACCACGTTCTGGGCGTCAGCGACGCCGCCAGCTATTGTCATCGCTAGGTGGTCGTCGATCTGGTATACTTTTTTGGCGCGCTTATGCGCTATGAAGTACCCCATCGTGGCTCGGGTGTCGGTGCCGAGAACAATCCCGTCACGACAAACGACGCCGACTGTCGTTGTGCCTTTCAATACGTATCTTGGTGTTTTTTTCGTAAGGTCCTCGTACATTTTGCTCACCTGCTCTCGAGCGCTTCCGGGAGGACTTGAGAACCGCGCCTGCAAAGAACGCGCGGACGTATGAGATGCTGGTGCCTTTAAAAACGTTTCCGGAGTGCTCGCTGAAGCATTCTACTTCTTATTTTTCTCGGACTCTTCTGCGCTCTTTGTCTCTTCGGTCTTTGGCGGCGCGGTCTTCTTGAATGTCTCAAGGAAGGAAATCTTTGAGATCTCCGGGAAGAATTTCTCAATGTCAGCCGATACTGCCTTTTTCCCGAGTTGGAGATCTTCAAGGAAGAATGCTTCTTCGGGGACTTCGATGGTCAGCTCGTTGGGATTCAGTTGGAGTGCAAACTTCGTTTGGTCGACTGCAGTGAGGCGTTTGTGTATGAGGTTTCGTATCTTCTCTTCAGGCGTTTCAACTACGCTTCTTAGAGAAACCTCGTACACGAGTGTTCGTCCTGCGAGCGGGTGATTGTAGTCCACCTGTACTCTGCCCGCGCCGACCGTTCGTATCTGCCCGACCTTGCCGTCAATTGTGACCTGAGTGCCTGGTACCGGCGTGATTCCCTCGTTTCTGAATTTCCTCAGTGGGACGAGTCGAACCTTCGCCGCGTCTCTTGCTCCGTAGCCCTTGTCCGGGGGAACCTCTATTGTTGCTGTCTGTCCTGCCTCAAGACCCGCAAGTCCTTCGTCGAGGCCCTTCGGAACCCATCCTTCGCCAACCACGATAAAGAACGGCTCATATCTGTGCACTTCGGGGCCCTCGCCTTCTTCATGTTCATGTCGTATGCCTTTCTCCTTTGCAACAGATTCTATCGTAGTTTCCACTACGTCGCCGCTTTCCTTGACTTTCAAGGTGTAGTCGAACAGAACGAAATCTCCAGTCTTGATCGGCACGGAGTATACCTCGACGCCCCCAAGATCCGACGGGTCTGATTTAACTCTGACGAGCCGTAGCGGTGAGACTCTGAACTCGACACACAGTGTCTTCCGTAGTCATTCCGCGTGGTTTCCCGCGTCGCAGCTGCCCTGTGTCGCAGTGACCACTAGGCTTGCTTCGCAAAAACATCGCGCGCTGTTCTGGAGCCTGATCCATATTCGAAGTCATGGCCGAGATCGGCGAGTGTGGACTCAATCGCGCCGAGCGTTGTCAGTACCTCGAATCTGGAGACGGTTCCCATGACTCCGATCCTGAACATGGTGCGTTTGAGTTTGCCCATGCCGCCGGCAATGACGACGTGATATTGCTCTCTGAGCAGTTCTCTGAATTTCTTGTCTTCGATATTGGACAAGTACTTTGCGGCCACTACCGTCTGTGATCTGAATTCCGGAGCGGGAAATATCTCTAACCCAAGCGCCTCGAGACCCGCGTAGAGAGCTCTGGCGCAGAGATTGTGGCGGCTGTATCTGGCTTGCAGCCCTTCCTCTTTGATCATCTGCAAAGCTTCGTCAAGAGCATAGAACAATGTGATTGCAGGAGTGTAGGGCGTTTCGTATTCTTGGAGAAACTTCCTGTACTCGAGAAGATCGAAGTAGTATGATCTGCGCGCGGTCTCCGCGATCTTCCACGCTCTGTCGCTAACAGATAGCATTACGAGCCCTGGCGGCGTCATTAGGCATTTCTGGCTTCCCGCAATGCAGATGTCTACGCTCGATTCATCAACCGGCAATGCTTCTCCTCCCAGAATCGAAATCGCGTCTACAACAAACAGTGCGCCGTGATCGTGGCAGATCTTTCCGATCTCTTTCAGCTTCCTCGTAGTCGCGCCCGTCGAAGTTTCGTTGTAGACTACAGCTAGGGCCTTGATGTCTTTCTCTCTCGCGAACAGCTCTTCAACCTGAGTTGGGGTTATTCCTTTGCCCCATTCGATCGGAACCTCTATCCCTTTTCCGCCGAAGGCTGTTACCGCCTTCCTCAATCTCTCGCTGAAGACCCCGTTCACTGGGACAACGACTTTGTCGCCGTTGGAGAGGATGTTTCTGATCGCACACTCCACCCCTCCTGTCCCTGAAGCTGTTAGGACCAGCACGTCGCCTTTCGTCTCGAACACGAACTTCAGATTGTCGAGAATTCTCTTGTAGAGATCCCGAAACTCTGGACCCCTGTGATTGATCACAGGCTTTGACATGGCCCGCATTACCCGAGACGGAACATTGGTTGGCCCCGGAAGCATCAGGAGCTGCGAACTCTCCAACCTCTTCTCTCCTCATCACATCGCGACATACGGAGGAGTATGCTGCTTAAACCCTTTTCATCAGAAGCCTAACTCGATTTGGTTTTCCCCCGCAGCTTTCAGGAGTTCGCGGCGGGATGCTCTGCAAACGTTTTCAAGTTGGAGCGTTCTGCTGGTGACATATGCGCGTTGTTACCTTGCTCTCGGACTTCGGAAGTCGAGACCATTATGTTTCCGAGATGAAGGGCACAATCCTAACCCTGTGCCCGTCGGTCACGCTCATAGACATCAGTCACGAGATAGAGAAATTTGATGTTCGAAGGGGCGCATTTGTGCTTGCCTCCGCCTCACGATACTTTCCACCGGGCACGATTCATGTCGCAGTTGTAGACCCAGGTGTAGGGGGACAGAGACGAGGGCTCGCGATACAAAGCCGACGTGCCACATACATTGGGCCCGACAACGGCTTGCTCCTTACCGCAGCCGCGAGAGATGGAATCGAAGCAGTATACTCCATTGAGAACGAGCGCTTCATGAAGAGTCCCGTTTCGCCGACTTTCCACGGAAGAGACGTATTCGCATACGTCGCTGGCAAGATAGCTTGTGGCGCTGAATTGTCTGAGGTCGGGCCAAAGATTTCAGATCCGGTTCCCGCCGTTATCCCAGCGGGAGAGGTCTCCCGTCATGGGATAGTCTGCGAAGCCCTAGTAGTCGACTCATTCGGCAACATTGTGACAACCGCCTGCGAAAAGGACCTGAGAGTCGCGGGCATTGAACTTGGAGACTCGATCGTGATGCGAGCGAACAGACGAACGCACAATTTGCGTGTGGTGAGAAGTTACTCGGATACTCCTGCGGGTCTGGGGGCTTTGTTACTGGGAAGTCACGGGTTCCTTGAGGTCGCGATCAACAAGGGAAGCGCGGCCAGCAGATTTCGTGTAAGCAGTGGCGATAAGCTCACTTTCTTGAGCGGCCTGGGTTGTCGCTCCTAGCGAGCCCCCTGATCCTTTCTATCCCACCGAAGCCGATCAGTAGCTGCGCGACGTTTTTTGGAACCAACGATTTCCAGTTCTTTCCTTTCAGGATCCTTTTGCGAATCTCTGTTGCCGAGTATGTAGCACGTTCGAAGTATGGAATTCGTTCAACTCTGTATCCTCGCTCCTTGAAGAGGCGTGAGGTCAGCGGTTCATTCGTGAAGACTACATCAAACCTCGGCACCTGAGAGACGATGAAGGGAACCCACGTGGCGTGGATGTGCACGTCTCGTATCGGTATGACTGCGCATTTGGCCTGGTCCATGTTGGCTTCCTTTAGAGCGGCGAGTATCATCTCGACACGTTCTCCAGCGGTGAACGGGTTCTTGTCCGAGTGGCTGTACTCGGCACTGCCAACAACTATGACAAGTTCATCTACCTGCTTGAGCGCCGTCCTTATCGCGCCGAGATGTCCAAGATGGAAAGGTTGGAACCGTCCCACAAACAATCCACGTCTAATCTTCTCTGTCATTTCATTTTCGCCTCATCTGGGATCCCAAACGCAGCCTTGCGAGACCTTCGCTCCGTCGAAATCTACCCCCTCCCTGAGAAGCAGTTGTCGCTTGACTAGACTTCCTCCGCCTTTCTCGACCCCTGCAGCACCATAGTTGCCGAGCCGGAGTGTTGATAGAACGACACGGTGACAAGGAACTATCAGAGGAAGCGGATTTCTAGCCATCGCGTTGCCCACTGCTCTCGAGCCTCTCTTTGAGCCGGCTTGTCTAGCGAGTCTTCCGTACGTAGTCACCTTCCCTTTCGGAATTCTCATAGTTGTCTCATACACGTGTCTTAGGAACTTAGAAGTCGTCAAGAAAACAACGCTAGGCGTCCTGTCACTGCTTCTGCCCATGTAGATCTCGTGGAGAAGGCCGACAATCTTGGAATTCCCTTTCGATCGCGCGAGACCTTTTCTCAGAGGTCTCGGTAGCGACTCGATCGCAGAGTTCTCAGCTGCGTTCTTGTGCTTGGAGAAGCTGCAAGCTATCAGTTTCCCGTTCTCGTCGGTCACAGTGGCATGCCATATGTCGTCTCGCTTCGCCGTGCTCAGAATCAATGCGTGGGACTCTCGAATTGATCGGTGATACTCGTAAGGGTAAATAAACTAGAGGCATCCAGCATCGCTTACAAAGCGAAACCGTTCGTGCTTGGGTGGTCGAGAAAGTGATCGAAATCGATGGGAGTTTTGGGGAGGGCGGAGGTCAAGTTCTCAGAACCGCAGCCAGCCTCTCGGCCCTACTCGGGAAAGATGTGCGTGTCAGCAACATCCGAGCCAAACGACCAAATCCTGGGCTCCGTGCACAGCACATTACTGGGATTAGGTCGGTCGCAGCCCTTTGTGACGCGGAATCGAAAGGGCTAGAGTTCGGTTCGACTGAATTGGTCTTCATCCCAAGAAGGAGGGTTTCCGGATCATTCAAGTTCGATGTTGGCACAGCGGGGAGTATTTCGCTGGTGCTTCAGGCACTGATGCCAGCAGCGGCTTTCTCATCGGGCGGCGCAGAGTTTGAGATAACCGGCGGTACGGACGTAAGATGGAGCCCAACTATCGACTACGTCCGTTTTGTCGTCCTTCCTATTTTGTCTAGGCTTGGTTATGTCGCCGACCTGAAGCTGTTGAAGCGAGGGCACTATCCGAAAGGTGGAGGAAAGGTGTGGATGAAAGTTCATCCCTGCAAAGGGTTGACGCCACTCATACTCAAAGAACGATCGGAGGTCACGAAGGTGCTTGGAGTAAGCCACTGCGTTAAGCTTCCAAGCCACGTTGCTCAGAGACAAGCGGCAGCCGCGCAGACCGTCTTGAAGGAGACAGATGGGCTAGATGTTTCCGTGAGACTGGAGACGTATGCTCCCGAAACCGACCCCCACATAGCACCCGGAAGCGGGATAGTCCTCTACACTGACGAGGGATGCGGCACTGTTCTGGGAGCCGACAGCGTGGGGGAACGAGGAAAGCCGGCAGAGGAAGTAGGCCGCCAGGCGGCAAAGCTACTCGTGGAAGAGATCAAGAGCGGTGCACCGGTCGACAAGCACATGTCTGACATACTGATCCCGTACTTGGCCGTCGCAGACGGAAAGTCTGAGTTCAGAACTTCCCAAATCACAATGCACACAATCACAAACGCGAAGATCGCTGAACTCGTATCAGGCGCCGAGATCCGCATAGACGGGGAACTTGGGAATCCTGGAACCGTCACAGCGAACGGGATCGGCTTGAGGCCTTAGCCGTTCTTGCGCGATCTCTTTGTCCAGATCGATTTGCCGGTCTGGATGTTGACAATTCGTTTCACACGATGAAAAGGAATCAGGGTCTCATCCGACTGTGTGTCGGCGTACATGAACCACGAGGGGCCTACCTTTGTGATGATGCTTGCATTGATCTTGCGTGTGTCATCTGGGACCCCTCGGTGGGTAAAGTAGACAACGTAGTACTCCGCGCGTTCTCTCTTGTCCCATACCATTTTGTTGAAGATGTTCTTTAGCGGGTGCATGACCGATCGGCCAAGAATGACAGGAAAAATGTCAACATCAACCTTAATAGAGTGGCGACTTCATGCGGAGTCTGCGACTGGTTTCTGGTGACTTGAATGAGTGAACCTTTCCTGCCGGGTGCCACGACTATCGGTGTAGTATGCAAGGAAGGAGTAGTACTTGCATCTGAGAGGCGGGTCTCATACGGGTACTTCGTGATGAGTAAGAGCGGTAAGAAAGTCTTCCACATAACCGACAGCATTGGCGCGGCCTGTGCTGGGCTTGTCGCCGACATGCAAGTACTCACGAAAGAGGTTGCAGTGTATCTGCGTCTGTACGCTTTTGAGCGAGATAGGCTCGCATCCGTGAGGTCGGCAGCAAAGGTCATGGCCAGTCTGCTTTTCGAGAGGCGGCTGTATCCATATCTTGCACAGACCATAGTTGGCGGAATTGATGATGAGGGTCCGAGTCTCTACGTACTCGATCCATTGGGGTCGGTCATCGATGACAAGTTCGCCTCAGTAGGGTCAGGATCCGAGATTGCGACGGGCGTCTTGGAAGCAGAATACAAGGAGGGTATGACCGTCGAGCAAGGCAAGGAACTTGTGAAGAAGGCCGCAAAGGCCGCGTTGGCCCGCGACATAGGAAGCGGCAACGGTCTCGACATCATGACGATCACCAAGACCGGGATCAAGGAAGAAGGCGAGTCTCTCACCTAGCGACTTCGATACAGATCGTATCGAGCGGCACAGTGCTCCTCTAGGCCAACCCATTTATCCATTGAAAGAGACTAAACAACGAGCTTCGTTGCTATCGAAGACCGAGCTGACCAGACTACAGCAGCGTCTCACAGACTATGACAGAGCAAGGGAGAAGCTTCTTCAGCTTACTAGGAGGACCTCGCGACTCGCGAGCTGGGCTATCATCCAAATCCACCGGGAACAGATCTCAAAGGCCAAGACCACATTGGCAGAGGCCGAAGAATGCATTGCGCAGATACGTAGTCTTTTGGATGAACTGTCCGAGTTCAAGCAAGCTGGCTACGTGATCGTTGCGTTCCAAGAGTTCGCAGAGGCCAAGATTCTGTTCGGCTTCGCGACTAGGCATAAAGTGCTGTTACAGCGTGACGTGGGCGTCGATTGGATGCCGTACTTGCTAGGTCTCTTGGATTTCATTGGCGAGCTTCGCAGAATGACGATGGATCAATTGAAAGGTGGCAAGCTGAAGGAAGCGCAAGGAACCTTCGAGTGCATGGAATCTGTGTTCGAAGACCTGTTCTTGCTCGATCGCACATCGATCATCCCTACCTTCCGTAGAAAGATGGATGTCGCAAAGAAGCTGGTCGAAGCCACCCGTGCAGATGTGACTGCTGACATTCGAAGAGCTTCTCTAGAAAAATCGATGAGAAATCTTGAGAAGCGCATACGCTGACCTCAGTTGATTGCCAAGAGTATTACAGTGCCTAAACATCTCGCTCCTCGAGATGCTATTCTTCTGCAGAGGAAACTGGCCTCGTTCGTCTCTCAGCGGAGCGTTCTCCCCGACAAGATCAAGCTTGTTGTAGGAGTGGACGGAGCATACGATGGCACTAGAGCTGTCAGCGCAGCCGTCGTAATCGACTACGACTCGCTAAAGCCGGTGGAAACCAAGACTGACAGAGCTAGAGTGACTTTCCCCTATGTTCCTGGGCTGCTGTCTTTTAGAGAGGGTCCACTGGTAGTTCGTGCGCTTAGAAAGCTGAGACGAAGACCTGATGTCTGTATCGTGGATGGGCACGGGCTTGCGCATCCTAGAGGATTCGGCCTCGCTTGCTATGTGGGGGTCATCATGAACATCCCTACGATCGGAGTGGCAAAGTCCAGACTCTTCGGAACAGAAGTTGGCGAGACACTCGTCGATGCGGACGGCAACATGATTGCGGTGATTCTCCGATTCGGAAAGAAAAGTCTCTATGTCAGTGTCGGTCACAAGGTATCTCTGGAAGACGCGACTGAGATCGTGAAGCATTGTCTCAGCGAGCGCGGCCTTGAACCAGTCATGTTTGCGCATGAGGAGACTAAGAAGCTGATATGGTCACGGAAGACCTGAGCCCTGCGCTCTCAGCGACGCTGTGTAAGCTCGCAGAGCTCGGAGCCTATTCGGGCGAGCTTCTGATCACGACCGAGAAACTGGCAAAGATCCTCAACATCTCGCAACAGACGGCCTCCAGACATCTGATAGAACTTCAAACATTGGGAGTGATCAGAAGAACTCGAGTTGCTCGCGGAGAATCGATCAGAGTGACCGCAAAAGGATCGGAAGACCTGAATACAATGTACCTCCGTCTCAAGGCGATATTCGAAATGAAACCCACGGAGGCAGTGATCGAGGGAACATTGTTTTCCGGCATAGGCGAAGGTGCTTGGTATGTAAGCCAGCCCGGATATCGCAGACAGTTCGTGAAGAAACTGGGTTTCGATCCCTTCCCAGGCACACTTAACCTCAGACTCAAGCCTGAGCACGCGGACGACAGGAAACTACTCGAGACAATGCCGCAAATTCAGATCGATGGTTTCCGTGATGGCGAGAGAACCTTCGGGCCAGTCACATGCTATCGGGCAAAGATCAATGATACCGAAGATGGGGCACTCATCTGCGCTGTCAGAACTCACTATGCGGCTGACGTTATCGAATTGATCGCGCCTGAGAACCTGAGAGCAAAGCTCGGGTTGAAGGACGGCGACACCGTGAAGGCTCGCGTCATGTCTTCGGGTCCTTCAGGAACATCTGCCTGATTGCTGAGGAACTCAGATACTTTTCCTTATCGAACTTTGAAAGTCGGACTATGCTAATGTTCAGTTTCTTCTTCTCAACGAGTTCGGTAATTGTCCGAGCTAGGGAATCTTGATCATAGCCGAGAGCTATTATGTCGGGCTTCACTTCGTCAATTAC
>Ga0315314_1003198_pt1 | contig 12996 bp, 9 predicted proteins | sample TDP9_MG_FD_203631 | JGI IMG/M metagenome (GOLD analysis project Ga0315314, IMG submission 203631) | Freshwater sediment microbial communities from Lake Towuti, South Sulawesi, Indonesia - TDP9 | ecosystem: Environmental > Aquatic > Freshwater > Lake > Sediment | place: Indonesia: South Sulawesi...
GAGCTTCACCAACGTCAGGCTGGGGGAGACGGGGCTGAAGCTCCTCGAGCTGGGGCTGACCCCCGAGCACGCCATCGAGATCCTCCTCGAGGAGGACGAGGGACGTGAGCTCCGTCAAGCGGCGGCGGTGGATGCGCAGGGCAGAGTCTTCGCCTACACCGGGAGCAAGTGCGTGGAGTGGGCGGGTCACGTCGTTGGCGAGGACTTCGCCGTAGCCGGCAACATGCTCGTGGGCTCGAAGGAGGACAGGCTCTACTACAACCTCAGGGTCGACGACCACCCCGACCCGGTGGCGGAGCTGAGAAGAATCTACGGCGTGGCCACGGAGGCGTACAAGAGATCGCAGAAGAAGTAGCGTCTGGATGAACTCCTTAAAGCTCATGTTCCAATTGAAGACGAGAGCGAGGACTATTTTCTTCAATTTCCCCAATTCCACAACTCGATCTGGAGGGAGAGATGAGGTCTAATCTGGACTGAACTGAAATCCACACTTTCCCTACCGGATGTCGAAGCAGTGAGTTCCATCGAACTCCGAAATCCAAAATGGTTCTCCTATGCTTAGAGTGAAATCCTCAGAGAGTATTCGTCTGCCCTTCCTCTCTTCTGGTAGTAGTAAACCTCGACCACCTGCCTATCATTGACGAAAGCGATCCCCTGAAGGGAGTCGATTATCCCCCGATGATGCTCGCGGCGTCCGACCGCACCTCAGCCCTCGCGTAGACAACATCTATCCTCACCTCGCCCATGGTCGGCTCCGCAGAATGTGCGAAGTTTGACATACTCCTAAAGACGCGGTAGAGGGCCCTTTATCACAACACTAGGAAGATCGAATCTGGGGTCTTGTCACTGACACAGAACACGCTTACTTGGTTCGAAGTTATTGGGGTCTATTATTAACGTTCTGAAGCTTTCCTGAAGTGCCCTATCTTTCTGAATCTTGTCAAGATAATCCCAGCAAACAAGGCAGATTTTGTTCAGTTTCTGGCTTTGCTTTACGAATGGGTGGACAAAAGTATCTTGATCAAACTTGTCAACGTCGCATACAAACACTGCTGAATTTGCCTTTACTTCTTCGGCATAGCTTTGGTACATACTAAGCTCTCCTCCTACACGCTTGTCGAACTTGACAATATCTCCCCATTCGTTCCTGCTTTTACACTCGACCAGAACACGTATTGCATTTCTAATTACAATATCAGGGTTGTCCGTAGCCATCGGCAGATCTGTCTCTCCCTCGAACTCACCTTGATATGGATTCGCAGGAAACTGAAGGAGACGCATTTTAACGCATACTTGCCATTCAAGCTCTGTCTGGAAACACTCCCGACGTGGTATCTCAATTCCAAGCGCTCTTCTTAGTGCTATCTGACCACGCTCATAGGAGGTTCCCACAAGTATTTTCTCAATCTCAGAAATTGTGAATGTTGAAATCTCATTTACGTCTACACGATGCCATTGCAGACTCTTTGTCAGACTACTCAAATGTGTACGAACATCCTCGCGTAGCTCATATGGCACATCATAGTTCAAATCAAAATCGATTGGCTGGTTCAAACGGGAGAATGAAGAATGAAAGATATCAAATCTTTCTTGCAAATCCTTGAGAGAATCTTTGGTATCAGGCTTCAATTTCTTCGCATCAACCCGCAGATTTCTTATTAGACCATAACTATAAAGAATCAGAAGCGCCGCTGACAATGCGGCGTTGGGAGGTAATGAATCATACCAAATAGGAAGATAGCTAGAATAATACTTTTGGACTTCCAATCCCTTGTCTGTTATCATGCACCAGTCCTTGCTGAGAGTCACCAGACCTCCTTGCTGTGCCCAGTCTAGTAGAGGTTTCGTAGAGCGCCCCATCTCTTTGAGAACTAACCTGTCTCCAAGATTGAAGTCTTTGATGAATCGGGAGACAGATTTTTCGTCATAGGAAGGATATCTTTCTAAAGTCTTAAGTAATCCACGTTTGAGTGATGGATTACTAGCTAAGTCTTTTGTCTGGCTCAGTAAGTAGTGAACTTGTGAGATATGCAATTTTTTATCCGCTAGTATTGTAAGGATTGACAGAAAAGGTCGTGTGTGAAAACGCGAATACGTATGTCTTGAATCATATGCATTAGTCAGCTTGAGTTTCATCATTCTGTCAACGAATATGGAGGACTCGTGAAGATCATTAGGGCACGATTGGTCAAATTCATACTGATCCAGTAGATCTCCAATTGGACTCTTTGCGTAAACGAATTGATGGTCTAGAGGTATGGGCGTGAAGAATCCAAGAATACTCGCGTTGAGAGCGTGATCTCTGGCTCTCTTGAGTTTGTTCTGGCTCTCAAGTATACTTAGTTTGCTTAGCTTTTTATCAACGAGAATCTTGCCTATTTGCTTTGTATTGACCCCTCGATCTCCTGGTTTAATGTAGTTGGCAGACTCTTTCACGACCGTTCTGATGCGGAAAAGCTTATGCACCCGAGTTATTGGTGGAGCTAGAGTTCTACGCTTGGGCATTCTTAACCTTGCCTCAGGGTTTTCTCATTACGATGATATGCTCTCTGTTAATTAGCTCGACTTTGTAGTCTTTTCTTGGCAAGACTTTCTTCGGGATTTCGCGATGGTAAGTTTGCACGTGTTCAAACCCTGCCAGTTTGCCAAATTCCTTTGTCAAATCTCCATTGGATACTGTAACTCCCGCGGCTGATCTATCTCCAATGACTATACAGCAGTACCCGCCGCTGACCATCACTCTAAACATCTCGTCCAAACATTTGGCGTAGTCCCAGAAAAACGAGAAAATCTCCTTTGCACGCGTCTTGTTCTTACTTGAAACAGCTTCCGTTACATTATTGAGAAGTTCAGAATAGGGTCTGGGTTGGACTAGGTGTCCACCTAGAGTTTTCTTGGAATACTGATTGATGGCTGGGGAGGTCATCCCCATCCACAGTAAAGACAGCTTTGCAAAACGTGAATACGACATCGTGTGACTTTCCTCGCCATAAGGCGGCGAGGTGACTATCAAGTCTACCGAAGCATCTCCAAGAGGCAGTTCACGGGAATCTGTTAGGAGCACGCGCGACTTGACGTTCTTGGGACAGAGCGCAGAAAAAGTTTCTACTCGCTCGATCCCAGTGGTAACCTGGTTTTCATAAGTTGCAAGTACATCGGGAGAATGATTTTTGAGCTTCTCCTGTACCATGGCCCTAATGAAATAGGGATTATCTTCAAAATCTATGTTCGACGTTTTTCGAACTGTCATTGAAAAGCATACCTGAAAGAAATCACGGAGTGGTGTTACGCTAGCAGGTGGAAATGCCAAATCTATCTCGTCTTTGACTATTGAAAGCTCTTCGATAACGTCTTTAGTGAACCAATGAAAAATGTTTGGGAAATATGGTATTGATGGATTATAAGTTCCATTTCTTCGCGACTCAATTTTGGCCTTAATGCCATTCAAGAGTTTCTTAGATGCAACTTCAAGCTCTGTGGATTCAAGGGGAGTGGTCTTGACGTTTGCAATCAGATACGCAAGGGGGTTGATATCTACTCCGATCGCATTTCTTCCTAGAAGCAATGCCTCAGCGAGTACGCTGCCGCTTCCACAAAAAGGATCAAGGACCAGTTGACCAACCATGGATCTTTCTCTTATCAAACGACTTGCTATCTGTGGTATCATCCGAGCCGGGTAAGGGTGAATCCCATGAACATGATACTGAGTGTCAGCATTGGCATACTCCCATCCCTCCTCTTCCCTTGACTCACTCAAAGACTAGCTACCTCTAAGGGAGGAATTTCGATTCCGATTGAGTCGCCCTCACCGAGTTTAAGTCAATACACGCTATAATCCCCACGGTTAAATCCGTTTCGGGAAGAGCCATAGAGAAAACCTCAGCCCTGAATCGATACTTTGAGAAGGGGCTTAATGTCAACTGTAGGGTGGTCTTCTCGTACAATGTTGCAGGAGGTAGGCACATAGGAGATTTGTGCAGAAAGGGCTTTGGGTGACTCACACAGTCAGACTTCTAAATGTCACCTCGGCTAGCATATCATGGTTAACACAACGTTTTGTCGCGTAAACACTTTACGAGGAATCGGAGGCTATCGATTGCTGTTGGTAGTGAGAAGATGAGGAAGTTGCTGATGGTATCAGCCTCGACAAGGATGAGGAATGAACCGAGTAATCTGGTTGCTCTAGACCGGTACGATGGAGTCTTCTTCAGAGTCTTGAGAAGGGCTCTTAGGGACAGCGGCAGAAGGGACATCGATGTACTGGTATTGTCCCCTGTCCTCGGCCTCATAAAGGGAGATGAGCCCCTGAAACTCCATGAACCCTTGCCTGGAGAGTGGGGGACGCTGTGTCTAGACCCGCGCAAAGCCAACGAGGCCAAAGCTAGAAACCTCGAATTCCTGAGGTGCTTCCTGAAGCGACGTAGATATTCAGAAGTGTATGTCAATGTCGGACAACAATACATGCGCCTGATAGAAGGGTTTGAAAAACAATTCAAATGTAAGATAATCCGATGTAAGGGAGAAGGCCCGGGCCCTAAAGCCGCGCACATGAAAGCATGGATACTAGGAACTAATACGCCTAAAAGCGCCTCTAGTGTGCCGTAACTGGCGCGAACTATCTCAGGGCTCAGAGCAAGCGTGCCCCGCGAGTATCTGGTTGAGGCGGAAGCTAAGGAGCGGGCTGTTAGGATAGCGAGGTCTGTCACGGAGAGGCTGAGGAGGGCGGGTCGAAGGAGGAGACCCGGGCAAGACTCGCGTCAAGGCTCAGGAGACTTCTTGTGCACGAGCTTCTGGACTATGCGGTGAGCCAGACAATCGGGCCCTACAGAAGGGTTACCAACGTGTTCATCGCTTTGATGAACGACGAGTGCTACAAGCGAAAAGACAAGCTTGTCGAGAGCCTTACGAAGCTTCTCGACTCCTCTCAATCACATTCATAGTCCTTGTTTCCAAGAACTATGAATTGAAACCTCACGACATGATACGACCTACTACTAGGGAAGCGTCATTCCTCTTGCTGTCTCGGTCTCCATCGTTCGACTAGGACTTGCCAGCGACTCATACCAGAGAATGCGTGTGGTTCTCCCACATTCCATTTCCGTAGCAACCATTCAAAGTCGGTTGCCATGCAGCCTGAAAGAGCGGAAACGAAATGCTCTAAGAAATCTGGTTCTGGTTTTTGGTCCCCTATAGAATGAGAGAGAACCTGTGAACAGGCTTTGGCAATCTCATCGAGATAATCAGGAAGTGGGCTAGTCCATGTTATTCGGACATAGATCCCTGATTGCTGGAGAACTGAAACTATGAGACGGATTGCAAAGTATTCAGGATCATGGGTGAAATCTGAAAGAGCGTCCGGATTCCTGTCTAATACTTCTTTGAGCTTTAGGGCGCACATGGTTGCAGCCTCACGCGCTCTAATGGCAAAATCAGGCTCGATCCAAGGGCGAAGAGTCGCTGCCCATTCACCTTGAATAACACCCCTTCTTCGGAAATACCTTTCGACCTTTTCGATCGCCTTTGTGACGTCCTGTTCGTCCACAAGATTTACACGTATGAGAATGCCACGAATCGACGGGGAGGTGAGGGGTGGTCTCTCATCCAGAGTATAGTTGAAGCCCGCGATTCTCTGCTTTCCAATCGCCTCTATGAACCTTTGAAAAACTTCTATTGGCTTGCGCAGATCGTTTGGATGAATGTCCCGTGCTACTCTCGCTATACTGTTCGGACCGCCAGCTGGGAACTCAACTCTGAATTCACGATAGACCCTCGCTTGCCTAAGCACGATCTCTTTGCTACAGTGTGGGCAGGTGAGGGACAATGTTTCGCCTAGGCCAAGATGACGTGTCAAAAGGAGTTCAGACGACTTCCCTCTCTCCTTCTTATCACCCACCTCAATCACTCCCTTCCAATTTGATTCTGAATCCCTTTCACATACCTATTCGATCTGGAGGCTTTCACGACGCAAACGGCTCAAGGTCATTCATCAATATCAAGTTGTACTCACTAACTCTTTAATATGTTGATTCACGGCATGTTTGTCGCAAACGGCGTTGATTCAGATACTGCGGAGCTGACAGATGCAAATCGTAGTTCTATGTGGTTTGTGCTTGGCTGGATTTGAAAGTCGGCGGCGATTTAGGCTTTAGCAAGGGAGTAGTAGCATCTCTGGGTATTACTATTAGTGGGTATAGTTGACCTCGAATCGGCAAGTTTATCGAATCCGGTAATGAAATTGTTTTTGATGGAGAATGACCACGCAATATGAGGCTATTATCGAGGCTTTCAAAGCTCTTGGCGGCGAGAGAACCATAAGAGAAATCGAAGACCGGGTTAGCAAGAAGCATGGCCGTCGTTGGAAGGATTTCGGAACCGCTATGGCGGACATGGTTCCGGTTTCAATGGGGGGAAATTTGTCATCCCGAACGCCAAAGAACCTTCGTGTTCTTAAGAGAGTTTCCAGAGGCCAGTATTGTCTGATAGACGAGAAGCAACGTAATAACCAATCTTTCATTGAGGCCCCTCCAAAATCAAGACAAAGTGTTCAATTTCAACCACAGTTGTTGTCACCGTTAGGATGTGCAAGAGAATCAACGGAGTCTGTCCCGACTATGGAGTTTTGGGTTCCAGGTAATCCTGCTCCCTTTGCAACTCGTGGAGAATTACCTTGGAAAGATGCATTACAAGAGTATCTTCAAGAGCGTTCGTCGACTGCAATTGAGCATGGGCTGATTTTAGATTTTCAGCTTGCCGACCTTGTGCCCCGAGGTCAGCCTTTGGACGTTGATAATCTCTGTGAACCAGTCTTCTCTATCTTGATCAATAGAAAGGGCTGGTTTGGTGGAAAGAGACTGAACCTGTATTGGTGGCGGGCCTCGAAATGCCGGAACGTTCTAACCGGATGTAGAATTCGGCTTTTTTCAAGCCCTTCGCGAGTTGAATCGCGTCGAAACATGGTGCTTGATCAATACTTTCCTGGGCCTCTGCCTCGAAGTGCTACAGAGTCCGAAATGCCCGAATGGATTCGTAAAGTGTTTGGTGAGCGCAAAACGTACTCAAACGCTTCCTATTTTGTTCATTTGAAGTTTGATGATGGGAAACTCAATATTGGAGATATTGCCACAGGGACGGTCAAATCTACAATCGATTGTCTCTACCCCTTACTAGGAGGAAGCGCCAAGAGCCCAGAAGACTGGAGAATCGCAATTCTTCAAGTTGAAAAAGGACAACGTATTGACGGGAAAGGCGTACACATCGCCATACAATACTTGTAGCGTCAATAGGTAACCCAACAAGTCTGAGAACTCATACCCCTAACAAGTTGGCGGGCTCTTCATTAATTAAACCCATGCAATATTCCTAGTTCGATTCCAGTGGAACCCACAATCTTATTTGGTTCAATCGAAATCCCTTTTCAAGTGAAAGGTCGGCTTCCAAAAGGTGCCAGTTCACTTTTGCCTTATCGGGCTGTCTTCGATGGTGGCTATTTTATCCGGGAAATATCGAATCATCCATTCAATCCCAGCACCTACATAGATTAACCTTTGATCAGGGGTCTCCTTGGTTGCCCTCTTCTCTTCATCCAACGAAAGGTCAAGACACCTCGATTGCCCCAATTCATCAAGCTTTACATCCAAGTTCTTTAGACTGAACTTTGGTCTTGTACTAGAGTTCACACAAATCCTAATATGAGCGATATGCGTCTTTTTACAAAGTACTCGACTGCCATCTTACTCCCAGGGCTCCGGAAGACCATTAAGCGTTTACTTAAAGGGGTTTAGGCATTTGCTTAATGGTGAAAGGAGAGGAAAAAATAGTCTGAAAAACTTATATTATTGTAGGTCGTGGTTTTGTGTGGTTAGGGTGTGGTGTGGGGGCTCGCTGAGCCGCGAGGGCTTCTGAGAGTTGACGGGGTTGGGTGGGTTGCTGGGCTGGGGTGGCTCGCGGCGCGGGTCTGAGTCCGAGTCCGGTCCGCTGCACTCCTCTGGGGCTTCTTCCAGCGCGGTCTCGGATGCGGGGAGGTGGGTGTTGCGTTTGTCGAGTCGGAGGGAGCCGAGTCCGCAGGAGAGGGAGGTGATGGAGTTGGTAAGGGGACTGGGGGTGGAGTACGAGCAGAATCGTCTGTTTGAGGTGGCTGGGAGGGTCTTCCTCGTGGATTTCTACCTACCGGGGCTGGAGGCTGTGCTGGAGTGCACGTTCTGCCAAGAGAGCGGGGGGAAAGCCGTATCAGAGCTTCTGAAGAGGTGCAGCTACTTCGACTACAAGTTCAGGAGGATAAGAGGGACAGGAATTGAGCTTGTCTTCGCCGTTCTCGCCGAGGCTCCTCTCGCCTCTCCGGAGAGGGTGAGGGCGGCTCTGAGCGACCTCGAGAATATTGACTTCGTCCTGACGACCCTCGGTGAGCTGTCGTGCTTTTTGAGGGGCTTTCTGCTCTGCAGGGGCAGGGTGGACCCGAAGCCAGCTGGGGGAGGTGATTCGAGGTGAGCATCCTCCTCTCGAAGGAGAAGGAAAAGATCGCCAGTCTTCTGGCTGGAGCCTTCGGGAAGTGTGTGAAGCGGGTGGCTGTCTTCTGTCACGGTGAGAGCTTCGTGGACGTGGCCGAGTCGCTCTCCCCCTTCCACCTGTCGAGAGTGAGGGAGGGAAGGTATGAGAAAAGGGCTAGGGGGATAGTGGGCTCCTACGAGGAGGTGGCGGGGGCCCTGCTCGCGGGGAGGCTGAAGAGGGTCGATGTGGTCTTCCTACACCAGCCCTTCACCTACATGGCAAGTGCCAGGTCGATGGGGGGTTTCCTCGACGGCCTCCTAGCGAGGGTCCTGGTGAAGGAGCCCTCCCTCTTCATCGCCGACATGGTGGGTCTGGACCGGTCTCTGATGAGGGAGTGGATTCCCACGGTGACCATCGAGGGGGAGGGGGAGGCTGTCAGGCTCGGGGTGGACGAGGACTGGGTCCTGTCGAGCCTTCTCACCGTCCTCTACCACTCGTACCTGAACCTCGCGTCTGTGATGGACTTCTCTAGGAGAACTCTCTGGTGGCACACCCTGAGGGCTGACAGGAAGCAGCTGAAAAGCTTCCTCTCGAAAGCCCTTCAACTGGGTCTGGTTGAGAGGAGGGGCGGAAGGTACACCTGCACCGGGAAGGGGCGGAGAGCGGTTGAGAGCTTCACCCCTCCCTCCCAAGCCGCCAGAGGAGAGTTTCGCGGAGCCGCCTTCTCGCCGCAGCTCCCCCGCAAGCCCATCCGCCTGGAGGACGAGGGGGAGGTGAGGGGGATCGTTAAGGACCTCCTCTATGAGGAGGGGTGGTTCACCCTGAGGGACGTGAGGGGTCGGATGGAGGGGCTGGAGGGCTTCGACTTCTCGAGGAAAGCCCTCTACAGGGCAGCGCAGGAGCTCGCCCCCCGAATGGGGCTCAGAAGATCTGTCTATTACAAGGGCTTGGGGAGACCCGAGATTGCCTACTACGCCAAGGAAGAGGACCTGCCTTCAAACTTTCACGACCGGTGTGGAAAGTGCGCCTTCTATGTGAGGCCCAGGATGAGGTGCTGCCTCTGGCACCCCCTCCACCGGAGGTTCGGGTGGCGGAGCGAGGAATTGGAGGAGGAACTGTCGAAGGTGGAGGAGGACAGGCTGAGGCACTCCTGGAGGATGAACCCCAAGGCGACCGCCTGCCGCGAGTACGTGAGGAGAAAGAAGGACTACGTCAAGACCAAGGCGGATGACAAGTGCGACATCTGCCGCTCACCCCTCAGGCTGGAGGTGGGGGTGGTGAAATGCGAGGAATGCGAGACCACGTACCACGTTCTGCGTGACGGGAGGGTCCGGGTCCACCCGGCTTATGAGGCTCTCTTCAGGAGGAGGTACCTCTCCATCGCCGGGGAGACCCCGGAGGAATCGGTGGAGGCCGTCGAGGAGGCGAAGAGGGGGGACATGATACACCTGCTCAAAACCGCTCTGGCGAGGGAAGCGAGGGGGAAGGAGGAAAAGGCTCCAGCCCCGGGTAAGAGGCCCGTGGTGCTCTACCCGGGGGACGAGGTGGAGATCGGGGAGAAGTACCTCACCAGAGGGAGGGAGAGGATTCCCATCGAGGAGGTGTCAAGGGTCATAGACTACGGGTGCCTCCCGCCCCCCCTCAGAGAGGAGCTGGTGAGGAGGGGGGTGGAGGTGGGAGCCTTCCTGGGGGAGAGGGCGAAGATGGCTAGCACCATGAGCGGATACGTGGATGTCGAGCTCAGGAAGAGGTTGGGAGATCCCGCCCTGGCTTCAGCCCTCGCCCGGAGGATGGCCGAGTCCGTGGCTCTGAGCCTGATCAGCTCCACGGAGAGGATTGGCAGGATGGCCAGCGTTTCCGAACATGTGCTGGAGAAGGCGGTGAGGGAGCAGAGGAGGATCTACGAGAGGATGAGGAGCTGCCCCACCGGGGCGCTCAGGACGTACGAGGGGTTGGTGGGGATGAGGTACTGGCTTGTTTTCAAGGTTGCCTGTGAGAGGGTTGGTTTCCACTTCGGGGGGAGGAAGCGCGACCGGTTGGTCAGGGAGTTCGTGAGGACCGCGCGGGGGAGGGCTAGGGGCTACAACCCCATCAACGCCATGATCAACTACCTCCACCAGAGACGGCTCACAGCCTGCAGGATAGTGAACTCGGAGGAGGGAATAGGCTGGGCGAGCGGGGAGGGACTCCTCCACAGGCTCCGCGGAAACGACCCCATTGGATTAGCTCTAGACCTGTCCGACGCCCTCAAGGTCGTGGACCGCGAGCTCCTGCTGAAGGCTTGCTTGGAGAAGCGGTTGGGCTGGAGGGACTGCGAGTGGCAGGTGGGGAGGCAGGGCGTGAGGTTCTACTATCCGGGGCGCGGCGCGATCGCCATCCTCGAAGAGATTGGAATCCAAGCGGACAGCCTCCCGGTCGACTATGGGGGAGAGCGTGTCCCCCTGATGGAAGCCTACAGGAAACACGCAAGAAGCTTCGTGGAGGCGGTGAAGAGAGGCGACGCCGCGCTCTTCTCGCCCCTCATGCTCAGCGGTTCTCACGGGGAAATGTCAAGTTCTGTGGCTGAAGGGCGTTCCTAGACGAAGTGGGGGTTAAATCGAACGCCTGAAAGGGAGGGGTTGAGAATGTCAGACGCACAATCAGTTAGCTCGGCCCGCTTCGTCACGCCGCCCCTGACAAGGCGGAAGCTGGAGCTACTAGAGTGGTTGCTTGAGCAGTACGCGGAGTCGGTGAACTTCTGCATCCAGAGGTGCCTAGAACACAAAGTCACTTCGCGGGCAGGACTGCATGAAGTCGCATACGGGGAGTGGAAACTAAGGTTTGACCTAGCAACCCACTGGTACCACTCGACGGGACAAGTTGCCACAGAAGCGTTACGGTCTTGGCGGAGGCTCTGCCGCCAGGGAGAGGCTGACCCGGGGAAGCCGCCCGTCTATGACGCGCGGTCGATGCGCCTCGAACTCTGGACAGATAGAAGTAGGTCAGGCATCTGCCGCTTTCATGGTAATGCTGTCCAGATCCGCGTCAGGGCAGGCGAACACCTCTGGCTCCCGCTTGTCGTCACGAAGCACCACGAGCTGACGTACCTCCACGACTGGCGCAAGGACAGATCAAGGGTCGGTGCGTTGACGATCTCACTCTTCAGAGACAGAGCAAACGTCTATGTGCCGTTCAAGCGCGAGGTTGAAGCAAAGTCCGTCGAAGGTGTGTGCGGCGTAGACATCAACGAAAGGAGCGTAGACCTGTGTATCCTGAAGCCCAATCAAGAGCCGCGCTTCATCAAGCTCGACGTTTCGAGGCTTCCAGCGATAAGACATGCGTCACAGCTCAAGCGCAGGTCGATACAGAGGAAACTCGATGCCACCCCCCAGCATCCTCTCCAGAAGAGGAGGCTCAAGACAAAGTACTGGCGTAGAGAGAGCAATCGCACAACCCAGATACTGCACGTCGTCTCGAAGCAGATCGTTGGGATAGTCGAGCGCGAGCGCGTGGCCGTAGCCTTCGAGGATATCACCGGGATTCGCAGATCGATGCGCTCAAAGCGGAAGTCGAAGAACGGCAAAGCCATGCGCAAGCCCATGCGCCGACGCCTAAACCAGTGGCCCTTCAGGAGGCTCCAGTCGTACGTGGAGTACAAGGCGCTGCAGAAGGGGGTACCAACGGTAGAGGTCAGCAACTACCACAAGAGTAAGGACTGCCCGGTGTGTGGTCGGTACAACCGGCCGAACGGACACGCCTACGGGTGTCAAGGATGCGGTTTCGAGGCGGATAGGCACCTGGTGGCGAGCTGGAACATAGCGAAGGATGGGGCGAGGCGCGTCCCCGCCGACAGCTGGCAGATGCAGCGGGAAGCAAAGAAGCCCGTGGCTTCCATGAAGCTACCCCCAGAGCCAGAAAGATTCCTAGTACAGTCGTGCGGGAATCTAAGACGCTTACAGAAGGTCGCAGCAGAAGTAGCCACCTTAGACGCAGAGCAGATCCGCTAGCACGAGGGCGTGGACCTTGGTCAGCGAGACCAAATCCGTGATCGACACGTGCTCGTCCACACCGTGGACGTTGCCTTCCAGCCTGCTCGGCCCCAGGACAACGGCTGGCATGCCCCCCTGATTCACCATGAAGGAGGCGTCGCTGCTCCCCGTGGCACCGCAGACAGGAAGCTGTCTCGCCAGAACCTCTGAGGCGACCCTCTGGACGGTCTTCACCAGCGGGTGGTTCGGGTCTGTGTAGCAAGGCTCCCGCACGCTCACCTCCTCGATCTCATACCGGACCTCCGGATCCTCCAGACGAGCGCTCTCAATGGCTGCCCTCAGTTCATGTCGGGCTGAGTCCACCGTCTCCTCTGGGGTTATCCGGCGGTCGAGCGAGATGGCACACCTGTCAGGGAGGATGTTGTCCTTGATCCCGCCGTGGACCACGTTCACGCTCGCTATGGGGTAGATGAACGGCTTGCCCACGTCGGGAGGGGCGGGGATACTCGTGCTCCTCTCCTGAAGCTCCGATCCGTGGGCCTGA
>Ga0315314_1003199_pt1 | contig 12989 bp, 16 predicted proteins | sample TDP9_MG_FD_203631 | JGI IMG/M metagenome (GOLD analysis project Ga0315314, IMG submission 203631) | Freshwater sediment microbial communities from Lake Towuti, South Sulawesi, Indonesia - TDP9 | ecosystem: Environmental > Aquatic > Freshwater > Lake > Sediment | place: Indonesia: South Sulawesi...
TGCGGAAAACGAAGGGTGAAGGCTACCGTCTATATTCAATGACTTTTTGGATTCTGCCGAAAATGGCTGAGCGAGCAGGAACGTTGACAAGCGAGGAGTTGAGGCAGTGGCTAAAAAAGATGCCGAAAGGCTTCCAAGCATAAGATATGCTGATGTGAACGTTTTTGTTGAGGAAGCCCAAAACATTGAGAATCATAGACCCGCGATTGTTGTTGTATGGAGAAAAGGAAAGAAAGCAGTGATGAGGATTATTCCATCTAAAAAATGGGAAGGCGAAATGGAGAGAATAGAAGAAAGCGTAAGCGGCTTGTTCTCTCATGAGACAATCCATATTTGGCTAGGCGTTGTTCTAGGAGAGCAAGCTACAATGGGACTAGATAAATTGCCTAAACCAACAAACTGGGAAGAATATCTTTCAGGGGTGTATGGTTGGAATTTAGGAGGCGATAAAGTTACGTCAACTTAGTGAAAGCACTCGAATGCGAATTTCACAGTCTGCTAAGTTAGCTGTTTTAAGAGGATATGCTTATGAAGATAAAACGTGTGTCCATTGTGGTGGAAAATTTAAACCTCGCTCTGGCGTTCAGAAGTATTGTGATTCATGCATATCTTTTTTCCCAACATTGCAAAAATTAAGAGAGAAATGGCATCGGAAACGACAACGTGAAATGGCAGACCCACAGAAACATGCTAGACTTCTTGAGCGGAATAAAACCTACTACCTCAAACATCGCAAGGAACGTCACGAGTATCAAAAAATACGGCTGAGAAAACTACAATTATTATGGACTGGGCAATCCAAAATAAAAGAAAAATTATCTGAAAGTGGTAATTGCCTTCGTATAAGAGGAAATGAAGCCGAAGAACATGCAATTGGAATACTTCAAAAAGAGGGTTTTACCAACGTAAAGAGAATCAATCTTAGAAACGTTAATATGCCTTTTGACATTCGGGCTGAGAAGGACGGACGTATATGCGCTTTTGAGATTACAACAAACATTTTTCATAGAGATGATGGACGCTTCGAGCTAACAAAAGACCTTAATCTTGATTTTTATTTAGTTTTTCTTAGACCAAATTACCAAGGATATTTCCTTATGAAAGTAACTGAAGAACGAAAAACATACTTCATAGGAGCTAACAACTTAAGGGAGGTGGTGGAACCATCCGTGTCTCGATAGTCGTCCCACCAATTTTCTCATGCCCGCCGCAAATGGCTTAAGTCATCGGTATAGGGTATGGCGGAGAAATAATGTGTTGGGATCTTGCTGAGGCGTTGGGGCAATTAGGTATTGAAGTTCATTTGTTTTCGTTGCCTCAGAGTCAAGTGCCCACTGGCGGCTTTCTTCATTATGTTCCTGAATGCACGTTGGAAAACTACTGGATTTACGAGCAGGCGCTCATCAAATTTTACAAGAAAATGTTAGATGACCCCGAGTTCGTTTTTCACGACTGGACTCATACGCATATTATTCACGACTATTTGCATTGGAATGGAAAATCAAATGTGATTTCAACTCCTTGGGGGGTGTTCATTCAGAGACCATTTTACCGCCAGCATCTTGTGACGTGGAGTCGTTTTCAACGTGGCTTAGCGCTTCAGCAGGGTTTTCCAGAATCAACCCGCTTCGTTCTTGGCGGAACAAACACGGATCAGTTTTGTCCAGACCCAGATAAGCCGTTTGAAAAGGACGGATACTTTCTCTTCTGCGCGCGTATGCACCCGGATAAACGTCCTGACTTGTTCTTGAAGTTGGCTGAAGCCTTCCCAAACGAGGAGTTTGTTTTGTCGGGCAGCTTCGGCAAAACAGCGACGCCTGACCACGCCTACTACGGGAAACTCTACCGTGAAATGGCTGAGAAACTACCCAACGTGAAAATTGTAGCTGACCCAACTAAGCAAGAACAGATTGAATTGTATCGCAGAGCAAAAGCCGTGATTCACCCCTCCTATAGTGAGTGTTTCGGCTTGGTCTTAATTGAAAGTTTAGCGTGTGGGACGCCGATTATAGCAAGTCGCGACGGGGCTTTTCCAGAGATTATCGTTGAGGGCAAGACAGGCTGGCTTGCATCTAACATGGCACAGTATGTGGAGGCTGTTCAAAACGTGGACGTGCTTAGTCCAGAAGCGTGTCGCAAGGATGCAGAAACACGATGGAGCCGAGAAAGAGTGGCAAAAGAATACCTTCAAATTTATGAGGACGTTGTCAAAGGAGAAATCTTTTAGGCTGTCACTGAAATTGTATATGTGACTGTGGCTGAAGCGCCATTCGCGACCGTGAAGGTTAAGAGTGAACGTTCAATCATTGCATAGTATGATGCATTAAGTGTATCGATAAATCGCACATACAACGCAACTTCATTGACGGTGATGCTTGCGCCACTGTTATTAGTGAAAGAGCGAGCTACAGTGAACTCCCTAGATGATCCCACTGTCGCTTGTGCTGAAATAGCTGTGACTCCATGAGATAGTTGCCCAGCCCCGCTTCCTTCTGCGATTGGCGTCTGAAGGGCATAATCATTTATCGTGACTGCAGCCGTTCCTGTTCCAGCTCTTATACCATGTGTTGTTACAGTAGCCCCTGCGTTGCACATGAAGTTATTTCCAGCGAATGTGGTGCTATAAGACATGGTCCGTGAAGTGCCGCCCGTATCAACTACTGTGGTGTCAATTTGACCCATGTGTGTGTGTAACATATCAATGATTTGGCGAACATAGCTACTACATTTTCTTTTTCGGATTCGCCTGATGACTTTGCCTTGTTTATCTCTGATAACAACATCAATATACATTTGAAACTTCATTTACGACACAGCCACGCTGATTTCTAATTTTGGCGATGTAAACTTGAATGTTGGAAAAGAAACGTAGGAAACAGTTCTCACATCGGTTACGCTTGCAAGGTTTGCGCTTTTCACTGGAAAATCTTGAGTTGCCTTAAGTTCAAAGAGGATGTTTCCTTCAACTGTGCCGAGAACACGATAATACTTCGGTTGGTTAGGCATGTCACGCTCTCCTAAAGAAAATGTAATCGTAGCTTCTATTAACACCTGCCGTTTGCTGAAGCGTGATTCTCAGCCCGTATTTATTAGGAAGTTTAGTGATGTGTAACGCTGGATTAGTCTGAGAGTCGGAATAGTTTCCAGAATCAAATTGGCGGTATGTCCCTCCCTCTGTCATTTTTTTGTATAAGCGAAGTGTTATTGAGTCGCCTGAAGCCATATTAGATAAATCAATGAAACCTTCAACTTCACCTGAGCTCGTTGATTCAACAACAGTCTGCTCTGTGCCGTCAGCCGTTAAAGTGTCCTCACTAATCTTTTCTAGACCAGCGCCGGCCGCACTCGATAAACCAGGCAAGTTTCTTCACCGATTGTAAATTATGTTCTCTGTTCTTATTAGTCTACTTTTTGCTTTTCCTCGCCGCCGCTTTTAAGAGGCACAGTGCCCCCTCCTTTTGGAAACGAGTTTAGTTAGGCTTCCGGCGATTAGGATGAGGGCTGCATGGAGTTGAATGAACGATAAGAAATACGCTTGCCACGCACTCGTAACTATCTCGATGCTTGTGAAGGGAACCTGCATAAGCCACAGTTCAGTCATGCCACGATAAACAGCGTAGTTGAGAACCCAGTCTATACTGATCCAACCGGTTGTCCAGAGGAACAAGCCGAAGAACAGCAACAACCAATATCGCTTCATTTAGTTCACCTTCCCTCGTTGTATAAGCGGAGAATTTCTTGTGCAGTTAAGGCTCGCTTGTAAATGCGAACTTCATCAATAAGAGCTTTCACTGGGTAACCTCCACCCGAATATTGACTAAGTTGCAGGTCTACGTTCGATGTAACAATAGGGTTTGTATCTGCTAAGGGAGTTACATCTTCTACTCCATCAACGAATAGGCGGAATTGCACTCTATCGTAAGTGCCAACAATATGATGCCATTCGTTATCTATTATACTGGTAGCCCCATACAACCCTCGCCATGAATTCGTGCGCAACTCTAAACCGGGAACGCCTATGACCTGAATTTGAAGATTATACCCTGCCGTTGGATATACGCTCTTATCAATTATTCTCGCAGCCGGTCCCTGAACAGGATCCGCCTTTACCCACGCTGCAAGTGTAATGGCATCTGTAAGGTTCAATGATGGCGCATCAGAAATAACCACTTTATCATCTATACCATCAAAATTCAGAGCTTTCCCAATTTTGCCATCAACCCAACTTGCCCCATAAATTGTTCCATGATTCCCATAAAGAGACCTGTCGTGGGCAATGTTTCCGATGCCTTCAGAAAATGGCAAGTCCAAAACTAACGTTGGGTCAATGTTGCGTGTAAACGGGTTATCTAAGCCATAACGTAGGCGTCCCCTCACTCGCTCTCCAAGAGGCATTTCATGTCAACTCAAACTCTGAAGAATTTTAGGATTGTTGCTGAAAGACCCGATTGGGTCGTGAATTGCTTTACCTTTTCAATAATAGCTTCTTCGTTCTTTAGTTCATTCTCCCAGATTATTAAGGTTTCAAAACCGTATTCAGCAAAGATTTTTTTGCGTTCTTCAGCTTCCTCAGCCTTGTGCCAATAGTTTCCGAAGAGTTCAATGCTTCTGTCTAATTGCGCAGCAATCTGCTTTGTTGAAACGTTTGAATAGAGACTGGCAACAATTTTGTCTTCCCCATCAGTCCAAATTCGGTGCATAGTTGACACTTCATTAAGTTCTAAAAAATTTTATTATGGTTGCAGAAGCCCCTGACTGGGCTGTGTTGACAACAAATACCTTTTCGATGTCTACCCAATCAATTAATAATGTTTGCGGGAAAGTTAAGGCGTCAACCGTGATTTTTTTGGTGTCGTCTTTCTTCTGCAAGTATAACGTGAACGTTCCCGTGTTGCGGAATATGGTTAAGCTAAGGGCGTTGGCTAACTCTGTGATTTCTTCAGGAGTGCTTCGGGCTGTCGCCAAGTCTATTGTTACTACAAGCCAGTCCGTTGCACGTTTCAAAACACCATACTCTTCCATCGCTTCCTTCAACATCGCCTTTATCTCGTCTAAGTTTCCTATGTTAACTGTGCCAAGTGGCGGAGGCGGTGGTGGAGGCGCACCCCTCAACAAGTCGCGGATTTCACGCAGTAGCTCAATCATTTCTCTTTCCCGCGCTTCTTTAGCACGCAATGGCTCAGACATAAATTGGCTCCTCAAACAATGTATGAGGGCGACTGAACACTTAATTTTTTCTGGTTGTTCCAATCGTCGAGAATCTTTCTTTTCACTTTTTTTGTGTTTTCTCGAAGTCTAGCCAATAGCTCTTCTAGATGTTTGTTCCATTCTTCTTCAAGGTCATTATCTTGCGACATTAAATTGTCAATGGCTCCTTTATCTCTTCCAATGTTTCTGTTATGGGGTTCACCTTGAATCTAGCCACTTGTAAAGTGAAAGCGCCGACTAAATTAACGTCTTCTTCCGAAATCAACACTGGCGTTGACACTTTCTTGTTTAACAACTGAATATCTGCCACAGCCACAGGCATCTTCACTTTGCCTTTAACAGTTATGAATTCGTGCTCAACTAATGGAACAAGGTTAAGGTCGTCTGCAACCTTTCTCGAAATGACAGTCGTTAACGCGCCTGTGTCAACTAGAACATTTTTTAACTCTTTGCAACTTTTGATTCCGCAAACTTGGACATCGACTCTGGTTTCGCCCACTTTTCTACCACTCTAGCCCCTCGTCAACTACTTGACGAATGAGGGTTTGATACTTATCTGTGGCTGTCTCGATTGAAAATGTTTTTGCCGTCTCGAAACATGCTTCGGGCTTAATTTGCTCGATTTTCTTCACGGCTTCAGGAAGGTCGTCGAGTTTGTCGCACACGAACCCGTTTACTCCATCCTTCACAAACTCGTTGACTGCACCCCGATTCATCGTGATGATGGGGGTCCCGTGCTGAAACGCTTCGAGAATGGTTTGGCAGGTCCAAGCCACTGAATCTTCAAGGTAGGGCAGTATGACAGCCTTCGCCTTCGCCAACAATTCATGCTTCAACACTTCGTTGACTTTGCCATAAACTCTGACTAGGCGTCCATCAGCCTTCTGCAACAACAAAACAGTGAAACGCTGATCAGAAACGAGAACATCCTCACCGGCGATGTCGAGTCCCATTCGCAGTTTACGTGCCAAATCAACTGCTTCTTGAACGCCTTTGGTCTTTTCAAATCTGCCTAAAAAAAGAAGTCTGTCAGACCGCTCTTTCGGCGCTTCAAAACCGTCGGGTATAGACGACGGAAAATAAGGCACAACTCGAAAAACGCAGCCGAGCCGAGCGGACATGGCTTGAGCCATAGCGTCTGAAGTAGCAATGAAATTCGGAAAAGGAATAGGGGGAGATGTTTGGTAGCCGATGGCTTGATAAGGATAACATGGACAAACCAGTTTCAAGTCTAGAGCTTCAGCATGTTTATGAACAATTGTGTATTTTAAACTGCTGAAATCCATGACTGCCTCGAACTGTTTCAACATTTCTTTGTAAACGCTAAACGCCTTCTCCTCGTCTCCTTCAACTTCGACAACCTTGAACTGTTCTGGCTGAGTTCCTTTTAGGGCGGCAACCCAAACGTCATGTCCACGTTTAGCCAACTCGTTGGCAACAGACCTTACGTGGGCTTCCACTGGATGATAAAATGTGTCTTGAAGAGGCTTCGTCAACGTTGAAATCAATAGTAGTTTCATGGAAAACTAATTTAAGAGAATAAGATATATGTTTATCGATTGCTATGCCAAGCCGTGACGAGTGGATCGTAATCGGTCTCATTTTGGGCGCTGCCGCTGTTATAGGTATAGGAATCCTCGTTTTAAGGAAGAAAGCGAGTCCACAACGACTTCAACTGAAGAGAGTAGGCGAAGGAAAAGTTGTTCTGCGAAATTTGGAACGAGTGAAAGTGGAACGCGATAGAGAAGGCAACTTAAAGGAACTTGTGATTCATCGGGAAGTAGCTGAATGAGTGAGCCGATGCGTAAGATCGCACGCGAAGAGATTGAGAGAATTAAAGCTCCTTTAGACACAGTCCTTTTAGACGATATTTCTCGTGGAATCAAACAACTGAACAAGCGTGCAGAAGCGCAAGTGCCTGAAGGCTTGAAAGACGAGGTTGTAGTGAGCGTTGCAGGCAAGAATCCTGTTGCCATGCAGCCTAAAAACACGAAGCCACCCTACTTTAGAGCAACAGTTTTCTGTGATGGACCCGACGCTGTTTACGTTTTCTTGAATGATGTTAAGCCTGAAGCAATTAGAGAGGCTCCATTGAATTCAGGAGACAAAATTGACATTGACACAACCGAGGCGAAGATTCAAGCGTTGTTTTTCGCTTGCACCACACCAACGGGAAGTGCTTCTCTGCGGATACACTTGTTGAAATAGTTACCTCCCAAGATAGAACTTGGCTTTCTTCTTTGCTTTCTCGTAAAGGTCTTGAAGTTCAGATTGTGCTTGCACGAATTTTCTCCGCACAACTTCTTCAAGACTCGTTGTTAGCTCATAACGGAATACATGGCGTAATGCTGACAGGTTTTGAATGAATCTGTAAACCCTTACAATTGGGGTGTAGACGGAAGAAAACAAATCTTGGAGCACGGAAAGGTCTTGGCGAAGTCTTCTCGTCAAGTCAACTCTTCTTTGGAATAGCGTTGAGATGACTAGGCTTTGGATGAATCGGTAAACTCTGATGATTGGAACATAAACATAAGAGAATTTGTCTTGAATATAGGTGAACAGCACTAAACGTCTCGAATAAGCAACTCTTCTCAAGAGCACCGTCTTCAATACTGAAAGGTTCTGAACTAACTTTCGTGGAAAACCAACTGTTCGTTTGAAGATGTCTGAAACGCTTGTTACATTGGCAATCTTTCTAACGTATGAAATTTTTCGACTGAAGATGGTTTGAATGAAAATCGTTTGGACTAAGCGATAAACCTTGATGATTGCAGTGTAGATGAATGAGAATACGTCACGAATCACTGATAGATTTTGAGGTAGCCTTCTTAAGTATGCGATTCTCCTAATGAACATGTCTGTTAAAGCTGAAAGGTCTTCAACAAACTTTCTTGGAAAGCCAACTGTTCTTCTGAAGATGTCTGAAACTATTATTTGTTGAGGCAACCTTCTGACGTAGCGAATAATCCTCTTGAATACGTTTTGCACAAGAACAGTTTGAACAAGTTTTCTGACGTAGGCAAGCCTTCTAACGAGGATTTCTGTTAAAACTGAGAGGTCTATCCGAAACCTTCTGATTAGTGTCAATATTCTCTTGAAGAGAGCTGACACGAAAGTTTCTTGGATTTGCCTTCGGGTGTAAGCGACTGCTCTTTTTGGAACATCGGATATGACGGATAGGTTTTGAACAAATCTGTAGATTTTAACTAGGGGGGTGTAGATAAATGAGAAAATGTCTCTTATTATGATTACTTGTGGTAGACGCCTTAGAGACTGAATTTTCCTTATGACTAAGGCTTGGATGATGACTTGTTGGACAAATTTATAGGCCTTGACAAGCGGAACTAGAATGGAAGAGAAGACATCCTTTAAGACTGAGAGGTCGTCGACGAGCCTTCTTAGGAAATTGACGCTCCTAGCGAAGACTGCTTTCAAAACAGATAGGTTCTCCATAAAGACGCGTGGGAAGCCTACGAAACGTTTGAGAACGTCTGAAATGATGAGTCTCTGAGACAGAACTCTGTTGTAACTGACGACTCTAGAAAACTTGGCGCCTATAATCGACAAATTTTCTTTAAAATATCTTACTGGAATAGCCAGAGGCGTGTAGACGAAACTGAAAACATCGCGAATAACCGATAAGTTTTGCTCCAACTTTCTGGAATAAGCGATAGTTCTAACGACTAAATCCTGAATCACTGAGAGATTTTCCGTGAAAGCCCGAATCATGGGAACCTTAGTTAAGACACTAATCAATTTCTCTGAAATTGTTGATAAATTTTCTTTTAAGATGCGTTCCGATGCCAATAGTGAAGTTATAATATATGAATTGGCGTGCATAGCTCCCAAACTAACTGCGCATCCAGCGGCAGCGCCACAAGCACTCGTTGTCCCCAACGCGTATTCTGCAAATAAATATTCATTTGAAAGGCTCAACGCTGAAAGAGAAAAACTATTTGAACGGGTATAGTATCCGTTTGCTACGGGGGCGTCGACTATGCCAATTGTTAGCCAATCCGTTACAGCTGTTGCACCAGAGCCATCAGCGCTTGTGGACCTCCAAAGCCTAACGTAGATAGTGATGTTTCCAGTAACATTCTTCCCTGCGCCGATAATAACGCTGAAAGTCCAAGTTCCCGCAGCGAAAGTTCCCATTATCGCTTCATCTGTTCTCCAACCATACTGGTCAAACGTTGTCGGCAAAGTCGATGTGATTGTTTTGTTCTCCGTGCCTGGAATAACTTTCATGTATCCAGTCTGATTTTTTGGGAAAAGAACAGAAGACGTTTCGTCGATTGGCAGTGCGTATGTTAGCAATAGTTTCCATAATGAAGCATAGCCTGTGCCTGTATTCGTTAGGTAATACTTTGGGTCTTGACTTCGCTTCATGGTTTTGAGTTGCATGAAAGTCGAGAGGAAGGGTAAATTTACCTTTCCAACACTCCGTAGCGGTAGTCGTGGTTCTCTTGCGTCCACTTTTTCCCTTCCTCATCAACCCAATAAAAGGCACAACCACAAACTGTATTTAAGGGACTTGACGGAAATTCTTTTCTAACCTTTAACGTGCAACCTCTTACACATCCTGCATCAACGGTTACATCCTCATTGAAAATGTCACACACGGCAATGATGTTTCCCTTATCCTTTCCAACCCCATAGAAACCTTCATCAAAATGAAAGTCTCTCAAGACTGTAAATTTCAGATGGGGACAAAGGGTTGTGCAGCAGCCACCACAGAAAGTGCATTCTCCCCTTCTATACCAAACTTTCCCGGTTTGCGGATCTACCCACTGGACTTCTGCCATTAAGACACCATCTTTTTCTAATAGATTATAGTTACTTTCCCAAATAAAACTCGGCTTTTTTCCTAACTTTCTCATATAGATCTTGGATTTCGGCTTGTATCAGAGTTGCTTTTCTCTGTAAGTAAACTATGGTTGGAGTCACAATTTGATAACGGAACACGTCTCCTATCACTGAGAGGTTCTGAACAAATCGGTATATTCTAACTAATGGAGCGTAAATGAATGAGAATCGAGCTTGGAAAACCGAAAGGTTTTGCCGAAGTGTTCTGGTGAATGCAACTCTTCTCCGTAGGAGTGTTGAGACGATTAATGTTTGAACGAACCGATAAATGCGAATTAAGGGAACATAAAGGAAGGAAAATTTGGCTTGGATGTAAGTGAACTGTGGCAAACGCCTAAGATAACTGATTTTTCTGATGAAAACATCTCTATTTATAGATAAGTCTTGTCTTAGAGCGCGAGTTAACGCTTGGATTCGACGGAAAACGTCTTGAATAGGCACCGTCTGAACCAGCCTTCTCAACAAGCCGACCCTTCTAACAAAAACAGATGATATGGTAGATAGGTTCTCAATGAACCTTCTTGGCAAGCCGACTATGCGTTTAAAAACGTCAGATACGATGAGTGTTTGCGTGAGTCGGCGAGTGAAGGCTTGAATTCTCTTGAATAGGTCGCGGACAACGACTGTTTCTTTAAAGGCTCTTAGATAAGAGGTAATTCGTTTTAACATGTCTTGAATGACAATCGCTTGTGTGAGAATCCTAATCGACGTGATTCTTCTCCTAAATATTGTCGCCAGAACTGAAAGGTCTTGAATCATCTTCCTTGGAAAACCAACTATTCGCCTCAAAACATCCTTTACCAATGTGGTCTGCAACAACCTTCTTGTGTAAGCCATCTTCCTCAAAAAACCAACACTTATGACCGACAAGTTTTGAATTAAACGTCTCGGAAAGCCTATTAAGCGTTTGAAAACTTCTGAGATGGTGATGGCGTTGACGATTTTTCTAAGAATGGAAACTCTACGAATGAGCAGGGCTTGAATGATAAGAGTCTGCACTAGACGATAGACCTTGACAAGCGGGACCAGAATGAAAGAGAACACATCCTTTAAAACTGAGAGGTCCTCTACAAACCTTCTTAGAAAACTAGCTCTCCTAACGAAGATGTCTTTTAAAGCGGATAAGTTCTCCAAGAATCTTCGTGGGAAGCCTACAAACCGTTTAAAAACATCACTGACCAACGTGGACTGCATGAACCTTCGTGAGTATGAGACTGTGCGAATGAAACGGGCGCTGATTGCTGAAAGATTTTGGGTTAACCGTCTGGGGAAACCAACCACACGCTTGAAGATGTCTTGAATGAAGGTGAAATTTACAAGTTTTTTTAGGTAAGAGACTCTTCTTATTAGAACGGCTTGAATAAACATGGTTTGAATTAGGCGATAGACCTTTATGACTGGAATATAAACGAAGGAGAAAACATCACGGAGAATTGAAAGATTTTGAGGCAACTTCCTCACATAGGCTACTCTTCGAGAGAAAACTTCTCTGAGAATTGAGAGGTCTTCAACAAACTTTCTCGGCAAGCCAACAAACCGTTTGAACACATCGGAAACAACGGTTTGATTAAGAACCTTTCTAATGTATGAGACTCTTCTAATCAAGAAGGCTTGCACAAAAACAGTCTGAACAAATCGATAGATTTTCACTATTGGAACGTAAACGAAACTGAAAACATCACGAATAACTGACAAATTCTCCACGAACCTTCTTAAGAAGTTCAGTCTGCGAACAAAGATGGCTTGTAAAACTGAAAGGTTCTCAGTGAACCTTCTTGGAAAACCAACGAAACGCTTGAGAACATCTTGGATAAGCGTGGAATCAACAATCTTTCTGGTATAAGACGCTCTTCTTGTGAACAATGCCTGAATAAACAAGGTTTGAACAAACACGAAGACTTTGATGAACGCGACCTTAACGTAGGAAAAGACATCTCGGATTGACGATAAGTCCTCTATTAGCCTCCTCAAGTAACTAAGCCTTCGAGTGAACATATCTTTTAACGCTGAGAGGTTTTCAACCATTTTCCGAGGAAAACTTAAGATTTTTCTTAAAACATCGGAGATGACAACTGCCTCTAGAAGTTTCCGTGCGTAGTTCATTCTTCTTGAGAAAACATCCCTTATCGCCGAGAGGTTTAGCCGTATCGGTCGAACTGCATTATATACTCTGCGAGGAACAGTGGATATGACAGAGAGGTTCTCGGAGAGTTTCGTTACTACGTGTCCAGCAAATACAACAAACGCAATTCTTGACTGGTCTGCTTCGGCTAAAGTATTGTCGTCGAAGCGATAGTAGACTTTCTTGCCTGATTGGGATACTGTTACTTCAGTATAAACAGAAATATTTAGCCAATCTGTTTGGTCCACAACGGTGTATTCAGCGAAAGCATGTGTTCCAGTCATAGTTGCATAGCTCGTCCCAAGGTTAGAGCTATTAGCAACATTATCGGCTATTGAATCACGAACTGTTGTATCATTTTTTATAGTATCAATTTTTATGTCCATATGAGCTGTGCCACCACTAGCATAGGCTCGATAATAAACAGTCCAAACAGTTGCAAGTATTTTGGCTATGCCAGTAAGTTGAAAAACCCACTGCCTCATTAAGAAGCGTCCAGTGTCTGCTGTGGTCTGCGATGCCGTTGTTCCTGCTGCATCTGCTGGTGTATCCTTTTTCATTAAATAATAAGGTGACCCAAGCGCACTATACTCTTGGTGCATTGTCAGAACTGGGTCGACTACTGAACCATCAACCATTTGAAATTTGGCGCCAGTAATCCAAAAATTACTTAGAGCCATAGAGCCTTGGCACTCATCTTTGCATTTCGGATATTCCCTCAGATTAGGTGGGGGATACCAGTGGCAAACGGCTGGTCGATTTTCATAAATGCGACAGTAGGTTGAGGCGTCGC
>Ga0315314_1003200_pt1 | contig 12988 bp, 11 predicted proteins | sample TDP9_MG_FD_203631 | JGI IMG/M metagenome (GOLD analysis project Ga0315314, IMG submission 203631) | Freshwater sediment microbial communities from Lake Towuti, South Sulawesi, Indonesia - TDP9 | ecosystem: Environmental > Aquatic > Freshwater > Lake > Sediment | place: Indonesia: South Sulawesi...
TTCCTAGGAAAACTGTTGTCCTAACCTTTTCCCTAGAATCCTGTAAATTGGTCATCACAAAGCATTGGTCGTTTGACTGAAAAGATCGGTAGAAATAGGGACGATGGCCCTCGGCTTTTTCACAGCATCCTTTCACATGCTCCTATGATCCCTTCTTGTCATTGATTGTCCGCCAAAAAGAAGTCAAACTAGTGGCACGATTTGGGAAAGTAACACCTGTATGTGTTTAGGACATTCTCGGTCCGGCCTACCAAGAGATGCGTTTCAGTATAGATTCTATTACTTTTTTATTTTTCTCGGCTGTTTCGAAGGGCGCGGTGCTCTCCCAGACGTCTATCTGAAGCCATTCTAGGTGTGGGCAGGTTTCCTTCATAGTCCTCATCACCCCCTCGATGTCTACGTTGCCCTCGCCGAAGGGCAGGTGCTTGCTCGATAGGAAGTAGGGCGTAAGCGTGCCGTCGTTGTCGGCTATGTGGGTCCACCCGACCCTGCCCTTGAGGGCTTTTAGGAAGCCCACAGGGTCCCCTTTTGAGAGCGTGTTGGCGTGGGTGGTGTCGTATAAAACTTTGAGGTTCTCCGACTTGATCTCTTCGAGGACCTGTAATACGTCGTCTATAGCCCTTCTATGGAAGCCTCCGTTTAGTAATAGCTGTGGCTCCGGCTCAAAGGACACCACAACGTCGTTCTTCTCCGCGAGCTCGACTACTTGCCTAGTGGTATCGATGAACAGATCGACAATGTCTTTATGGGTGTAACCTGCCGTGATGATATCAGGGATCATATGAGGAGGCGATAGTGTTGCGTTTTTGGCGCCCACAGCGTGTGCAAACTCGATCCAATCTTTCAGGGTTTCAACGAATTTTTTCCTTGTTTCTTTACGGGGGCTGACGGGTGAATAAAGTCCGGTCGCGTTGCCTGTTTGAATGCACGGAATCTCCAGACCGTAGCTGTCATACTCCTTTCGGATCTTTTCTTCACTGCCTCTTTTGTACGGCTCGTAGTAGGGGTGCAGTTCAATCCCTTTGAACCCTTGTTTCATCGCGAATTCCAAGATCTGCTTCTTCTCATACAGATCGTGCCAAGGTTTTCCAAAGATAAAACCGTTCTCGCCTAGACAAAATTTTGGCATTGCTCACTTCCCCTTTATACAAAAGTGTTTCGATGCGGTTCGCAATTATAAGGCTTTCGAAGCGAGTTTCGTAAAGCTTAGATTTATAAAAAATTCGTGAGAAAATGAGCAAAAAACTACCGCTCTTATTAAGATATTGGCGCCTTAATAGCTGTGTGTTCTAGGCTTAAGTGTTTGCATTCTTAAGTGTTGGCTCAGGGGATGTGTATTGCCATATTTCTCTGAACCTCTCGTAGCGAAGGCAGTCCAGTCTTTCAACAGCCAACGCCGCTTGTTCTATCTGGAGCCTTAAAGAGATGAACCGACACTGCCTTCTAGATGTGGATCGCTGTTCCCTTTTCGGCTGATTCATAGCATGCCAATATTATCTGGATCACCCTTCTTCCGTCTTCGCCGGTGACCATGGGTGCTTTGTCGTTAACGATGCAATCAACGAAGTGTCGAGTTAGATAAGTAAATGTCTTAGGCCAGTCTGCTTCAATCTCGTGGGTGGTCAGCTTTCGATATTCTGGGAACTTTGCTTTACAGTAGACCCTCCACTGACCATCCTTGTAGAAGAGAAGTGGTGGACCGCTCATTATCTGGTCTTCGACACCGTTTATGATGACTAGACCTTCGCTTCCCACGATCTCCGTTCGGTCATCCCAAAGCGGGAATGGGCCGCCTAGATTTGCGCTAAGAGAGCCATGGCTTCCTTTTTCGAATTCCATAGAGACCAAGGCTATGTCCTCGCTTAAGAGGTTCAGGGAAGTCTTAGCGGTCATGCAAGAAACGCGCTTTATTTCACCCATTAGATACCTTGAAAGGTAGAATCTATGGACGCATGCCTCCAACAAAAAACCGCCACCGCACACTTTTGGATCGGCTCTCCAGCCAAAAAAGGGAAATCCAGAGTGAAGCCTCGTTACTAGGATTAGCGATTTCCCAATCTCAGCTTCTATCAGTCGTTTGGCCTCATTGTGCGGAGGAAAGAAAAGCTGATTATGACCAACCATGAGCTTCACGCCGTTTCTCTTTGCGGCTGCTATCATCTCATCGCAATCCCTCAGCGTCGTCGCCATGGGCTTCTCGACGAGAACGTGCTTTCCTGCCTCGGCGGCGGCTATGGCGGCTGGGGCGTGATAGATGTTGGGGATACAGACATCTACGGCGTCGATACGTTCATCGCGCAGCAGGTCCTCGTAGCTCCCATAGCTTTCCTGAGCACCGTACTGAGCCTTTTTCGTTTCCGCCAGGGCACGCTTTACGTCCGCCACAGCAACGAGCTGTGCGTTGGTTGAAGCTCTATACCCGATGGCGTGTAGGTCCGCGATCTCACCTGCCCCTATTATTCCAATCCTGATCTTTTTTACCATTTTTTTTCTCGCCTATTATTCTGATTCTCTTTTCCTTAATTAGTTTTGAAGCTTCAGATTTACCCTTTCACCGCTCCCAGCGTTAACCCCCTAGCCATCCACCTTTGGGCTATAAGGCTAAGAACAATCGCTGGAACAGCTATAATTGAGCCGATGGCGAGGGTCAACCCCCACTCGAAGAATTCGGTTGTTTGAGTCTCAGCGGCTACTATCGGAAGAGTTTTTGATGCTGGAGTAAACGTGAGCACAAGAGCGTACATGAACTCGTTCCAACAGCCTATGAACGTAAGTAGTGCGCAAGCAATCAAGCCGGGAGCCGCGAGAGGCATAACAATTCTGAGCAACACACCTAGCCTCGAACATCCATCTACTAGCGCAGACTCCTCTATTTCTACGGGTATTTCTTGAAAATACCCTACAATTACCCAAATAGCAAACGGTAATTGAGCTGAGACGTAGACGATTATGAGGGCAAGCCACGTATCAAGCAGTTTCGCCATGTACATCATTAAAAATATTGGAAATACTGTTGCTATGCCGGGAGCAAGATATATAATAAATATCGATGAGAGCAAATACTGTCTTCCAGGAAATTCAAACCTGGCAAAACTGTATGCCGCCAGCGAGCTAATAAGTATTGTTACGACTGTTGCGAGTAATGAAACAGCTATGGAATTTATGAAGATTCTCACCATTTCCTTCTCAACCCCCGCATATCCTAATCCCATGGCCCACCCCATCAAGTCCACGTAGTTTCTTAAAGTCGGTTGCTCAGGTAAAAAAGTTGGAGGAACCCTAAACATCTCCGCCACATCTTTCAGGGAAGACGCAAATAGCCAAAAGTATGGAAAAATAGATACGGTCACACCGAGCAAGAGCGTACATCCGACTAGCAATAAAAAGATTTTCTGTTTCAACTTAGAACCAATTCCCAGGGTATCTCACCTCGTTGACTTAAACACCAATCTAGTGAACGTAAGAATGAACGGTAGGTCGATCAAGAGCGTCAGAAAACCATAGGCTGTTGCTTTCGACACCTCGAGCTGTCCGAATCCGATCCTATAAATATACGTACTTAATGAGTGTGTTAAGACGCCAGGGCCTCCCGCTGTAAGCGCCATTATTTGTTCGAATATCCTTAGCACACCAACTATTCTGAGGAGTAGCACAATCGCTATGGCTGGCCTTAACAATGGTAAAGTGATGTATCGGAAAACTTGCCAACGTGAAGCGCCATCAATCTTCGCGGCGTCAAATGGATCCTGTGGCATACTCTGAAGAGCGGCGAGCAATATCAATACAACATAAGGTGTCATTTGCCATATTTCAACGATTACAATCGAGAATAACACAACTGGGTAATCACTCAGCCAATGTATTGTTTCGATGCCCAGAAACCCAAACAACCCGATGGACTTTAGAATATAGGTAACTATGCCAAAGGGGGTCATATACATGAATTTCCAAATGTACCCTGCCACAACGGGGCTTAACGTTACCGGAATATAAAATAACGTTGTTAAAATCCCTCTCCCACGGAAATCTCTATTAAGTGCCAGGGCAATGGTCAACCCAACGACAAGGTTTACAGCAACAGCCACAATTGTATAGAAAATTGTATTTTTAAGCGCTAACATCAGCCGCCAATCATCAAAAGCGGCCATATAATTTTTCAAGCCAACAAAATCATACATGGTAGCAGGGCTACCCAGCCTGAATCCTCTAAAGCTCAAATCGATGGCATATATCAAGGGATAAACCCTTAATCCGAATATTACCACTAAAGCCGGTAGTAGGTAAAAAAAGGGGGTAAGGTTAATTGATTTGCGCATGTTTATGTCTTCTCTAATTCTTTTAGAGACGCCTCTTGAGCGTCTTTCAGCGCCTTTTCCGCTGTCTTTTTCTGCGAAAACGCCTCGTACACCGCTAACGTGAGAAAATCGCCGACTTTAGCGAACGCTTTCGTCTTCACTTCCGAAGGCATCTGTGCAGGGGTACCCGTCTCAGGATCACCCAACATTGCCGTGAGCATGACCTTCGAAACCTTAGGGTGAGCCTCTGGGATTTCGTACGCCGACTTTCTGGGGCATTCCAGCGTACAATATCGCATCTCGTTTTTGACACCTTCTACACCGCATACGTATTTGATCAAAAGCCACGCGCCGTCCTGATGTTTGGATGTTGTAGGTATCCCCAACCCCTGTCCACCGCTGTGGCCCAGTTGGACGCCGTGGGGGCCAACCGGGGTTGGAGCAACATCCCAATAGTCGACAACCTGCGATACTGCTGGATCTGCCATTTGTATGTAGTCGCAACCATATCCGGGGTAAAAACCCAACTGGCGGCTTAAGAATAGCATTAGATTGTCGTAACCAACTAATTCGAGTGATTGTGGTGGAAGACTTTTGTCTACTACAAATCTGTCAACTAACCATTGTAAAGCCTCGATGTTCCAATCGGCGTCCAGTGTGGGCTTCCCCTCAACATCTGACCAAGCATGGGGCTGTCCTGATTTCGGGTCGAAGAAGGCATTGCAGTACTGTAGATAGTGGTCGAGGCATAAAAAGCCTGATGTAGTGACGGCTGTGCCCCATTGGTCGATTTTTCCATCCCCGTCAACGTCCATGGTCACCGCCTTCAAGACCTCCGCATAGTCATCCATAGTCTTCGGAAGAGATAATCCTAGTCCTTCGATCACGTCCTTTCTGTAGAAGAGCCCCAACGCCCAGAATTTGAATGGCAAGCCCAGGAGTTTTCCATCGAAAGTGTTGAGTTCGATCGTTCGCGGGAAGTAGTCTTCCTTATACGCTTCTGGAAGCTTGTCGTACCGTGGTTTCAAATCCACAAGGTACTCTTCCCAATTCACTGCCCAGCTGGTGGGAAGCCATATGACGTCGTATCTACCCACACCAGCCATTAGATCCATGCTGATTTTCTCTTGGACGCTTTCCCACGGGCCCTCCTCCAGACGCACCTCGATCCCCGTCTGAGCCTCAAACTCTGGTATGTTTACCGCGATGACCCCAGAGTCAGGTCTTCCTGCCGCTATAGAAACGGTAACTGGTCCCAGCTCAGGCATTGGTACTCCTATTTCAGGGGCTGGAGGTGGAGGAGCCTCTAAAACTTTCGGGAAAAGCTCGCGTCCAGCGATGCCCCCAATAGCTAAACCTACGGCGCCACCCGCTGCAACTCCAATGAAGCCTCTTCTCGTCATTGAACTGCCTTTCTTCTGAGTTTTTTCCATTTAATGGCACCGTTACCAATTGGAAGTTGTTCCGTATAAAAGATTATTGCTTTCTTTCATTTAACTCGGTTTCGAGTAAGAGCGCGCTCAGTTTCCTCAACTGCTCCATGCACATCTCAACAGCCTTGGCGCCGTCCCCGCCTAGTATGTTATTAAGGTAGTTGACCGATTCAAACTCGACCGAGAGGAAACCGTTGTAGCCGATGTCTCTCAGCGCCTGGAAAAATCCCTTCCAGTCGACCGTCCCCTCCCCAAGAAGGCAGAACGCAAAGTCTTCATTTTCCATTCCAGGCTTACCCACCGAGTCCTTCATGTGGACGTGCTTGATCTTATTCCCAAGCCTCCTCACCACCCAGGGGACATCGTTTCTGTACAAGTTGTAGTGAGAGGGGTCCATGTTCACGCCAAGATACTTCGATTTCACGCTGTCTAGAAGCTCCTTGATCGTGTAATAGTCGTGGCAAAGCATGCCAAAGCAAGCCTCCACAGCTAGGAACACCTCGCTTCTCTCAGCCGCGTCAACAAGCTCGTTGTAGGCGTCGAGGACAAGCGACCACGCCTTCCCCTCCGTTATGTCCTTTCCGAGCTTTGGCGCCTTAGGATCCCAGGGAGCTGGCCCCGTGAAAACCTTGACGATATCGATCAACGCCTCTCTCGCAAGTCCTATTTTTTCCTTCGTCAAATCGATGTAATCTCTCCTAAGCTTATCGTTAAGGGTCACAAAATCTAATGAAAACCCGGCCTCCGAGACCGCCAACCCGTAGCTCTTCGCTAGCTCCACAAACCCTTTCAGCTCCTCCGCATTTTTATAGAGGTGCAAAGTCGGTATCTCGACCCCTTTATAGCCCGACCTCGATAGTGCCTTGAGCACTTCCTCCATCGATTTAAAGCCAAAGTAAGGAACGTAGCTAAACTTCCATTCAGTCACCATGGTGTCCTCTCCTCAACGTTTTCAAATTGTTTTTTAAGATTCAAGGAAGTAAACTAGTCTTGTCTACCCGACTTTCCTAAGTATTCCTTCGATGTACTCCTTAGACTCCCGTATCATGGCGTCAGCATCGATTGGCGAGCTCGACCACGTCTGGACACAGAGGTAACCATCAAAATTGACCTTTTTCAGGGTCCTCACGAGCCCCTCCCAGTTCACGGTTCCCCTTCCAAGAGCGAGATGGATCCAGTGAATTCCGTCGTTATCGGCGGCATGAATGTAGGCTAGATGATTCGCCGCTTTCCTGATGTCGTCAGCGAAGTTCGGGAAAGTAATGTTCTGCTGCGCGGTGTCAAAGATAATCTTCACGACCTTTGAGTCCAGCTCCTTGATCATCTGAAGCGCATCGTCGATCGTGAGCATCAACGGACTGTCGCCAATGTATTGCGGGTGAAGACCCAGGATCACGTTCTTTTTTTCGGCTAGTGCCACCAGCTCTTGGAAAGCCTCCATAGTCCATTTCCGACCCTGCTCTCGGGAAGTTCCGTACAAAACGTGACCGGTTAAGACGTTGATAAGCGGGCAGCCGAGATCGGCTGCCAGCTCCACGTTGTCCTTATAGTATTGCAATGTTTCGTCTCTGACCTTCTTCTTTGGGTGAGAGAAGTTTATCTGCAGACCCAGTATTCCACCGCACACAGCGAACCCTGTTAGCTCGAGGCCGAGTTTTTCGATGAGATCCCTCACCGACTTTCTCTCTTTGGGTGAGTAGTGTGCTGGGTAGATGTGGGGTGCACCGGTGTAAAGGTCTACACCTTTGTAACCAGCTTCAGCTATCCTGTTAATGGCCTCCTCAAGCGGGGTGCTGACAATATAAGCTAAAGTGCAGCAACTCAACTTTATCATAGCAACCACCGGCTTCACTTTCTAAATGATAGTCGTATATAAATTTTGGCGAGAGCATAGTTTGATAAGAGTGTCCAAAAGAGTACGAAGTTTTTCTTTTCCGAATAAAAGTCAACGCTTAAATAAACCTCACCGAGTAAATTCTGTGATGCTTATGGATATGCTTGAAGTAGACGGCGTTTACGTGAGAAAGCTGTATGACGGACGTTTTGAAGAGAGTATGACCTCGCAAGTCTATGAAAGAACCTATAGTTTCCTCTGTGATGACCGTGCACAGGAGCAGATGAGATCGATCCTAGGGTCAGACGAGGTATGGATCAAGCCGAACCTTGGTAACGCTAGGCCCCCTGAGACGGGCTGCATAACCCATCCCGTAACGATAAAGGCCTGTATAGACTGCCTATCCGATTTCTCAGGCTTCAGGAAGCCAATCAAGATAGTTGAAACAAAGACATACCACAAGGGAGAGGGCATATCAGAGATCGTATCTAGGGTTCCACCGAGTGAACGCGCGTTCCTTAAGAAAAAGCTTGAGGGCAGGGACCCAAGCCAAGACATCCACGACTTTGGCTTTAACCTTATGCTGGAGCTCAGCGGCATTAATAAGCTGGCTGAAGATTACAGAGATGGAGGCCTAGACATAGGGATCCTCAACCTTAGCAAGGAGCCGGTCATGCGTCCTGAAGAGGGCGAGAAACTCGGCTATGAGCTCGAACAGCTCCTAGGCAAAGAAGTTGTTCCAACAGGTGAGATAAGGAAAAGACTTCTAGCCAATGTCCCCCGAGTCCTCGCTGGGAGAAAGAAGATAGGCCTAGTATCGTTAGCTGTGCCGAAAACCCACGACGAGCTCGAGGTCCAGATCACGGCCACCATGAAAAACATAGCGCTAGGCCTCTTTCCAGAGTATAAGGCCTTCATGCACAAGGACCTCGCCAAGGCCGTGGTTTACCACTTTGCCCTTTGGAAGAGGTGTTTAGGAGACCGTGTCTTTGGCATTGTCTCCGGCCCCTATGGGATGGATGGCGCGGGACCCATATTTGGCAGAGTAGCCGACTTCCCATACATCGTCGCTGGATCCGACCTTTTAAAGGTGGATTGTGCAACAACCGTCCTCATGTTTGGCGATCTAGATCTGCTCAGCAAACTGAAGCCGTTCAAACATGCGCAAGACAAAGTGGGCCATATCCCTCATGCCTCGGAGCTTAAGAGACTGCTTCCCCACGCCCTCCACTACGAACCTTATCCCTACGAGCTTACTAAGAAAGGCTAAAATCAAGTTTCATACGCCGTCATGAGCGACGGGTGCTGAAAATATTTTTATACATTCATCCCTTTCAATTCTGCACTAAGCCTTTTTTAAACCTATGATCCTTCGAGCCTCCGTGGGGTCGGCTACCTCCCGACCGAGTTCTCTACTTATCCTAGCCATCCTTGCGATGAGCTGCGCGTTGTCTTTCGCTGGGATACCCTCGTAGTAGTACGGGTAGTCTTCGGTTCCCACCCTGACATGTCCTCCAAGAATGATCGACAAGGTCGCGATTGCCGTTTGCTCCGGGCCCATAACGCTGATCGCATACACGGAATCAGGAGGCATGTATTTCACCCTGTGGAGGAGCTCTTCAGGGGTGGGCGGCGTCCAGTTGCTGCCGGGCCATCCGAAGAACAGAGTTAAGTAGTATGGCTTGTCAAGGAGCTTCTTCCCTATGAGGTAGTTCAGGCTCCATATCGAACCCGTGTGCCAGACCTCGAACTCGGGCTTCACGGCGTGCTCTCGGCACAGCTTGGCGTAGCCCTCAAGCTCTTTCCTGGTGTGTATGCGATACACGTCTTCGAGGGTGAACGCTTCGTCGTGGTGGCTCAGCATGACGGATATCATGTCGGGCTTCAGGTCAAAAACTTCCCTTCTCTCCTCGAGGGGGAGGCTGGACATGCCTACTTGGACTATGATGTCGCATTTTTCTCTTATCCTTCTTATGGTTTCCGCCAAGTTTCCATGGTAATGGATGTGAGCTATACTTGCACCCTCCTCATAGCATTCGTATACCGTTTGGGCAACCTCTTCCGGTGTTTGGGGGGCATTGCGCACTTCGGGATACATCCAGGACTGAACCGGAGTAACTGTGATCACTAATTTTGATTCTGGCATTGAAACCACCCGTGCATATACCCGAGAATATATTTTTAACACTTTAAAAGTTTTCAGTATCGGGTTAAGCCTACGGCTGACACGTTTTAAGATCGCAATGAATAAATCTGCTTGAGTTGATTTATTCTCACTGTTACGTGGAGAGGTTAAGCCTGTCCAAATCGTACTTGCTCGGAATCGACATCGGCACGGCAGGCGCGAAGTCTGTCATATTTAACCTTAGTGGCAACTGGGTATCAAGAGGATACGTGGAGTATCCAGTGAGCATGCCTAAATCCGGGTGGGCGGAACAAGATCCCAACACATGGTGGAGGTCCGCTGTTGAAAGCCTCAGGATCGCGATTAGGAAGGCTACAATACCAGCAGACGAGATAGTTTGTGTAGGGCTTAGCAGCCAAATAAACAGTCCTTCCTTCATCGGCGAAGACGGAAATCCCCTGCGATCAAGTATCCTCTGGATGGATAGAAGGGCTGATCCGCAAGCGACTTGGGTACGCCAAAAAATAGGTGAGGAAAAGATCTGCAGGATAACTGGCGTAAAAGTCGATTCGTTTTACTCGTACTGCAAGCTCTTGTGGGTTAAGGAGAACCAGCCAAAAATATGGGAGCAGACGAAAGTGATACTGCAGCCCAAGGACTACATCGGCTTTAAGCTTACCGGCGAATGCGTTCTAGACAAAGCTTTAGCATCTTCAAGCGGGCTACTGGACACCAGACGAGGACATTACGCAATAAGCCTATTGGAAGAGATGAACATACCCACAGAAAAGCTGCCGAGACTCGTTCCTTCAACCGAAGTCATAGGGAAGGTAACAGAGGAGGCGGCGGATCAAACTGGGCTGGCCAGCGGGATCCCCGTGATCACAGGCAGCGGAGACGTTATAGTTAACGCCGTCGGCTCTGGAGTTGTTAAAACAGGCCTGGCGTATAACAAAACTGCAACAGCCTCAGACATAGTAATATGCGTGGATCATCCCATCTTTGATTCAAGGTTCAGAATGGTTTCTTACGCCCACGCCCTACCCAAGAAGTGGTTACTGGTTGGTGGCGCAGGCGGAGGCATATGCTATCGATGGTTCAGGGACACATTTTCACAGTCAGAGGTAGAGGTAGCGAAAAGATTGAATAAAGACCCGTATGAAATCATGGACGCGGAAGCTCAGCAAGTAAAACCAGGCTCGGAGAACCTGATCTTCCTGCCACATCTCATGGGTGCGAGGAGCCCCGTATGGGATACGAAGGCACGGGGCGTTTATTTCGGCATCAACATAAACCACGATAAAAGGCACTTTATACGCGCTGTCATGGAAGGCGTGGCCTTCAGCGTACGCCACCGCATAGAGATAATAGAGAAGGATCTCGGCGTCGATATCGAGGAGGTGAGGGTTGTGGGCGGCGGAGCCAGATCCCCACTTTGGCGCCGGATCATGGCGGATGTCTACAACAAACCCATAGTTCTACCCGGTGGCGAGGACCAGGAATGTTTGGGTGCCGCGATTCTTGCCGGCGTCGGCGTCGGGCTGTATAAGGACGCGATTGAAGCAAGCAATAAGGCGATCCCAGTAGTTGACAGGTTAGAACCGATGAGGGAAAACCGCGAAAAGTACGAGAGGCTTTACAGGGTATATGCGGGCTTATACCACAACCTCAAAGACTCCTTTGATATGCTCTTTGAAGCATAGAATCCCGGATTCAACATGCCTGAAACTTCATCGATGAAAGAGAACGCAGATAGACATTACAGTATTCAGCCGCGGTTTTCTGAGGAAAGATCGATAAGGTTGCAACAACGCTTAACATTTAGCTAGGGATGACTTAAAAAGTGCTCTCCGGAAGTCAGGCTAACCTAAAGGCTTCAATGTCATTTAGATGGTCCTAACTCAGAGGAGCTTTGCCCAATTTTTTAAGTTGTCGCTTCATGGTAAAAGCTTATTTATGTAAGGAAAAATCACTATGAAAGGTGATGGATTATGGGTAAAGAAGAGAATTTAAGGCGTTTGATCGATTGCGGAGTTGTGTCCATTATAAGGGTGAAGAGCGCTGAGGAAGCCGTGAGGATCGCAAACGCGATCAAGGAGGGTGGAGCAGACGTCATAGAAGTCTCTGTGGTTACGCCGGGCGCGTTGGACGCCATACTCGCAATCTCTCGAAAGTTTGGCGACGATGTGTTAACCGGTGTGGGCACGGTTCTCGACCCCGAAACAGCGCGAGCGGCGATATTGGCTGGGGCAGAGTTTGTTATTGGACCAACCTTGAGCAAGGGAGTCATCGAAGTCTGCAAAAGGTACAGCAAGATCAGCATCCCTGGCGCTTTTACCCCCACAGAGATCCTTACCGCCTGGGAGTTGGGAGCAGATATAGTGAAGGTCTTTCCGGCTGCCGTCGTTGGACCAAGGTATTTCAGAGACGTTCTGGACCCGTTGCCTCAGGTACGCCTCCTTCCAACGGGAGGGGTCAACTTAGATAATGCTGGAGAGTTCATAAAGGCGGGAGCCGTAGCCGTTGCAGTGGGCGGTTCCTTGGTCGACAGGAAAGCCGTGGCGGAGGGGAGGCTTGAGGTTATAACGGAGAACGCGCGCAAGTTTTTGGAAGTGGTGAAAAAAGCGAGAGGAAAATAGGGAAACGGATCGGAGACGACAGCGGTCGAGAAGGTTGCCAATCCACTCTACGCGCTTAGAACGGTAACCTATCGACGGTTCCCACTTTCACGGCTCTTCCCTCTCTAGCGGATTTGTGGATTGCAAAGACCATCTCAACGCATTTTTTGCCGTCCTCTCCGGTCATCTTCGGCTCCTTGTCGCCGAGCACACAGTCGATGAAGTGGTGAACGTTCTTCCGCAGGCTGTCGCTCCAATCTTTGTCCAGGTCTTCGAAGGTTTTTCTGCTTCCTTCCACACCGTTGTAAACGACGACAGAGGGCTCCTCAATAACAGGTGTCGTGCAGCCGTTAACCCAGATGACTCCCTTGCTTCCCGTTACGATAACGCCCTCCCATAGGGGTCCATACCTTCCATGAGCCTCAACCAACCTAAATCCGACGTCTGCCACTGCGTAGTTTAGGTTTCCTAAACCACCGTCTTGATGTACCCAACTTATAATTGACGGTCTCTCCTGCTCGAGGTTAGGAATAAATGCAAAGACGGAGTCAAACTCGTTGCGTCTCTTCTCGTCCGTGCTCATCAACCATCTCGCCATGGCGAAGTGATGAACCCCGTCGTCGAAGACCCACCCACCGCTAAGTTTCTTATCTTCCCACCATGTTGTCTTCTCGAATCCTTCT
>Ga0315314_1003201_pt1 | contig 12979 bp, 13 predicted proteins | sample TDP9_MG_FD_203631 | JGI IMG/M metagenome (GOLD analysis project Ga0315314, IMG submission 203631) | Freshwater sediment microbial communities from Lake Towuti, South Sulawesi, Indonesia - TDP9 | ecosystem: Environmental > Aquatic > Freshwater > Lake > Sediment | place: Indonesia: South Sulawesi...
CGGAAAGCGGAGCCGAGAGACCCAGGCTCCGCTTTACCGCCTCCGATCGGCCTTGAGCCAACTATGGCTGGCCTATCACCCGCCACCCCTCTCTTCCACTCAGGAAAATTCGGGATGACTCATGTTTGAGGTTCAAGCTTACAGCTTGACCACATCGACGGCTTGTGGTCCTTTTGGGGTATCTTCGATGGAAAATTCCACTTTCTGCCCCTTGTCCAGGTTTCTGAACCCGCTGCCGCGGATGGCCGTGTAGTGTACGAACACGTCCTCGCTGCCTTCCCCATCCGGCTGGATGAAACCATAACCCTTAGTGGGGCTGAACCTTTACCGTGCCGGCCTTATACCTCCTTCCTTCCCTTAGTGTTTCGAAGTTTAAGTTCCCAGGCCACCTCCTTTCTCAAAATAGAACCGCCGTTATAATATTACAGATTCGGTTTTTTGTCAAACCCAAGCCCGCTGATCCTCCTCCTCATCCTCTGCCAATGGGTTCCCCGCCAGTAGATCTTACCGCACCTCGGACAGATGCTGAAGTGCTCCTGCGTCTTGAAGACATAAGGGGGGACGCGGCCCTTTATGGATGCCTTCTCCGCCTCTTGGAGGGGGGCATTGCAGAGGGGGCAGCGGGAGAAGGGGCGATTCGCTGGCAGCCGCAATCGGCGGAAGACCTCGCGCAACTGCTCCTCGACCTCACTGCTCTCGACCAGGAGGCACTCCACCCCCTTTCGCCGCGTCAATTGGGTATCCCGGGTCAGCAGGAGCCGCCCCTCAGCGCGGGCGAGGCGTATAAGGTCGTTATCCTCCATGCGCGGGAAGTAGGCGGTATCGTAGCCCAATATGCGCAGCCACTTCGCCAGGCTGCCTAACATCTCGTCCACTAGGAATCTCATGGAGCCCCGTGAGGATATTATACCACTAGACACCAACGCGTGCCACACTCAATCTCCCTCTCGCGAGCGTTGGTGGACCACCATCCCGCTCCCCCTTGAGTTATCAGGGATGATCTGCTATGATAGGAGCAAAAGTTCTAAAGCGAAGCTCTTAGGAGGTGCAACGATGCGTTTTGGGCTCCATATCCCTGCCGGCAAGGGGCTGAGGAAGGCGGCGGAGACCGCTATCGAGGCTACTTGCGAGACGATCCAGATCTTCTCCGGCAACCCAAGGGGATGGCGGCCGAGCAAACTCAAGCCTGAAGAAGCGGCGGCCTTCGCCTCCCTCACGGAGGAGCACGACATCCGCCCTATCTTCCTCCACACGCCCTATCTGGTCAACCTGGCCTCGCCTGAACCCGACACCTATGAGAGGTCTATCGCCTCAGTGACCGATGCCTTCGAGAAGGCCGCGGCCCTGGGGGCCGATTACGTCCTCACCCATGTCGGCAACCACCGGGGGGAGGGGGTGGATACGGGGATCCGTCGCATCGCAGCGGCCATCGCCCGAATCCTCGCTGCTGCTCCGGGGGGCGTTGGCTTGGTGCTGGAGGGGGAGACGGGGTCGGGCACGGAGATCGGCGCTAACTTTGAGGAAATGGCTCAGGTCCTAGAGTCCCTAGCCGAGCATGAGGCCCGCATAGGCGTCTGTCTCGACACGGCCCACATGTGGGCTGTGGGCTATGACATATCCACGCCTCAGGGGGCGGAGGAGATATTCTCCCGCTTCGACCGCATGATCGGTTTTGAGCGCCTGAGGGTCATCCACGCCAACGACACAGCCCGCGACCTCGGCTCGCTCACCGATAAGCACATGGTTCCAGGAGAGGGGCAGATCGGGCTGGCGGGGTTTCGGACGATGGTCAACCTCCCGGCCTTGGTGGATGTCCCCTTTATCCTGGAGAAGCCGGGCAAGACGGTGGAGGATAAGCAACGCAACCTGGCCCTGATGCGGGGGCTGATCAAGCGAGCATAGGAAGGGGCGTTTCGCCTTCACCCCCCTTACCCAGGGTTGGGGAAGGGGGGCAAGCGGTCACCTGATGAACAGTCTCGCCGCTTTGCCCTTGAGCTATTATGGCCCTACAGGGCGAGACTGTTCATCACCAACGCCGCAGGAGGGCCATGACGCCGAACAGGAGGAATAGCGCCCCTGCCGCCGCCGTGCCGAAACAGAAGGCTTGCCCCAGGCCCCTTACGTCAATAGTGGGTATCCGCAGCGTCCCAGGCCCTGGCCTGCCCGGCAGGGGCGTGGGCGTCGGCACAGGGGTGGGGGTGGGAGGGATCGTCGGTTGGATGATGGCCACCGTCGGCGTGGCCACCGGTGTCGGCGTTGAGGTCGGCGTTACCGTTGGCGTCGGCGTCTCTGTTGGTGCGGCATTGGCGACGACGACCTGACGGACGAAAGCCTCCTCGTAATTGCCATCCTGGTAGACGACCCTGAGCCGCAGACTGTAGGTCCCATCGGGGACGGTGGTGGTGTCCCAAAGGGCCAACACGCCATCGAGGACCTCGGTGGGATGGGTCTCTCCGTCAACGAGCGCCCAGGAAAGGGGGTCGGCCCCATAGCCATACTCGACCTTGTAATACCAGAAGTTGGGGATCGAGGCGCTGCCCTTGATCTCCACCTTCCCCCGCAGGATAGCATTCATCCGGGGGGAGGTGATGGCCGCTTGGGGAACTTGGACAGGAGGCGATGAACAGTCTCGCCCTATAAGCCACAGTGGCTTAAGGGCAAGATGGCGAGACTGTTCATCAGGTGCGGCATCGGCGCCCTCGATTGAAACTATAAGGATAAGGGATAGAAGCAGGAAATAGGCTGGTATCCTCCTCATGTCCTCTCCTTTTCGATCCGCTTCGATAAGTGTAACATAAAAGGGCCTCTAAGACAAGGGGCATACAAAGCGATTGGGCCGCGCTTTCAGCGCAGCCCAATCAGGAGTCGTCCCGTGCAGGCGTCAAAGGTTGAATTAAGCCCCTTCGAACCTCCTGACTAACAGGCTGGCATTCTGTCCGCCGAAGCCGAAGGCGTTGGCCATGGCGGCATCGACTTGGATGGCACGGGCCACATTGGGGACGTAGTCCAGGTCACACTCCGGATCGGGGGTCTCCAGGTTGATGGTGGGAGGAACGAAGTTGTCCTGGATCGCCTTCACCGTGGCGATGACGGAGATGGCCCCAGCCGCACCCAGCATGTGGCCCACCATGGACTTGATGGAGCTGATGGGGATCCGATAGGCCTCCTCGCCGAAGGCTGTCTTGATGGCCTTTGTCTCGGAGACATCGTTCAGTGGGGTGCCGGTGCCATGAGGGCAGATGTAGCTGACCTCTCCTGGTGTCATGCCTGCGTCCTCAAGGGCCAAGATCATGGCCCGCGCTGCCCCATCGCCCGTCGGGTCAGGGGCGGCGATGTGATAAGCATCCTCGGATAACCCGTAGCCAACCACCTCGGCTAGGATCTCGGCTCCCCGCCGCCGGGCGTGCTCTAGCGTCTCCAAAACCACTATCGCTGCCCCTTCGCCCATAATTGTGCCGTCGCGCTCGGCATCGAAGGGCCGGCAGGCCCGCTCCGGCTCATCGTTGCGTCGGGAGAGGGCACCGATGCGGCCGAAGGCAGCCACGGCCAGGGGCGTGGTGGCCCACTCCGTCCCGCCGGCGATCATCACCTCCACATCGCCGCGCTGCAGGCGACGCATCGCTTCGCCGATGGCGATTACCCCCGTCGTGCAAGCGGCTACGGGCGCATTGGTTGGTCCCTTGATCCCCAGCAGGATGGCGATGTGACAAGGGGCCATATTGGCGAGCACCGTAGGGACGAAGGTGGGGTTCACCCTCTCCGGCCCCCTCCGCTGGAGCAACTGAGCCTGCTCCTCGATTATGTTCATCCCTCCAACGGCGCTGCCGATCTCCAGCCCAACCTTCACGGGGTCCTCTTTCGCCATGTCCAACCCAGCGTCGTCCATCGCTTGTATTGTCGCTGCCATAGCAAACTGGGTGAAGCGCGCCATCCGTCGGGCCTCACGGCGATCCAAGTAATCCGACGGATCAAAACCCTTTACTTCAGCAGCTATCCTTACGGGATACTCGCTGGCGTCGAACTGGGTGATAGGCCCTACGCCCGATTTCCCCGCCGTGACCCCTTGCCAAAAGTCCTCCACACCCAGGCCCAGGGGCGTTATCGCCCCCATCCCCGTGATCACGACCCTGTCATCCATCCTTCACCTCGCTAATAAGATTAGAGTCTTTTATTTTTAAAACACCCAAGGAGACAAAAGGACACGTTAGGTCCTCCACATGATAAGCGCTTGACAGAATAGCTAAAGGGGCATAGAATAGTGTTAAATTTTTGGTTTTTTAAGGCACCAGGGTTGGTTTCTGGCGGCTAGACTGCCGTCGGAAACGTCGTCTCCGTAGAAGGTAGGAAGGATGCAACTCACCCCTCGGCAGGAAGCCTTCTTAGAAGCACTGCGCGACCTCTATGGGAAGAAGCAAAAGCCCGTTCACTACTCCGCTGTCGCCGAGAGATTGGGGGTCAAGAGGTTCTCGGCCTACGACATGTTGAGGATGCTGGAGAGTAAAGGGTTCGCTGCCTCGGAGTATATCCTGGCTGCAGGGAAGCGAGGGCCAGGGAGAACAATGATAGTCTTCCGTCCGACCATCAAAGCGCTCCAACGGACCCCTCAGTTGGCGAAGGAGAGGGGGGAGTGGCTCCAGGTCAGGGACAGGATGCTACAAAGGCTGCGGGAGGGTGCCGACTACCGCGAGCTGATGAAGGAGGTGCTGGCCAGGATCCCCCAGCGCAAATCCCCCCTGATCTACTGCATGTAGATGGTAACGGCGCTGCTTTTAAACCTCAGCGCTATCAAGGAGAAGGTCAGCGAGGCGACCCCCTTCAAGGCCTTGCTGGCCCTCGGTCCATCAGGTGAATTGGGGCTGGGCACTTTGGCCGGCCTCAGCCTGGGCTCCTCCCTGGCCGGGAAGGCTGATCTCCCCATAGCGGAGAAACTGCTCTCCTACATGAAGGAGTACCAGGCCCACCTTCGCGAGCTGAGCGAGGAAGGCAGGAAAAACCTATCCGATTTCCTCCAGGAAGCTTTGGGTATCCTCATCACCTAATCATCGTTTATCAGCGACGGTTGGGTGGCTATCTCTATGTAATTATTTGAAGGTGCGGCCAAAAAGGAGGGCTGTGAAACGCCTGGCGGAACGGGGGATGCCTGAGATGAAAGGGCTTCACCTCAGCGACTATATCGTCCTCAACGCCTACAGCTTCGCCCTCGCTGTGGTTGCCAACAGCCTGCACCCCATCATCCTGCCGGTGCTGGTGCAGGGGATGGTCCCTCGGGCCTGGAAGGCCACCTACCTGGGCTTCCTCCTCTTCTCTGGCTTGATGGTAGCCATCGTCGCCCAGCCGGTGATGGGCGCCCTCAGCGACCGCTCCACCCATCCCTGGGGGCGTCGTCGTCCCTTCATCCTGGCCGGCACCTTGTTGAGCCTGCTCTTCCTGGCAGCCATCGCCCTGGTCACAGACTATTGGGTCTTGCTGGCTAGCATGCTCCTCTTACAACTGGCCTCCAATACCGCCCAGGGGCCTTACCAGGGGCTCCTCCCTGACCTCGTTCCCGCAGAGAGACGAGGCGCCGCCTCAGGGGTCAAGACCCTTATGGAGGCGGCTGGGGTCATTGTGGCCGCCCCGGTAGCTGGCCACTTGATGGGCCGGGGGGAGCGCTTCCTGGCCCTCGGCCTCCTCATGGCCCTCCTCCTCACCACGATGCTCATCACCTCCCTGGGGGTGAGGGAGAAGCCTCGGAAGGACAGCCCAGATGAGCCTTTCGTAGCCACCATCCTGAGGACCTTCAACATCGAAGTTCATAAGCACCCTGGTTTCATCTGGTGGCTTATCAACCGCTTCCTATTCCTGGTGGGCTTGAGCTCCCTCCAGACCTTCATCCTCTACTTCATCGAGGATGTGGTCGGATTGCCCGATCCGGCAGTGACCGCTGGCAAATTGATGGTGATCCTGGGCCTGGGCGTCGCCTTCATCATCCTCTCCGCCGGCTACCTGGCCGACCGGGTGGGGCAGAAGCCGCTGCTGGTGGCGGCGGGGCTGGGGGCAGCCCTGGGCGTCTTCCTCCTCCCCCTGGCCCGAGGCCCTGTTGGCTTATTAGCTTACGGCGGCCTCATCGGGATCTCCGCTGGCGTCTTCGTCAGCGCCGGCTGGGCCCTGGCCACAAACCTGGTGCCGCCCGAAGAGGCCGGGCGCTACCTGGGGATCACCAACCTGGCCACAGCCGGGGGAAGCGCCGTGGGCCGTTTGGGAGGGCCCGTCGTTGATGTTTTTAACGCCCGCCGCGCGGGATTGGGCTACACGGTCCTCTTCGCCATCAACGGGCTCTGCTTCCTGTTGGGCACCCTGGCCATCCTCCAGGTGCGGGTAGGGCGGCAGGGAAATGAGTTGGCACCGCCTACCAAGTAGATGGGGAGAACGAAAACTTCTCCGCAAAAAGCGCATCCTTCCATCCTTTCGGGTGTTATCTTTTTGAGAGCTGTTTGGGAGATGAGCACATGCACCGTTGACATGCTTAAGAGGAGGCTGAGGATGATGTCTATTGCTGAGGTGAGGCTTATTGTCAATCCGGTGGCGGCGGGAGGGGCCGTTGGCCGGAGCTGGCCCCGCATCCAGCGGATACTGCGGGAGGAGGGCCTCCCATTCACCGCCGCCCTCACCGAAGGGACGGGGCACGCCACCGAACTCGCCTGCCAGGCCCTGGCCGAGGGCTATAAGGCCATCGTCGCCCTCGGCGGTGATGGGACGATAAACGAGGTGGTAAACGGGTTGGTGGTCGAGGGGCGGATAGACCCGGAGGTGGTGTTGGGAATCATCCCTGGAGGGGCGGGCGATGACTTCCGCCGCACCCTGGGCATCCCCGCCGACTACCGCCAGGCCTGCAGAAGGCTCATGGGCCACGAGACGCGCCTCGTTGATCTGGGGGAGATGGAGTATGCCAGCGAGAAAGGGCAGGGGCGGCGCTACTTCGTCAACTTCGCCGGCCTGGGCTTCGATGCGGCGGTGGTGGAGAGGACGGGGAGGGGCTGGAAGGCCCTGCCGGGGACCATCCTCTACCTCATGGGCCTGGTGGTCACCATCGTCACCTATCAGAACAAGGATGTGCGCATCCTCCTCGATGGGGAGGAGCTCTGGCAGCGGGCCAATGCCGTCATGGCCTGCAATGGGTGCTACTGTGGCGGGGGGATGTTCATCGCCCCTGATGCCGACCCCAGCGACGGGTTCTTCGACATCATTGTCATTGGCGACACCACCAAGCTGGAGTTCCTGGCCAACGTGCCCAAGGTCTACAAGGGAACGCACCTGACCCACCCCAAGGTGGATGCCTATCGGGCCCGGGAGGTCAGGGTGGAGGCGCGGCAGCGGATGTTCCTCCAGGCCGACGGCGAGCTGATCGGCGAGGCTCCTGTGATCTTCAGGGTCGTGCCGAAGGCGCTGCGGATCAGGGTGTGAGCCTCCCTGCCCCTCCGCCTTGGCTGCAGGGGGATGAGTTGGGAAGCTGGGGTTTCATCGGGCGGCAAAAGCCGCTCGCTGAAACCCTTTACTATGTCGAGGAGCTCTCCGCCTCCTTCGAGGTTGATAGATGACGCCCATCGCCTGCACCTGCCCAGCGTTATCTAGCTGCTGGGCAAGACCTTGGCCATGACCGAAGGGGCGGCCCTGCCACTGACCCCCGACTTCGATCTCCTCGCCGTCGCTGAGCCCTACACACGCCAGGCTCTTCGCCGTCTCTTTGAGCATCCTTACGGCGGCCTTCATCGTGGGGCTGGCGTTGTTGATGCAACTCTATCGCCTGCCCGGTTGGGAGTGGCTGGTGGGCATAGTGATCGCCCTGGGCATGGTTGCCGCCAGCGGCCTGGGCCTGTGGCTGCTCCTCTCCATGTGGCGAGCGGGGAGGAGGTAGGGGCGAACGGCCGCTCGCCCTCTAGAAATAATAGGTGAGCAAGCACTTCCAACGACGCCCCGCGCCTATAGGAGAACATTACCTTAAAAATTCCTGCAGGGTCTTGACAAAGAGAAACATACACGCTATAATGTTATTAGAACAAATGTTCTGAAACCAAGGAGGTATTAAAAGATGCATTACGATAAAACAGTGAGACTAGGTATATGGTTTAGGGATGAAATACGAGATACACTTTTGGCGGTAGATACCGCTAATCTGGACATAGCTAATAGCATTGATATCCCGGAGATAAGACTCTATCGAAAAGGCTATGAAGCAGCCATACGCGCTGTAGCTACCGCATTTGGGATCTCTTATCCCTTCCACCAGTTTCAAACCAACGCAATGCCAAAGCTAATCCACACAAAGATAGTAGACGTAGAGTAATAAGGGGATGGCATCTATATAACTTCAAGAAGCGCTGGCAGATGCCTGCCTGCGGGGCTCTAGTCCTCTGACTTCCTATCAGCCTACCAGCGCTGATACGATCTTACTAGCTAATTGGGTACAAGGATAACAGCGATAAAAATAACAGGGGGTGAGAAACTCTCCCTGTGTTTTTAACGCTGTGCCAATAAACGCACGACCATTCTCCCCATCTGAAGCCAAAGCTTGAAGATCTCATTCAGATTGTTCCCCTTAAGACTCCTTCCCTTCTGGCTCCTTTTCTTCTCGTGGTGGAGATATCTCTCTCGTCTCCATCCCAAAGAGAAGCCCGCCTTTGACTATTTCCCTTAATGCCCAATAGCGGAGAATATTGTCAATGTATTGCATAGCCTGATTATCGTCGTATCCCCTCTCCTTAAGTTTATTGAACGCTTCTGTCAGCGCCCCGTGCTCTGCTATTATATCCTTAATCTTCTCTTCCCTCTCCCCCTCAGCAGCTATCCTTTGTAATTTTACTTTTGTCCGTTCTATTTGCTCACCCCATGCATAGTTCACGACTGATTTCGCCATATCGATATGCTTCAGGTGTACCTGTCTAATCTGCACCCCATACTCCAGCATCTTTGTAGAAAGGGCGCTTTGTATTTCTCCTTCGAAGTGCTCTGGATTTTTCCCCACCTCTATCGGGCCCTTTTCGCGAATGATAGTGAATAGTGTTTCTACAGCCTCTCGTTCGATGGCCTCTTTCCAGTCTGGCCACTCCGGGGCTGTATGAGTTATTTGCACTGGAATCGTGCGAGCCATCTTTAGAGGATCCACGACCTGATAGTGTACGACCATATTAACGGTCACAGGGAAGAGGACTTTAGTGCGAACCGTCTCTTCTGAGGACTCATAAACGAGCTCACGTGTTGGAATAGTAGCATAGTTCTTTTCACCATAACTCAAACGATACTGGCCTGGCCCAAGTGCCCTGCAGAGCTTGCCATCCCATCCAATGGTAATAACCGCCTCGCCCTCTTTGACAACGATAAACTTGAGAAATTTGGGGAGCACAAAAAAGGCTATAAGCACAAATGCCCCTAAGCCTGCGATGCCGATACACACTTCCATTCCCATTTTCCCCCTCCTGCCCGGAGCAGGCAATGAATGACAATAGAAAATCACCTCCCCCTGATTCGTGGGGATGATGCGGTTGTCCGAATGGGATGTTTAAGCAGGGTGGAAAGTTTCATTAACATTATACCACAAATTCACAAAAAATGAAAGCTCTTGCAATTTTCCGATTAATGGTGTATAATATTATTGGATTGGTTTATCCAATCGCTGGAGCGAATCAGCGAAGACGACATCGTGGTCGTAAGAAAAGGAAGGCAATGGCTATGCTCGGAAGCAACAAGGAAGTGGCAGGGGTAGCCGCCATCTCAGCCTCTAACCTGGAGCAAGTGTTAAAATCAATCGTGGAGAACGCTGCTACGGTTATGAAAGCAGATAGCGCTACTGTATATCTTTACGACCAGGCAAAAGAAGAGTTTTACTTGCCTGTGGTTGTAGATAAAGATCTTTTACGGCACGAGATCCCTGGAAGAGACGGGGTAGCCTCCAGAGTTATAAAAGGAGGAAAATTGGTAACTGCTGATGACGCAATTAATCATCCTATCCTATCAGGGACATTCACACGCGAAACGGGGGTAAAATCCTGCGCCAGTCTTCCATTGAGGGTAGACGATAACATTGTTGGAATCTTGTTCGTGAACTATTTTGCCCCACACCAATTCACCGATGATGATAGGAGAATTATCAGTGCATTTGCTAAGCAAGCAGCGATTGCTATTCAGAACGCTAAGTTGACCGAAATATTGACCAACTTACATCAAGTTGGACGATCTCTTACATCGTTTCGCGGGCTGAAACAACTATTAGAGGAAATCGCGAAAAGCGCAGTTGACGTGTTAAGCGCAGATATTGTCACATTGTACCAGTATGACCAAAGGATGGATAAGTTTGAAATACCGCCGATCATGGCAGGGAATATAAGGGAACCACTCTCTATGAAGGCTGAGTTGTATGGAGACGATGCAGTAACAAGGATAGTCCAAGTAGGACAGCCCTATTATGCTCTTGATGCTGGAAAGGACCCACTTATGTCTGGCTCGCCCCCTCGACCTGGCCAACCTACAAGATTTGTCCATCGAGAAGGAATAAAGTCGTCTGCAGCAGTACCATTGAGGGTAAATGGTGAAATTGTAGGGATTTTGTTTATTAACTACCGAAGCGCTCATCAATTCCTTAAAGATGAACGAATAATCATCGCGGGATTTGCCAGTCAAGCGGCGATAGCTATTCAAAATGCTCGGCTTTATGAGCGTGTTAGCGAAAGGCTGGCGAAGAAAGTAATGGAATTGGAAGCGATGGAAGAAATAGACGATGCTATTAGTTCCGTTTTGGACATGAATGAAGTATTGGATCTGATTTTGAAAAATGGATTGGAGAAAACAGGAGCTATTACAGGAGACATCCGGTTGCTTGACGAAGCCACTGGTGAGCTAATGGTTCGAGCAAGCCGCGCTGTAGCGAAAGATGAGAGTCAGGCCAGAATAAGAATAGGTGAAGGGATCGCGGGTCGGGCAGCTGAAGAGAAGAGAACTTATCTGGTTCCGGATGTGAGCAAATTCAAGAATTTTAAGCCGTTCATAAAGGGGACGAGATCTAAGGTTGCTGTTCCTATACTCCAGGAAGACAGACTGATCGGGGTTCTCAGTGTGGATAGCCCCCAAATCGATGCTTTTGATGCGGATGATGTAAGATTTCTCGAGGCTCTGGCCAGACAAGCAGTGATTGCTATCCAAAATGCAGAGAGACATGAGAAGCTACAAGAAACTTACGATGCTTTACAGGAAACTCAAGCGCGGCTGGTCGCTGCGGAGAGATGGGGAACACTTGGCAAAGCAGCAGCTAGCCTGGCTCATCGGATGAATAACATATTGGGGATCATCCCCGTCTGCGTGCAAGAAATCTCTACCCGAGCTGGCGAGGTCCCGCTTATAAGAGATAACCTTGAGATTATAGACCGCAATGCCAAGTTTATCCTAGAATTGGCAGATAACTTGCTAAAGCCCTTTAGACTATCAGTGACGGAAATAACCGGGCTGTTTGACGTTAATCTGTTGCTGAAACAAGCTGTGAGTGTGGCTAACATACCTTCGCGTATAGAAGTAATTCTAAGATACGGCGATGATCTCCCAGCTGTTCCAACTAGTAAGTCACTTGTTGACATATTTGTTGAGTTAATTACGAACGCCGTGAAAGCGATGCCTGGTGAAGGAAAATTGGAGATCGGTAGCAGGTTAATCGATGACAAGTGGGTAGGGGTTTGGTTCACCGATACAGGGTGCGGCATTCCCCCAGATAAACGAGATAGGATCTTTGACTTATTTGTTACTGTAAGAGAGCCAGAGCCAAAGGAAGTAGGTACAAGCCTTGGGTTCGGGTTATGGTGGGTGAAGACATTCCTCCAGCAGCAAGGGGCAGATATTGACCTTGCTTGGAGTGAGGTTAGCAAAGGGTCAACTTTTATCATAAAATTGCCTGTGCAGGTGGAAGGATGAGTAAGTCAAAGAACAGTATCTTAATTATCGATGATGAGCTAGGATGGGTAGATTTCTCTCGGTCTATCTTAAAGGCAGCGGGGTATGCAGTTGAGATAGCAGAGAATGCTATGGAGGCTTGGGACTTTTTGACCAAAAGGGCTTTTGACCTAATCCTCATGGATCTGAAGCAAGCAGAAAAAGGCGATATTTTACAAAAGATTGCCAAGTCTAGTCCCCACGAGCGCAGACGCGTAGTCGTATTGTTTCCTACCTACCTATCCCCATCTAAAATGCGTGGCGTTTTTAAATCAGGTGCGTATGATTGTGAAGACAAGCCGTTTGATAAGAGTGGATTAATTAGGATGGTGAAAGAAAAGCTAACCGAACTTGCACGATAGTGAGGGCATATAGAAATAAAATCCTAAAATAAGTGACAAGGAGGGGAATTATGAAAACGCAAGGCAGGGTCTTGATAGTAGAAGACAGGCTAGACTGGCGGCAAATGCTGCAGGGCATTCTAGAGAGGGAGGGTGGTTATTCCATCCAGACAGCGGCCACTTTTGATGAAGCTGTCAGCCTACTCCAGAGCCAACCATTTGAATTAGTGATTATCGACCTCAGATTGGAGGATTGGGATGAAACCAACGTCCAAGGGCTAGATTTATTCGAGTTTATCGATAAAAGCAAGGGCACGAATGCGATAATCGTGACCGGGTACCCCACACCGGAGATTGTGAAGGAAGCTTATAAAGAGTACAAGGTTTTTGACTTTCTTTTTAAGAAGCACTTCACTGCTTCGGAGTTCAAAGAGGTTGTAAGGGATGCAGTGAATGATGCCCTTGCCAAAAGGAAGAGATAGCCCTTACCTCGCCTCAAGTTAGCCCAGAAGGAGGTACACACGATGGAAAACTTAGGAAGGATTCTGGTTGTTGAAGACAGGTCGGATTGGCGCAAGAAGCTCACGGGAATCCTCAAGGAAGAAGGGTACTCCGTCCGGGAGGCAGCTAATTATGATAAAGCTGTGAGCTTACTCCAGAAGCACGTATTTGATCTTGTGCTTCTCGAC
>Ga0315314_1003202_pt1 | contig 12979 bp, 14 predicted proteins | sample TDP9_MG_FD_203631 | JGI IMG/M metagenome (GOLD analysis project Ga0315314, IMG submission 203631) | Freshwater sediment microbial communities from Lake Towuti, South Sulawesi, Indonesia - TDP9 | ecosystem: Environmental > Aquatic > Freshwater > Lake > Sediment | place: Indonesia: South Sulawesi...
AATCCTTAAGGAGAATGGTTTCACTATAGAGGTGATCGACACTAACAATTTTAGCAAGGTGTTTAACTGGCTAAAGCCAGTAATCAGACTACTACATAAGTCTGAGATTATATTGGGCGGGCAAATATTGATTATCAAAGCAAGACTCACAACAAGAGAATAAGTTCGTTTTCGGCTGGTATGCAGGTAGGAAAAGAAAATGCGCCTGGCTTCAACCATGGTCTAACGTCACAAAGGTTTTGTAAAAATGAGGTTGCTTATAACTGGTGGTGCGGGCTTCATAGGATCACACGCGGCTGAATACTACGCTGAGAAAGGTAGAGAAGTCATTGTGTTTGACAACTTATCGAGAGCTGAGACTTTAGGAATCGACCAGAAAGCGGCTCTGTACAACTGGAACCGCCTCAAAAACAACTACAGAAATGTTAAGCTAATCAAAGGCGACGTAAGGGAGTTCGAGAAAGTCAAGGAAGCGGCAAGGGATACTGACGCCATCATCCACGCAGCGGCTCAGGTTGCAGTAACAACATCCGTTAAGGATCCCAACACGGACCTCGAAGTAAACATCTTGGGCACATTCAACGTCCTAGAAGCGGCCAGAAAATCAAAGACCAGCCCAACCATAATCTTCTGCAGCACCAACAAAGTATACGGAACAAACGTCAACAAAATCCCAGTGAAAGAGGGCGAGAAAAGATACCACTATGCAGACGAAAAATATATGGACGGTATAGCTGAGGAGTTTCCGATTGACCTGTGTGAACACACACCATACGGTTGCTCAAAGCTGGCCGCAGACCTATACGCCCAAGACTACGCCCACACATACAGCCTAAAAACTGGAGTATTCAGAATGAGTTGTATCTATGGTGAAAGACAGTTCGGCGTGGAGAACCAGGGATGGGTGGCATGGTTCACGATCGCAACTCTGCTAAACAACCCCATAACCATCTACGGCGATGGAAAACAGGTCAGAGACATCCTACACATCTCAGACCTAATAGGAGCCTACGACGCATTCATAAACAGCAACTCAAAACACGAAGTCTTCAACATAGGCGGCGGGCCAACAAACACCCTCTCCCTCCTAGAGCTCCTCGACCTCCTAGAAGAGCTCACGGACAAGAGGCCGAGCGTACGGCTTGACAGGTGGAGACCCTCTGACCAAAAAGTGTACGTCTCAGACATAGGGAAAGCTCAGAAGAAGCTCGGATGGACCCCCACCATAAGCCCTGAGCTAGGCGTGAAAAAATTGGTCAATTGGGTATCCGAAAACAAGCACCTATTCACCAAACAGCATCGTGTCTTAAGAAAACACAAGAAATGTGCTAGTTTATGATTAAGAAGGTTGTCATACCGGCGGCAGGGCTTGGAACAAGGCTCCTATCAGCCACAAAGGAGCAACCCAAAGAAATGCTCCCCGTCTTCTGCAGGAGCACAAACGGAGATCTAAGCGTTAAGCCCTTGGTGCAACTGGTCTTTGAGCAGCTCTTCGATGCAGGCATTAAGGAGTTCTGCTTCATCGTGGGGAGGGGGAAAAGAGCGATAGAAGACCACTTTACCCCCGACTTCGAGTACGTGGAGCGCCTAAACAACATCGGCAAGAATAACCAAGCATCAGACCTCCAATCCTTCTACAATAAGCTCGCGGAGTCCACCATCATCTGGGTCAATCAGCCCCAGCCCAAGGGCTTCGGCCACGCCGTCCTCCTCGCCAGACCCTTCGTCGGAGCAGACGAGTTCCTAGTCCACGCCGGAGACACCTACCTCATCTCCAAGAAAAAGAGCCACCTAACCCGCCTCGTCAACACACACCAAAGGCACAAAGATGACGCCACCCTCCTCATACAGGAGGTGCCCGACCCCAGACCATACGGAATCATCGAAGGAAAAGAAACGAACGAAGGCTTCAAGGTCACCAGAGTGGTGGAGAAACCAGAAAAGCACATCACAAACCTGGCCATCATGCCCGTCTACGTGTTCACACCTATACTATTCAGAGCCCTAGAGGTCACACCCCCAGGCAAGGGAGGTGAGATCCAACTCACTGACGGCATACAAAAGCTGATCGAATGGGGACTCAACGTCCACGCCATCAAGCTCAACGATGACGACGTCAAACTAGACATAGGAACCCCTGAGACATACTGGGAGGCCCAAAACTTATCCTACAAGAAGGCGCTAGAGCACTCACGTTCAGGTGAAGAAGATGATTGACAAGCTGATAAACGAAGACACCACAAGGATACTGGACGAACTCGACACTGAACCCTTTAAGGGTACGGATGTTCTCATCACAGGCGGTGCAGGCTTCATCGGAAGCTGGCTCTGCGACGTTCTGGTTAAAGCTGGAGCTAGGGTCACCTGTTTGGATAACTTCTCCACAGGCTTAAACGAGAACATCAAACACCTGCTGAACGAGAAGGGCTTCAAGCTTATCAAGCAAGACGTCGAATCCCTCGACGACACCCTTGGAGGGTTCTACTTCATCCTACACCTAGCAAGCCGAGCATCGCCAGAAGAACACCAGCAGCACCCCATCGAAACCCTCAGGGTGAACTCGCTGGGAACCTTCAAAGTCGTCGAACAGGCCATCAGATCTAACGCAACCGTGCTCTTCACGTCCACCTCTGAGGTCTACGGAGACGCTAAAGTAGTCCCAACCCCCGAGTCCTACTGGGGCAACGTCAATCCCATAGGGCCGAGATCAGGCTACGATGAGGGCAAGAGGTTTGCGGAGGCCCTCTTCACCGCCTATCACAGGGAACACGGCTTGGACACAAGAGTCCTCAGGGTCTTCAACAGTTATGGACCGCGTCTAAGAGCAGACGGCACCTACGGCCGGGCCATCTCAAGATTCATCCTCCAAGCCCTCCAAAACAAGCCCCTAACCGTTTATGGAGACGGAACACAAACCCGATCCTTCTGTTACATCACAGACACAATCCTTGGAACCCTAAAAGCCCTAGCCAGCAAGAGGGCTAAAGGAGAGATCCTCAACATCGGCAACCCGCATGAGGTCAAAATCCTACACTTAGCAGAAACGATACGAGAGCTCACAGGAAGCAAATCGAGGATCATCTTCCAGCCCCTCCCATCCGAAGACCCAAAGAGAAGATGCCCAGACATCACCAAAGCCAAGCGCCTGCTTAACTGGCAACCAAAAGTCCCCCTCGAAGAAGGCCTCAACAAAACCATAGAATGGTTCAAGCTCAAGCTCGGACTTGAAGTCGGGGTTTAAAACCATGACTCTACATCAAATCTCAATTGTGGGAACAGGCTACGTCGGCTTATGCACCGCGGTCGGATTCGCCAGCAAAGGTTACGAAGTGCTCTCATCCACCCATGACCACGAAAAGGCAGCCTTAATCAACGGGGGCATACCACCTTTCCACGAGCCACACCTAGAAGAATGGTTGCAAAAGGTTGTGAAAAACGGCCGTCTGAGATGCGTGCTGGATCGAGAGGAAGCCATCCTAAACACAGATACTACCTTCATCGCTGTAGGAACCCCAAGCAAGCCTGATGGAAGCATTGACCTGCGATACATTGAGAGCACTGCTCACGAAATCGGAGAAGCCCTAAACAAAAAGGAAAACTACCATTTAATCGTGGTTAAGAGCACCGTCGTGCCCGGAACAACGGAGAACATGGTCAAAACAGCCATCGAAAATCACTCGGGCAGGCGCTGCGGCATAGACTTTGGACTATGCATGAATCCTGAGTTCCTACGTGAAGGATCCGCCATTTACGACACCCTAAACCCAGACCGCATCATCATCGGCGAATATGACCAGAGATCCGGCGATGGTTTGGAAGCTCTATACCGAGACTTTTACGGCGAGGAAACGCCTCCTCTCGTCAGAACAAATCTCCCGACCGCCGAGCTCATCAAGTACGCCAACAACGCCTTCCTAGCCACCAAAATCAGCTTCATCAACCAAATCGCCAACATCTGCGAAAGGATACCAAGCGCGGACATACGGGTGGTAGCCCAAGGCATAGGACTCGACAAACGGATCGGACCCCTATTCTTAAACGCTGGATGGGGCTATGGAGGGTCCTGCCTACCCAAAGACGTTAAGGCCTTCATCGCCTTTTCTAAGAGTTTAGGCTATAACCCGGCACTCTCTAACGCGGTTGAGGGTATAAACAACATCCAGCCATACCGAGCCGTTGAATTAGCCAAGAGGCATCTAGGTGACTTACAAGGCAAGAGAATCGCCATCTTAGGCTTAGCCTTCAAGCCCAACACCAGCGATATGCGTGAGGCTGTCTCCATAAAGATCGTCAACAAGTTCCTAAAAGAGGGAGCAAACATTATTGCCTACGACCCAGCAGCCATAAACAACGCTAAGAAAATCTTTGAGGACAAGATCGAATACGCCCCATCCGCCATCAAGTGTATCAGAGGCGCAGACTGCTGCATAATCGCAACTGAGTGGGAAGAATTCAAGGAACTTAAACCAGAGGACTTCGCCAAGTATATGAAGAAGCCGGTCCTCATTGACGGCAGACGAATATACAACCCAAAAGAGTTCAAGGACAAAGTCGAGTTCGTAGCTATGGGCCTCGGCCAACAATCCAACAACTAAGATTCTGAAACGCCCACAATTAGGTTCTAAGATGCTCTTCCAGGAGTTATCTCTATGACCATCGAAGACCTAATCTTGAAGGCTATAGATGAGGAGAGGGCGAGCAACGTTAAGGGGGTCATCGGCTTGCTGGGAGGAAAGTTTACAGAGGCAGAGATTTTGGAGGCGGTGAAAAGGCTTGAAGACAAAGAAAAAATTGAGCTAAACCACAATATACCCGCCCACCACAGCCTTTTTCAATACCTAAAGAACGCTGACTACAACCTCTGGCTCTACTTGGTTTTCCTGGCTTCCATCGGCGTCTCAGCAACAATATACCTCATCCCTGCTATCTATCCCCTAGTAATCGCGAGATGGATACTTGGCTCCCTTTTCGTCCTATTCCTCCCAGGCTACACATTGATAGAGGCCCTCTTCCCCAAAAGACTAGAACCTAAAAGCCTAGACGCCATCGTAAGGCTCGCCTTAAGCATAGGCCTAAGCCTCGCCATCACCCCCTTAATTGGGCTCCTCCTTAACTACACCCCATGGGGCATAAGGCTCAACACCATCGTAATCAGCCTAACCCTCTTCACCCTAACCATGTCCCTCGTAGCAGCACACAGAAAGTTCACCCTAAGCAAGAGCTTCCACATTAAACATACGATGACTTCAAAGAGGGCCGAAGGCAATGAGAAAAAGTAGGATAGCTATCCTAACCGCTGCTATTCTTTCGCTTGCGATAGCAGTATCCATACAAATCCGTGCATCTACACCAGAAAGTCTCATAAAACAAGCTGAAGAAGAACTGACCGAAACCTTCCGCATTCTAGGCAAGGCAGGATCAGCTGATGACGCTTCACTAAGGTCCATCATAGCTCAGCTAAACGAAGCTTTAAGGCTACTTGAAGAAGCAGAGCAGTACACATTTGAGGGAAGAGTGACAGAGGCTAACACCTCTGCAGAAGAGGCCCTCTCCTTAATCGAGAAAGCGAAGGGCGAAGCGGAATCCGCTCTAGAAGCCTCGTCACAGATAGCCTTTCAAGTTCTGGTGTTTAGTTGGTCTATGGTACCAGTGGCATCCTCCTTGACCGCCCTGGTTACGACCAGGGGATATGGATGGTATATAAAGCGTAGGCGCAGGAAACTCCTAGACATGGCGATCATGAGAAAGAGAGAAAAGGAGAAGAAGTAAGGATGTTTAGGCTTAGGGTCTCTGAGGGGGGGAAGCGCTTCCTCACCATCCTCATAGCCTCCCTCCTTATCTACTCCACCATAGCATACATATCTACCACACCCAGACCCAAGGAACAATTCTTCCAACTCTACATCCTAGGAGAAACCAAGATGGCTGAGAAATATTATCCAGACGACAACCCCAACATAAGCCCCAAAACACCTGTACAATGGTACCTCGGCGTAACAAACTTCATGGGCTCAGTAGAATACATCATCATAAAGGCAAAGCTGGGAAACCAAACCCTACAACCACCCAACGAAGCCAGCGTAATGCCGGCAAACCTACCAACCATCATCGAGTTCAGGAGAATACTCCTCGACAACGAAACGTGGGAGATACCATTCACATGGAAAATAGCCAATGTGGACATGAAAGGTGAAATGGCATTCCTAACCCTAAACATCAACAACAAAAACATCACGGTACAAGGCGTGGGAGCCAAAGGTGGACATAACTTCAGGATCATCTTAGAGCTATGGATCCTAGACAAGGAAACCAAAAACTATGTCTTCGGCTGGAAAACCCAAGGACAACGTAGAGTAGCGTGGCTCCAAATATGGTTCAACGCAACGATCGCACCCTAAAATTATCGCAATGTCCAACAAACTCGTTGAGATAGCCGAGGACTCTGCTCGAGGAGGATTCCTCTTCACCTACCTCACGGCCACACCCGTCCTAGGAGCTGTTGGCACACGCGACCTCGAAAACCTTGGATTCATCTTCAGCAGGCTCAAGGTTGCGCGACTCCTCCTCAAACCCATTCTGATTCATGAAAACAAGCTCGCCTCAACCTTCGCCCTAAGGTAGCACACGGCCTCTCAAACGATCGTAATATTAAGCTACTATGGTTAAACAGCTGAACGGAAACTGGATGAAAACTGCTCCATTAAAGGTGGATGTGCATGTCCACACCAGCCACTCCGACTCCAGGGCCTCGGTGGAGCAAGTTATCGAAACGGCCAAGCGCAGGGGGCTGGATGGCGTAGCCATAACGGACCACCACACCCTCCGGGGAGCAGAGGAGGCCATGACCAAGGAAACTCGTCTCATCATCGTTCCCGGCGAGGAGGTGAACACAAACCTAGGTGACATATTGGCCCTTGGAATCAGAGAAGTTATTCCATACGGGCTATCAGCAGGCGAGGCTATTCGGCGGGTTCACTCCCAGGGCGGACTAGCCATCATACCCCACCCAACCATCCCCCTGCTGAGCAATTTCAAAGAGTCAGATTTACGCCGGCTTCCCATCGATGGGCTGGAGGTCTTCTCAGCCATCACACCTCTAGCGTGGCACTACGCCAGGAAAAACCTGAGGCTGGCCAGAAGGCTAAAGCTGCCCATAGTGGCTGGGAGCGACTCCCATCACCCCCAAACCATAGGCGATGCCTACACCCTAATATACACAAAGGGCATAAACCTATCGGAGATCCTAGACGCCATAAAACAGGGGAAAACGGGAATAGGCTGCAACTCCTCAAAACTATTCTTTAAAGCAAGGATGGTTAAGGGCGTTGTCACCTACCTCATTTCAAAAGCCCATAGGCCTTAGCCTCCTAACAAGCGTACACCGACAAAGCCCGCGGTGGCTTTAACATGTCAGCTCTAGGCTACAAAATGCTTTTCCGAAAGGGAGGAACGAAATCATCCATCCTAGCGATCGCGCTCCTTGTCGCCACACTGGCCTCTCTGAACTCGATAGTGAACCATATCAGCTCGCAGGCCGAGATCCTAGGGGGATTCGTAAACGTGGGTGGAACCTTCCTAATCCTCAGCAGAAACTCCGTCTCCCTAACCGACAGCGAAATTGATATGGAGTTAGCCAGCCTAGTAAACAACACTGCCAGCGCTAAATATGTGCTACCCCAAAAGTTTTTCAAGGCCACATTAACCGCAGGCTCCAGCAACTATACCGTCAATGTAAGGAGTGTAGACGACGTTGGAGGGTTCCTCAAGCTGAGAAAGGCTTATGTGAAGGGCACCGCCGCCAAAGCGAATGAGAAGCAGGCGGACGTGGGCGAAATTTTGGCTAGGCTGGCCTCTATCGACCTGGAAGACGAAATAACCTTGGCCATTAATAATAGCCGATCTCTCAAAGTTAAGGTTGCGGGTGTTGTGAAGACCCTAACGCAAATTGACACCGAGCTGATTATCCCAATGGAGACCGTCAACCACCTCACAGGAAACAGTGGGAAGGTATCCTTCATCGAGTTCGCCCTTGAAGACAAAATCGACAGAGAAGGGGCCATCAGCCGCATCATCCAACTTTTACCCGCCAACGTGAAGGTCGTTAAGGTTCAGCAACTGAAGGAGTTCATGCAAGACGTGAACCATCAAACCCTGACCTTCCTAGGCCTATGGTCCCTAGCAGTCTACGCCGTAGTGGCAGCCGCCTCCTACGTGGTTACCACCAGGCTCATAGTTGAGTCTGGCTATGAGCTGGCCATGCTGAGGGCTCTGGGAGCAAAGGAGGGTCTTATGTTTAAGCTGATCCTAGCCTACACTGTAACCATAGCCCTCCTCGGCTCCATTCTAGGGTTAGCCCTGGGGATAACTGGAGCCGAGACAGCTTCGACCGTGGCGAGGTGGATACAGGTAAGCATCCAAGTGAACCCCTTCCTAGAAGTTGAGCAGGCGCTTCAAACACTCCTTCTAGCACTGACCTCATCAATCCTAGGGTGCCTATGCCCCGCCTTCAAGTCTGTGTATAAAAACTATGCTGGGCAACTGTAGTCAACATGGTGTATCTCTACGTAGCTTAGAAGACTATAAAATATTTATACTCCAAACTCAAGCTTTGGTCGGTCTTTTTGAGGCTTATAGGTTTTAAGTATTTAACCGCGCGGCGCATCCTAACCTTAGTTTTAATACTAACATTGGCCTCTATGCTGTTTTCAATAACAGCCTTCAGCCTCCTCGGCTTCTACGGGGGCTTTAACGCCTACCTAGGCGAGGAAGAAGACATCGTGGCGATCTACGATAGGAGGAGCCGCACACCCTTCACGGGTCTGGTCCCGATGTACTTGGCTGAACGAATGGCCTCCATCAATGGGGTCTTAGCCAGCAGCCCAGAGGCTATAGCACCCTGCATGATAAGAGGAGAATCCATCTTTGTAAGGGGCATTGTACCCAGGGAGTTTTCCAAGCTTAACCCACTGAATCTCGTGGAGGGGAAAATGCTGGAGTTGAACAACTTGAACCTTGCCATTGTGGGAAGAAGACTCGCTGAAAGGTTTAAGTTAAAGCTAGGCGACAAGCTCCTCGTCCTCGGCGTCTTAACGGATCGATACCTGGAGCTGGAGGTTAAGGGAGTCTACGAGTCCCAGTCAACAATGGACGATGAATGCCTCGCACCAATTCACGTAGGGCAGTGGCTGAGGGGAACAGACTACAACTATGTCACTCTTATAAGGATTAAAATAGATAGGAATAGGATAAGCCCCATCAAGCTTTTTGACAAGATAGTTAAAGAAGCTTCTGAGCCCAGCCCAAGCGATGGGGGAATTGGAGGGCAGGATGAAGGGATTATACCCACAACGAGAACGAGCTTCAGGGTTGAAGATATTGGAGTTGAGGAAGCCCAGAAGTTTATGAAGGACTACCTGAATAGGTATGGAGTAACCAGAGAGGCCCTCCTGATCCTCTCCATCATGGTCTTCTTCTTCGCCAGCGCCAGCGTAGCTGGTGCCACCAAGGCCCTCATGCATCAACACAGGCATGAGATAGAGATTCTGAGGTCTGTGGGGGCTTCTAACAGAACCATAAAAACAGACCTTCTATTCAAGGTGTTGGGTTGGTCCCTGGCCGCCTCAGCGGCTGGAGTTGTCCTGGCCGCGGTAACGTTGGAAATCATTGAGGCAAGTGGCCACCTACAAGTCTTGTCCCACAGAGTTTTTTTCCACCTTGACCCGCTCATCGTAACCCTAAACTTCATCCTAGTCTCCCTTCTCGTCACCCTAAGCATACTACGCTCGGACCTGAAGTCAACTACCACTCCCTAAAGGAGATGTTGGAATCAGAACTTCAGCCCACTGGAAGTCAGAGGTGCTTCAAAGGTAGAGGTGCGCAAATAGGTATGAGTGAAGGATGAACAATTCTGATCCTTTTCTTAGCAATGCTTATGGGCGGTTTATTTCTATTGTTAAAGTTGGATTTGGCCTTAAGCCTCGCCGGTTTTCTACTCTGGCTTACGGGCCTCCACGAAAGTCTACACGTTCTGGTCCTCAAACAGAAAAAGTATCCCATTTTAGGCTTGAGTCTCGACTTCCTCGGCGTTAGAATCATGCTACCTCGAATAAAGGGGGAGGATGTCCCCCTCATTGGGCTCTCCAGCCTCTTGACGGTGCCAATCGTCTTCCCCCTCTCCATCTTTTACAATTTGGTAGCCGCCACCATACTTACCGTCTTTGCCTTCAGCGGGTGCCTATGTGATATACATTGGGTTCGGAGGGGAAAGAAATGTAGACCCTCAGGGAGTTTCGGCGTCGGCCCTAAAGGGGGGGAGGCAAAAAAGTGAAAAGGGCAACCTTTTACGCCCTCATATCCTTCCTCGTCGCCCTAGCCCTAAGGCTCTACCCAACCCTCATAAGCGGACTTCCCTTCTCCACAGACGCTTGGTCTCCCATCAGAAACACCGAACTCCTCATGGAACGCACACCTATTCACCTGGGCGATGACAAGGTCTTCGACGGCTACAACAATTACTGGCCAGCCAACAGCCTCTTCGGAGCCGTCTTCTCGCATGTTACTGGTCTCAAGGCTATTGAGGCGATGGCGATTAGTATTCCATTGATTGGAGCTTTAGCAATTCTAATCTTTTATGCTTTGGTGAACAAGGTTATCCGAGACTCTAAAATTGCGTTGATAGCTTCAATCTTATTAGCAACAGCCTATCCTTACGCACTGTTCACTGCTGGGGTGACGAAGGAAACTTACGCTAACCCCCTTTATTTGCTAGTTTTTCTCGTATTCCTAACCTCAGGAAAATGGAGGAAAATCTTCCTTTTTACAATAACCTCTGTAGCCCTAGTTCTCTCGCATCACTTAACCGCTTTTGTCGCTGTAGCCGTTTTAGCTAGCATAGCGTTGTCCACATCAATAAACAGAGTTAGAGAAGGGCTAGGCCTCGACAAATCCATCTTCATACCAGTCTCAATCCTAACAACAGTAACCACTCTATACTATTGGCTTTACGCCTATGCAGGCTTAAAGCTATCCCTAACCCTCAGCGACTGGCTTTCAGCAGCTTCCTACCAGCTTGTTGCATTCGCTCTAGCCCTATACTTCACGACCAAGCCTCGCACCGTCTCCAATACAAGAACGCTTCTCAAATGCATCGCAGCAACTGCCTTGCCGTCTTTCGTTATATTTCTCTGCACCAAAAGGCCTATTCTTCCCGATGCCCCAATACTACCAGGTTACTATCTAATTTATGCGAGCCCCTTCATTTTATCTTCTCCTTTAATAGTTTTAGGGATTGAAGGACTACGCGAGATGCGAGGTGAGCAACACACGGCGCCATTTTTCTGGTTTGCAACAATCCTTGGACTTGAGGGCTACGCACTTTTTGGAGGTTTAGAAATGGGGCTAACCCTAGCCTATAGAACCCTAAACTTCCTCTCAATCCCCTTTATAATACTCTGCGCAGTTGGGTTCTATAAATTTTACCTTAAAACGAGTAATATGCACATACAAAAGTTAATTAAGCTAGCGGCAGCTGCAACCTTCATTTTAATCGCAAGCTTGAATGCTTACGATGTGTACGCGTCAGTTTCTCTGCAAGAGCGTTATATGGGATACTTCTGGCTCTACATGCCCCAAGAGTTCAAAGCAGCGACATGGACTGCGACAACGGCCAACAGCCAAGTCATCGCGGCAGACGTAAAAGTCTCCTACCTCCTAGAAGGCTATTATAATATGAGTGTGGATGAAATTCAAGGACTCAAATACTTAACCGGAAAGAACAGTAATTATCCCCAAATCTTGTTTATCTACAATCAAATGCTAAAGAATGGATACGTTCTCTACGAAGGCTTAAGCGTCGATCTGCCTGAAAACTGGACAGAAAAAGTATATGACCTTAACCTCATATACTCTAATGGCCTAGTAACCATTCACCATGGATGAAATGGGTTGATAGAGCTATCCAACGTTTGGAAGAAATACGGCGCGACTGAAATATTGCGGGATCTTAACCTAAGAGTCAAAGAAGGCGAATTCGTATCAATTAGAGGTAAATCCGGTACCGGTAAAACAACATTGCTTAAAATAATTGGTCTATTAGAGCCGTCAGATGAAGGTAAAGTTAGGCTATTCGGCAAAACCGTTAATGGGTTAAGCGACGACGAAAAATCAAACGTGAGGCTGCACCATATTGGCTTTGTCTTTCAATTCTTCAACCTAATCCCCTCCCTAACAGTTATGGAGAACATAGAGCTACCCCTGGCCCTCAGCGGAATAACCAAGCAGGAGAGAAAGCAAAAAGCACGTCACCTCCTAAAATACTTCGACTTAATAAACCTCGCAGAAAGATTTCCCGAAACTCTCAGCGGAGGCGAAAGACAACGCATTGCCATAATAAGGGCGTTAGCAAACAACCCAAAAATAATACTAGCCGACGAGCCAACATCAAGCATCGACAACGAAAACTCAAACTTACTATTAAATCTCCTCAACTTAATCAACAGAGAAAATAAAGTAACCATCATTCTAACCACCACTGACTTACACGAGGGGCTCCCTACAGGCAGAGACTACATGCTGAAAGATGGGCGATTAGAGGAAATACTCCAAACGCGGGCCTCTTTATCCAGTAGAATTAGTTAATCAACGCCTCCTCGTCACCGGTGGCACACGCTAAACTAACTGTCATCCTTCTAAAATAGTATGAATCTCATTTTTCGTCGCAAACAATTTTTTTAAACGGTAGAGTCCCTCTAGTTTCTAAAGGGGGCACAATATTCTTTACGTCATTTTGTTGCTGAATTTTTACCTTTGGATTTGGAAAAGAAGTGGTTACTTGATATACGGAAGATAGCTTACTGCTCCACCCCTTGTAAATTAACCCTGCAATTATAGCGGTTCTCAAGTATATGGTTGCGCCCATTAACAGCGATGTTACTGGAAACATAAAGACAGCAGCATTGAAGGTCCATCTGGTAGCGAAGCC
>Ga0315314_1003203_pt1 | contig 12978 bp, 12 predicted proteins | sample TDP9_MG_FD_203631 | JGI IMG/M metagenome (GOLD analysis project Ga0315314, IMG submission 203631) | Freshwater sediment microbial communities from Lake Towuti, South Sulawesi, Indonesia - TDP9 | ecosystem: Environmental > Aquatic > Freshwater > Lake > Sediment | place: Indonesia: South Sulawesi...
CGCGGGCCATCTTTTACTCCCTCAATATAGGCGGCGATTATCTTAGTCTCGACATCTTTGGTGAGGTACTCAAGTAATTCGCTTTCATCGATATCGCAGGCATTTCCATAAGAGACAGCCTTACTGAAGCGGACCCCTCTCAGGGCAGCGGCTCGAATCAAATAGATAATGCTGCCACCACTCTGGCAGATAAGAGCCACTCGCCCACTCTCTTTAGGAAAGTCGGAGGCGTAGGATAATCCCACCTCGGGGTGATACACACCCAAGCAGTTAGGACCAAGAATTCGAATTCCACTCGCCTTGACCAGGTGGATAATCTCTGTTTCCAGTTGTTTGCCCTCGCGGCTGTCACTTTCAGAGAAGCCGGCGGTATAAATGGAGATCACCTTTACCCCTTTAGCCGCACAGTCTTTAATCAGTTGGGGCACCGCAGGAGCTGGTATACAGCAGATGACATAGTCAACTGGCTCCGGGACGTCTTTTATGTTGGCGTAGACCTTTACGCCTGAAACCTCTCCACCTTTAGGGTTAAGTGGATAGACTCTACCCTGGAAGCCAGAATCGAGCAGACTATCAAGGAACGCCTGTCCCAAATTGCCTGGAGCAACCCCGGCAATGGCTACTGAGGTAGGGTTAAAGATTGACTCTAGGTTTTTCTTTTTATCCATGTGATCAAGTTGAACTAGAAGGCACCAGACTGGGCGGTGAGAGCTTTACCACCGCATTATACTCAGGAGGACAGACTTCCATGCAGGTCCCGCACTTAACACACTTCGTCTGGTCAATGACCTTTATTTTGCCTTTTTCACCGCTAATTGCCTCGGCAGGGCAAGTGAGCACGCAGTGCTCACACCCCCTATCACACTTATCAGGGAGAATATAGTAAGCGATAAGCTCTTTACACACCAGTGCCGGGCAGCGGTGTTCCATAATGTGGGCTTTATACTCACTGCGAAAATAGCGGATGGTGGTAAGAACAGGATTGGGTGCTGTTTGCCCTAAGCCGCAAAGGGAGCCTTGCTTAATATCCTCAGCTAACTCAACAAGTAAATCGATATCCTCTGTCTTACCCTGGCCCTTTACGATGTCCGTCATTATATCCAGCATCTGCTTTGTCCCTAGCCGGCACATGGTGCACTTGCCACAGGACTCCTTTTGAGTGAAGTCAAGGAAATAGTGGGCAGCATCTACCATGCAGTTGTCCTCGTCCATCACTATCATGCCTCCAGAACCCATCATTGCCCCAACCTCAGTGAGGGAGTCAAAGTCAATAGGGGTGTCAATTAGGCTTTTGGGGAGGCATCCTCCTGACGGTCCGCCGATCTGCACCCCCTTAAATTTCTTCTTGGGAACCCCACCCCCAACCTCATAAATAAGCTGGCGCAAGGTTGTGCCCATAGGCACCTCTACTAGCCCGGTGTGAGCTATCTTGCCTGCCAGGGCAAAGACGGCTGTGCCCTTACTACCCTCCGTCCCCATGCCAGTATACCAATCCGCACCGTGAGCAATAATCAGGGGAACACTGGCAAAGCTCTTTACATTATCCACTATGGTTGGTTTCCCCCATAAACCAGACACAGCGGGGAAAGGAGGTCGATGTCGAGGCATACCCCTTTTGCCTTCAATAGAAGCTATCATCGCTGTCTCCTCCCCGCAGACGAAAGCACCAGCGCCTTGCACCACTTCAATTTGAAAGCGGAAACCACTGTCTAGAATATCCTTACCCAATAGCCCTAATGCTTTTGCCTGCTCTACAGCGATTCTAAAGCGTCTCACTGCCAGGGGATATTCCGCCCGAACATAGATATAGCCATATGGGCTGCCCAGGGCGTAACCAGCGATAATCATTCCCTCTATGACTGAGTGTGGGTCGCTCTCCAAAAGAGCGCGATCCATAAAAGCGCCTGGGTCACCTTCATCGGCATTACAGAGGACATACTTTGGTTTTCCCGATGCGTTGTAGCATATTTCCCACTTCTCACCCACCGGGAAGCCAGCCCCTCCCAGCCCTCTCAGTCCAGATAGTTTGATCCCGGCAATTATTTCCTCTGGGGGCATCCCTAGTGCCTTGACTAAGCCACTATAGCCATCGTTGGCAATATATTGATTTATATTCTCAGGGTCGATATAGCCACAGTGACGCAGAATGAGGCGCAACTCGCTTTCAAACCGAGGTAACTCTGGGATGAAAGGAACCCCTCCCTTGCCTATCTCGAAAGTACCTAGGGCAAGCTCAAGACAAGGGTCATCACCTAGAATGTAGCCTGCCACAAGTCGGGGGACAATCTCTGGGGTTATATTAGCGTAGCAGACGCTGAAGTTGTCTCGTTTAATGATGACCACTAAAGGTTCGGCATAGCAAAGCCCTATGCAGCCAACTTGGGTGATGAGAGCCTCGGCCTTTTGGCGTTTTATCTCTGCCTCGAAAGCCTTGAGCACACCGATGACCCCAGCTGCTCTGCCACAAGTAGCCGTGCCAATGAGAATACGGGGTTTTTCGCTCTGTTGAAGAGCTTCCCACTCCGAGTTTGCCTGACGCTGAATTTCATCGAAAGTCATTTATCTCAGGTATCTGATTGAGTCTTTTCCTTAAACCCAGTCAAAACCTCCTCTACCTTGAAAGACGTCATCTTAGGATGAATATCTTCACCAATTACAGTCACCGGACCGAGGACACAGCAACCAATACAGGCTACCCTATTGAGGCTGAATTCTTCATCTGGGGTGGTTTCCCCCACCTTAATTTCCAGTTCCCTTTCCAATGCTTCCAAAACAAGCCTCCCTCCTTTCATATGGCAAGCAGTCCCCAGACATACCTTAATCGGATGTCTCCCCATTGGTGTAAAGCGAAACTGATTGTAGAAGGTGGCTACACCGTAGATAGTACTCGCCGCGATTGGCATAAAATTGGCAATTTCTAGCATTGCCTCTCGAGGCAGGTAGCCGAACTTCTCCTGCACTTCTTGTAAGATGGTGATCAGGGAAGCTCTCCCTCGTCTATGGCGGGCTAAGATTGGCCTTAGTTGGTCTATAATCTCCTTGGTGGTAAGCGTTTTCATACTCTGGTGCAGATCTCGGGGGGGTCTTTGACGGTCTCCTTTACATACCGAAGCATGTGGTTGACACAGGCAATGGTAAGCTCGGCTAAGTCCTCCCCACGGATACTTTTTATCCTTTGGCCAGAATAAAGAGCCCTGAGACTGCTGGGGAACTCCTCATCGGCGCGATTATAAATGAAGAGGATTTCAATCCCGGGAAAAATCTCCTTCTTCATTGCCCAATCTTCACCCAACCCCAGAGATACTATCTCACCCCCTATATACTCCGCTAGCCGGGAGACATCGTCTACATAGCCCAAAGCCTCTTTCCTTTTGTCTATCTCATGCTTGACAAAACCATCGTGGGGGCTTATCGGCCCCTCAATTTCCTTTAAACTTATTAGCTTCTTATCTCTAAGGCTCATTTCCTGCGCTCTATTCTAAAGCCCGACTTTACTGACTAGCTCCCTTACTCCGATTCGCAGAGGAGAATCTGGGGGAAGCTCTGTGATTGGCAATCCCTTCACCTCTAGATTAGCCATCCCTGGGTCCTGGGGTATAGTAGCCACCAGTTCGAAACCATGCCTATCAATCGTCTGCGTTATCTCAGGAGGCAGCCCATTCAGGGAGCGATTAATCACCAGACAAATCTTGCCAACCTGGGTCCTCAATTCCTTCATTAGTTCTTTCATGGCGGCTGCGGTGTTGATGCCTCGTTGGGTAACGTCAGAAATAATGAGCAGGATATCTATATCCTTGGTTGTCTGACGGCTGATGTGCTCCATTCCAGCTTCACTATCAATGACAACATAGCGGTAATTTTGGCCTAGCCGATCGATGGAAAGACGCAGCATATTGTTGGCGGCGCAATAGCACCCCGGTCCTTCAGGGCGCCCCATGGCCAAAAGATCGAACCCCTTCGATTCCACCAGGGCCGACATTATCTTATAGTCCAGGTAGTCTTGTTTAGGCGTCGTGGGGCTGAGGCTGCCGAGTTTTATGGCCTCTGTCATTTCCTCTCGTATTCTGCCCACTGTATTGCCCAGCGACACACCGAGAGCCTGATGGAGGTTGGTGGCAGGGTCTGCATCAATAGCCAATACAACTCCTTTCTGAGAAAGGAGTTGTATAAGCAGAGTAGCAATGGTAGTCTTGCCGGTTCCTCCCTTGCCGGCAACGACAATAGTGGTAGTCATATCTCCCCTAGGTTTTCAGCTTGGCTGCAAAACCTGGCAGGAAAGCGGGGATTTCACTGGCCTCCCTGGGACCAACTACGATCTCCCAATCTGGCAGAGCTTCTCCCAACTCGCCTTTAATTCGAGCTACTTTCCCTGGGATAACCAGCTTCCTATGCTTCACCTTGTCTGCCACCCCGCATTTCTTAATAAACGGCGCTACTGAATCACCAGTGAACTTGCCCGCTGCCCAACCAGTGAGGACACCAAGCCCTTCGGTATCCTTCACACAAAGAAAGGACGGGACTTTGCTTCCTTCGATTTCTGAGGATACGATGAAGTAAGTCAACGCCCAATTTGAGGTGACCAGAACGGGAGATTGTTCGTTGGGCTCGCCTATCTTATAATACTTTTCCTCTACTGACATAGGCATTCGAGGGTCGGTATAAATATTGAGCCTTTGAACCAGTAGGGGAAGCAGGGATTGTTTATCCACGTCGGAAAGGACGATAATCCCGGCGTATTTAATTAAGAAAAGAGAAGCAGCCAGGATTTCCTTCAAGCCATCCTTGGCCAGAAAACAGGGGAAGGCAATGGTCGGGTAACCAAGGGGTCTGAAGGTCTGCTTTATGGCTGCCCGGCGAATAAAAGTCTGGTCTTTTATCCCCTCCATCAAGTTCTTGGAGCTGGAGTCCAGGACCAGTTCATCTAGCTTCTCCTCCTTCAATCTAGTGGTCAGGGGGATAAGTTCCTCAATGCTCCCGGCGCGAACCCCCAAGGGTGTAGGAGACTGCTTGATCTTGGGGATGGCCTTTTCCAAATTCTCCTTTGTTATGGGGTAAAGAAGAGGTCTCCTATTGGCGCAAATATCTCTGGCTGAGAAGAGGGCATCCATATCCTCCGAGATCAAAACCATCCCCAGGTCTGTGCTTTCGTAGACCTTCTTTACCAAAGCTTTGAATTTAGACCTATCCCCCGATTCAAAATGGAGGGCGAGAAGATTCGCTTTAAGGGTCAGCCCAATCCAAGGGAACTCCAGTTCCTTTATCTTCCTTATTTTCCCTTCGATTTCCCTTTCACTTTCCTTGTCAGAGATAAGCAAAGCAATGCCAGGCTGATGGACAAAGGTCTTTTCGTGCCTGTATATCACCTCTTCATTCCCGATTTTCAGGGCCTTCTCGCCGGAACCTATGGTAACCAGTTTTATTGCTGGGGCTAAGGCATCTTCGAGCTCTGCTTTTACCTCCAGGGAAAGATAGGGGCATTTTGCCAGTGTCGTTCCCCCCGAGGCTAACTTCATGGCGAAGGCGAAACAGGTGGGGAAACCACACTCCTTGCAATTCTTCTTGCCTGATTCAGGGAGCTTCTTAACAATATCGGTTCCTTTAATCGGCATGACAACCTCCTACCTAGTTAATCAGGGAAGCTCGACTTCGCCTTTTATCCAGGGATGTCCCACCTTTTCCAGGAATGCGGCAAGCTCTTCTGCAGTCTTAGCATCCTCTTCAGTGGCTATCTTGTCATACAGGTCCTTAGGGATAGCATCCTTATACCTTTCCTTTATCGCCTTGGGCATCCATACTACCCTTCGAATACCTCCGTCGGCTTGGAAGAATTTTGAAGACCTGACGAGTTCTAGAGCCATTCCGCAGGAGCCCTCTACCTGCTTTCCTCCAGAGGTCGTCCCAGCCATCTTAGAAAAAGGCAGCCCGGCCACTGTATCACCGACAAAGTCCCGATGCACAATGCCGAAAGCATCTACCTCGGGGATATAAAAGCAGATGGACTGGAAGCAGCCGCAGGAGGTGTGGGGATGCTCAAAGGCGCTATAAAGATAAACTTGGTCAAAGGAACCCAGAGACCTTTCTTTGGCGATCTCGTCTATCCCGCTATACTCCCCCTTTACTGGGTCTACTAGTTCACCTTTGGGCACGGCGAATACCGGGCCTTCTGGATCAAGTTTATACGCTGCTCTTCCATCAAACCAGTTGATTGCCCCGCAGTTGGCCACCCGGTCAGGAGTGATGAAGCAAATATGGGTGGGAGCGAAGCTCTGGCAGAGAACACAGCCATAGAATGTATCTACATCCTCATCCCTCAAGCCTCTTAATCTCTCATCCCTGGCCTCATAGACCTTCAGGGCTTGGGGAAGTAACTCTTCTACCTTCTTCTCGTCCGTGATAAAGGTAATGGAGATCTTTTCAATGACCGGCAGCTCTGAAGTGTAGAGGAAGATGAGCATATCACCTATCTCTTTCAAGGAATTGAGCCCTTTTTTGAAAGAGGATTTGTTCAATCTTATCCATATGTCTTGTCTCTGATTCATATGATAGAGTCCTTCTATATAATTGCAGTACATGTGTATCCTTCTCTCAATCACTGGCTCCATATCCTTCTCCAGTTGCTCTCCAGCAACATCGACCAAGACAGCCAGGGGATAGCTTCCCACCTCCTGCATATCTTTTATATCAGGTCCGATAACCTCCACCTTTTCATGCTCCACTTCTTCTGGGTTCTTCAAGGTTACCAGCTCAAATTTGCTCTTCACCTTCGGTCCACCAAATTCAACGTAGAGGTCCTCTTTTCTAACCGTCTCTCCCTCATATTGAGGACCCATGTCCACATGAAACTCTGCCATACTTATTTCTCCTTTCTCATATTAATTCTTATTATTCTGGCCCCGATTTATCGGTCGACAAGACTCTTCGAGGGGAAGTATCTCGAGACCCTTGCCTTCAAAGAGCCTGCTCTGACGAAGGAAAGGTTCGGGGTGACCGTTACCCTCCCTTTTTCAGGTTAGAAATCAAGCTATCCAGAAATGCCTTCCACTGCTCATCTTTCCTGAAATTGGGAAGAGAGTAGTCAGCATTAGGATAAACATACTTACAAAGGGTCATCGTTTTCAAATGTGGTGCGAAGTGCTTTAGTGTGGAAAGGGCTTGTCCCCCGAGGTCGGTCCTGAAACCGAAGAAGATGACTAGGTCGTGATTACCCTCCTTTCTAACCCCCGGCCACTCCGCATCCTTGAGGTGATTGACTATTTCCACCGCATCATAGACACTATCTGGTTTTACCCCCAGTTCTGTCATCTTCCCTTTAACATGGGCTGTGGCGCATATGGGGATATTGGCTGTTTTGGCTATTTCCAGAGCATACTCCAGAAGAAGCTTTCCATCGAGCGACAGTTCCAGCAGCCGAGGACCCAGTACCAGCAGAGGTCTCTTGGCCCGTTGAATCAAACCGGCATACTCCTCCGCATCCTCTATTACCTTAGCTGCCTTTATCCCGGTGAGCACATTTACCCGATGAAGCGGTAATACCATATTGTCCTCCTTCCTTTTAGTGGATGACAGCCTCTAGAGGTACTTTGCTGGGATATGTCCCTATCAAGGTAGGCAGGCTCAAAACAGGCTTGGGCTGCCAGCCAATCTCTTTCAGGTATGCCAGGGCCTCTTTCTTGTAGACAATGGGAAGGTCCCTATCAGTCCTAACATAAAGATGGAGGTCTTCCGGGAGCCCGCCCCCCATATACTTCTTGTACAGGGAGATGTAATGATTCAACTTGATTCCCCTACCCTGAGGAGTATCGTTTTTCCGGATACAGAGCTTGGGGATGCTCACCATGGCCTTCTCCTTTGTCTCTGTGACATAAATCAGGTGCTCAGGAGAAGGCTCCCCGGTATTAACCAACTCCCTTTTCCTCCCATCCATCACCGTCCAGTCATCCTCTCCCTTTTTCGAGAGGTAGAGTCTTCTGTATTTTGAGGAGTGCGGTCCCAGTATCACCGGTATTCCCAGCCGGTTACAGCCAGTGGCAATGCTGGCTGCCTTCTGCGAGTAAGCCCCCCAGGCCACCCCAACAGCCCCAACACGGTTGAGAATATAGTCAGCAATAACCTCGTAGTTTGCCCTCAGGGGGAGGGTGGCGAAGATATTGGCTATCTTTATAGCTGCTCCCGTAATGTGCGCGTTGGCTACACAGGAGCCCACATTCACCACCCCACCAGCATCAAAACTGCCAGGATACTTATCATAGATGGTCTTGCCATCGGCGTCTTTCTTCATTCCAGCTACCATGGCACTACAGCCGCTAAGGACAACGATATACCTCCTCCGGGCAAATTCCTCCACCATCTCAATCAAATCTTCCATGTCAGGGAAATTGGAGCAGCCTACAAAGGCGACAACCCCTGGTATAGTGCCCAATACTATAGGTGCCCCGACATTCCGTATCTCCGTATCCATAATGGGTCCACGCCCTGCCCTTACGTTATAGGCTTCCTTGCTGGCGGCTAACTGCATTACGGTGAAAATAGGAACATGGCGAGGGCACTCCTGCTCACACTTACCACAGCCGATACACTGGTCGAAGATTTCTCTTAACAGTGCGAAATTTCCTTCAGCGACCTGGTGTATCCCTTTGCCAATGGAAAATAGATTGGGGCAAACCCTCTCGCATATCTCGCATTCCCGGCAGACTTTGGCCAGCTCCTGGGCTTCCTTTTCGGTTATAAGCTCCTTCTTCCTTTGCGGGGCAAGTTTCAGGGCCACCTTTACGGCTACCTCTCCTGCCTTCTCATGGTCTAGGATGAGGAACTGTTTTCCCTTCTCTACCATCTCTTTCACTATCTCATCCGCATCCCTTTCGGAGGCATCCTCAAGCCCATAGCAGGCCTTATCTGAGGTGGCAATGAAGGCAGAGCCCACCTTCTTTGCTTCTACTGGGGTATCAGTCCTGATGCACTGCTCATCGGTTGCTATCACATCAGCGATCCCGGTCCTGACGAAGAAGAGCTGTCTTGAAAGCGGACCTACCACCTTTGCCTTGTCAGCATATCTTGTTGTTTCCAAGGCGGTGCAGCATATTCCACAGACTTCCACCTTATCATAGAGGTCATTCTTGCGGAGATAATCAATAATGTTGGTTGAGGTGGCGGGGTTATGGCCAATCACTAGGATCACCGGTTTGCTCTTGTCCACTGCTCCCCAACCCGCACCCACCAGCGCAGTATCAGCGATGGAGGTGGGGTATTTGAAGCCTATAGTCTGAGCAATATCAGCCGCCTCCATAGCTACATGGTCCAGCATACCGGCATGGAGGGCTTTCGATTCATAGTCTAGGTTACTTCCCTCCTGACCCGTATTAAGTGATGAGACGAGGTGAAGGAGTTCCCGCTCGACATACTCGATCGCCGTTCTCAAATCTGCTAGTGTTTCGGGTTTCAATCCGAGGACAGTCCTGATATTTGGTGCCTCGACTGCCACATTAGCTCCCAGGTCGATTTTGTAATCTTCTCCATGCTTTTCGATTAAGTAGTCGATAATATGCCTGGCATGCCCAGCGTGGGCGGAAAGTCCCATGCAGCAGGCGAGAAGCACAATCCTTCCCTGCTGAGTACCTATATCAATTCCGCAGGCTCCTCTTTTCCCGGCAGTGAGGTCGCACTTACCATAGGTGCAAAAACAACAGAGGTCACAGAAGGGCGCATACCACGGTTTATAGGTCTTGAGCAGCCTCATGTCCCAGTTTCTCAAATCAGGAAGCTCAGGCATAGGCGTGTGACCTACCGGCTCCCACGGGTCACTTGCCTTTATAATCTTCTCGACCTCTTCCTGTCTCTTTGTTTTTTTCTTTTCTGTTACTTTGGCCATTTTTTACCCCCGTCTAATTATTTCTCTTAGTAATTTGAGTGTTTCAGGATGTCTCAGGACCAGGATATTTGCTCCGGCTAAAAGCAAGGAGAGGGCGGTCACCCCCTCCCAGAGTATTCCTTGTTCTTTGCTTTCCTTGGCTTCTCTTGTCTTCCAGCATTCTCCTCCCAGATTGGCAATAATGGGCATCTGGGTCATCCCATCCTTAAAAATCACCCCTGTCTGCTTTGCCCTCTCCATCAAGGTAAAACTATATTCCATGCCGTATCCCAATGCCGAACTCAAGGGGTCGATGACAATCCTATCTGGAGGGAAAGACTTGCCAAGCTTAATATTTAACTCCTTCATCAGATTGATATCGAGGGGAGTTTGAGCAATGAGAGCATGTCCGTGTTGCAAAGCTGCCTTAGCTATCTCCTCGTAGTTTTCCTTGATTGCCGGACCCAGAAGAAGGTTTTCACCATCGCATACCTCAGCAACTTTGCTTAGTACTTGGACATCCTTTTTTTCGTCTCCCGTCCCATAAACGATGAGGGGGACATTTATTGCCTCCGCTACCCTTTTGGTCAGCGCCGCCGCTTTTTCTGGAGGGGTATCCTTGTCTGCAGGGTCAGTGCTCGCTAACTGAAGGCAAACAGCATCGACAGCAAAATCCTTGGCACACTTCATGGCCCATTTAACCGGATCAGATACTACATCTTTGAAAGGCTCAAGCAACCACTTTGCCCAGGTTACCGGCTCCATGTCCCAGACCTCCAGGGCAAACCGGGGAGGATTGGGGATTGAGCCCTCGTCGAAGAAATGAAAGGGGAGGGTAGTCTCCCCCCCGATCTTCAAAGCTTTGGCTCCTTTACCTATAGTTATTTCTCTGACTTGCCCAGAATATGACTCAACCGGTGCCTTAAATTGCATTCTTCGCCTCCTTTCTCATTTTCTAGACCTCCAGCCATGAGTGGGAATATAGCGTCTCACCCTTAAGAACCTTTGTTGTCTTCAGGTAGTCTCGCTCCTTCTGCGAGAGAGAAGAGAGGTCCACCTCTTCTCCGTCCATCACCCTATAAATGAGACTGGTAATCTCTGGCATCTCGCCTTTGTTCAGACTTATAAGCTCCTTGTCTAGAGCATCGGCAATTACAGAATGCTGTCCATACCTCCCCAGCATTACCATATAGGTGCGGTTGAGGATTCCCCTGAGTTCTTCTGGGGTTCCGTTGGATATATTAGAGAGCCCTATCGTTGATTTAATACCAGGGAGGATATCGGGCAGTATTTTCATAAATTCCAGAGCTTCGCCGACCTGTTTCTGGTCAGCGCTAACCGGTAAGAGGATGGGATCAATCCAGATGTCCTCATTAGGAATGCCAAGCTCATTAGCATAGGCTACCGTCTCCATGATACTTTCTATTCTCGATTCAACGTCAGGAGGGCAGCCTCTATCAGTGAGCACTGAAAGCACCAGATCAGTATTATATTTCTTGGCCAGGGGCAGCATTCGTTCCTTACTGTCTGTCCGTCCCGAAGCAGAGTTGAGCAAAGGCCTTTTCTTGCAGATACTGAGCCCTGCTTCCATAGCCACCGGGTTCAGTGTATCTATTGACAGTGGTAAGTTGGTGACCTCCTCAACTGTTTTCACCAGCCACTGCACCGTCTCCTCAGGGTTCTTCCTCGCTGGACCAAGATTCAAATCTATATAGTCGGCACCAGCCTTAGTCTGTGCTATGGCCAATTCCTGAATTGGCTTCGGGTTTCGTTCCTTTACTGCCTGAGAAACGACCTTCGAAATAATGTGTATACTTTCGCCGATGATGAACATCGCACCCCCTTCAATTTTACTTGCTATTATAATAGTGGAGAACGCATGATAACTCTGTCATCCTCTGCTGAGGAGTACACCGACAGGGATCTAAGGTTTGAAGTGTGCTATTTTCCTGGGCCCACAAGTTTGGAGCGATAAGCTGGAGTTTATTGCCAAGGGAAGTGCTGAAGGAATCAACAAGAAAATGTGCGGCGTCAGTGCTTGCGACTGGTGTCCTGTGCCCAAGCTCTGAGGAGGAATAAACGGTAGCTGCTGCTATAGTGGTTTTTCCTACTCCACCTTTGCCAGCATAGAGGATGCCTCTTGTTTTTCCCATTCATAATGTATTATAAACTAATTCAATTTTTGTGGCAAATAAAACACGGAGAGGCCGTTTAATAATGCTACCTGTCATTGCGAGCGAAGCGAAGCAATCTCACCATTGCTTTCAGAGATTGCTTCGGCACTTCGTGCCTCGCAATGACATTAAACACCATCACATAGAAAATGAGCGGGTGGCAGAACACTCGCCCTATGAAAGGGCAACAATCGCTATTTTCGGGTGGAGAGCGCTGAACTCCGATATAATCGGAGTCCTTACAGGGCTCGTTTTCAGCAGTTTCCTCCAATAGCTCGTTGTTGAATTTAGGCCTCCATGATAGAATTTGGCCAGCAATGCGAGTTGTTTTTATGGGTACGCCTGAGTTCGGTCTCCCCGCTTTAGACCGCCTTGTCTCCGGGGGGCATGAGGTGTTGGCTGTTTATACCCAACCGGATAAGCCAGCGGGCAGGGGGCGTGGACTTGTTTCCTCAGCGGTAAAGAAGGCAGCGCTAGACTATGGGTTGCCAGTATGGCAGCCCCCCTCTTTACGGCCGCCTGAGGAAAGGGAAAGGCTAGCTGGCTTGCGTCCGGAGGTGATTATAGTCGCCGCTTTTGGTCTGTTGTTGCCTCAGAATATTCTCGACATCCCTCCCTTTGGCTGTCTCAATATTCACCCCTCGCTCCTTCCCCGGCATCGCGGTCCCTCCCCTGTGGCTGCCGCTATCCTGGCTGGTGACGAAATCACTGGGGTAAGCATCATGCTTCTGGACAAGGGTATGGATACCGGTCCCCTGCTGGCTCATCAGCAGGTCCCCATATCTCCTCAAGACACCACCGGCTCACTTACGGCTAAGCTGGCTCAACTTGGGGGACAGCTCTTAATGCAGACTCTGCCCCTCTGGCTTGAGGGTAAGCTAACTCCACAACCGCAGGACAATGAGAAGGCTACTTATTCTAGGCTCATCACCAAGGAAGAAGGGGAGATAGATTGGCATC
>Ga0315314_1003204_pt1 | contig 12974 bp, 17 predicted proteins | sample TDP9_MG_FD_203631 | JGI IMG/M metagenome (GOLD analysis project Ga0315314, IMG submission 203631) | Freshwater sediment microbial communities from Lake Towuti, South Sulawesi, Indonesia - TDP9 | ecosystem: Environmental > Aquatic > Freshwater > Lake > Sediment | place: Indonesia: South Sulawesi...
TTCAGGGTTCTTCACAGGCTTTCTAATGCTTGGCTTCCTTCTTCTCTTACCTCTATTCCAGTCTAAAGCCCTCTGAAGCGCCCAGTTGAACATCAAGTCTTTAGCCTCATCTCGATTCTTGTCCAGAAGATTCTCAAAGAAGAACGCTTTGAGCTCAGGATACCATTTCTGCTGTCTACTCACTGCGATTGCCTGTTGATGCCAGATTGCATAAGCCAGCCCCTCCAGCTCACTGCAGTTTGGAAGAGACCTCCAAACTGGAAAGATTAAGGAAGGTTTTAGATATAGCTGCAGAAACTTTTATCGTACTGTTATCATACGTCTCGTTGACCTCGGATTTTTAGGTCTTGATGGACGATTTGAGAAGGGAAAGATGATCCAGAAGTATGCGCCGGTATATCAGCCTACACCGATCCGATCGCCAGGAGGCCGTAACTTCTGGCATCTCATTTGGCAAATCTGCGAAAAATGGAACCAAGAATGGAAAATTTAATTGTCAAGGCGAAACGTGGTGCCTCCGTCTTCCTACGCGTTTCTTTGACTTAGGCGTGAGTTTGCACCAAGAGAAACGCAAGCATATCATTTTAAATTGGCCTTTTTGGGTTTGGGAAAAAACTTATATGCGGTGATTGTAAGACCAAAAACCGTAATGTGGTGTCAGCGTGCCTTTCTCAGCCTTTTGCAAGAAATGTAGGCATTTTATGATTGGCGACGGATTATGGAATATTGAACGAGAGATAGCTGAACACTTTAAGAATTCCCATGATAGGCCTCCAGACCCACAGCCCTATAGCCTGCAATTTGGACGTGATTTTGAAGAGAACCTAGTTGACCTGTGGAGCGATGAAATGCGACCTTTTACTTTCACGTCACGGCTGTTCTGTTCAGATGATTATTGTGTTGCTGTAATAACTTGGAACAATTATTATGACTGCGTCCGAATTCTTTCCACACGACCGTCCGAAGAAGCAGAAAAATACCTTGAGGCATACCTTGTGCCGTATTTTCCATAAACACATTTACAGTCTACCTATGTTAAGGCTATGCTTTACAAGGACCTCGGATTATTCCAGAAGCCTATAAACCGGCGGAAGAGAATGTGAAGAAAGAAACAGCGAAAAATTTATGATCAATAAAGACTATTTATCTTCGATCTCCCTTCCTACCGCGGCACAATAAACATCTTCAACACCGTAGGTTTCCCAAACTTCACGCCTTGTATCGTAGCTTGTCTAAGCGATCGATTGCCCCTAAATAAAGGTTATTTTCCCGGTTTTAAGGTCCACTTCAATTCGAGTTTTTTGGAGCCCATAAGCAATGCTCTTCTTTGTCGAATCATAGTATTTAGTCACAAGACCTATCGAAACGAGCTTTTCCACAGCCTTATACACAGATTCTCTATACCTAACCCGGAAGCCTCTTCTTGTAAGCTCTGACTGGATTTCATTAACGCTCATGGCTCCGTTTCCCAGTATCTTCAAAATTTGGATTCTCAGGCGTGAACTGAGAGTTGAGAACACATCTTCTGGTTCCATATTGAGAGAACTTGTTGATGCCCCATAAATCATTTTGTTGCCCATTGCGGCAACAAAAGTATGAATGCACCTTTCTCCCTTTGTTCAAAATAGGTCGAAAGAATGGGTCGAGAAACGAGGGCTTGGCATCCTAAATTCATAGAATATATGAAGTTTATTGCGAACCATCCAAACTATGCGGGTATGCCCAGTTCCTACAAAGAAGACGGGTCTGTTAGGTGGGTTGTAACGGCGAACAGCGATATCGGAAGAGAGAGGATGGCCTGGTGGGACAAGAAAAGAGAGCATCTAGGAATAACCAAGGAAAAGGGTTGCTGGGCCAAAGTTGCACGGGCAATCCATCCAACAGGCAAAAAGCCATGCCAAATTTGTGGTAAGGAAATGAGGCTAGACTATGTCTACCCAAACAAGCGAGGTGGCTTTAGTCCTGGGGCTATGAGTGATGTCCCAGACCGGTTTGATGGTTATCATACCTATAACATTTGTTGCAGAAGCAAGGAGGATACTGGTCGCCACATAGAGAATTTAATGCGATATGGACAAGACCGCCGGGCCTATGAGAATTGGGCGGGAGGTGACTGGAAGGCTGCTGACTGGTTAATGCAAGTCTTCAGAAAACATGGGATTAGCCCAGATCATATTGGTCCTATTTCACTTGGCTTCTGTCATAGACCAAAATTTGAAGTAACCTCTCTCAAAGAAAATATAGACAAACGAAATGTCTTGAGTTACCAAGATATTCAATCATTGTTAACTGACGAACGAGATGGGGAGCAAGTTATTTCGTGGCATTCAAAATTTCTATGGGACAAAACTAAGAATCTAGTTAAGAATGACGACGATGCTATAGTCCTTAGCAAAATCATGCGAAAGAATCTTCATCATATTCTGATAATCTTGTCTGACATCAAATCAGATGGTTTCGCTCAATTTCTCGTGAAGAACTTTCTTCATCCAGAGTATGCATTCTATTCTATCGAATTTGTTAACTTCAATTCAGAAACGGGAAAGTATGACAAGATGATTAAAAAACCAGGGAATATTAAACAGTATCGTAATAATGCTGAACGCTTTATTCGCATTTCGCTTGAATCTCTAGATCAATATCAAGACAAGGAAAATAGAAGAGTAAAAAAATGGAAAAACAGAGAAGTGGATCAACTGGTCGAGTCAGTGCTTCAACGCCTTAGGAATGACGATAAAAGGGGAGCTATTGATTACCTTCACAAGGCACTTCAAAAGTTGGCAGATGATGCCCTGAAAGAATATTTAGACATGACCAGTTTTCATTGTGCTGCGTAAGAACATAGATCGCACATCGGATACTTATTGCAAAGGCTGGGGATTCGGGTATTTTCTAATGGACAGTTATTATAGGTAAAGCTTAAATAGACAGTTTATGTGAAATAGTTATATGAAAATGTCACAGGATAATCACCAGCGTATTTTAGAAATAGACAGACAGATTCTAAATGCTTTGAAGCAACGATACGCTAAGTCGCCCGCGCTGATTGCAACTGAAATCGAGAGGGACAGGCGCTACGTGGCCAACAGGCTGAGATACCTGAGCGATATAGGGCTCGTCGAGAAAGTGATGAGGGGTCTATATAGGCTTAAAGTGGGAGAGTGAATGATGTTGTATGAAATGAAATCCAAGGGAGTAGATTTCCATAGACTAGCCATAGAATTATTGCGTGGGATTTTCCATTGCGTGGCCGAGCACATTGCTTATGGTCGAACCAATAATTCAGGGTTGTTGGTAGAAATTTCACGCATCATGGCGTCGAACCTGATCATCTGTCACTACTTAGGATTGGAACCAGAGGAGGTGAACGAAAATCCTGAGCTCGGGCTCGCTCACATATCTATGAACTATCAAGGATCTGAATCATTAGTAAATGAAATTTTGCAAAAGATCAGATTACGTGGGCAAGAGAGAATTATTGAGAAGCTACGCGAACTAACTCCATATCAGCTAACGAAGCTACTTGAAGCCATTCATGAAGTGACTGTCTACGAAAAAATGGATCTCTCAGCTAAGAACGAAATCTGGTCACTTCGGTCTAGTGGGGAAAACACCGAGAAGTGGCTGAGAGGGGCCTTCTATACCCCCTCAGAAGTGACTAAATTCATTTGTGAGAACACGATCGGCAGTTTCTTAGATAGGCGGATAAGTCGAATTTCTCGCTCACTTGGTGAGGGAAAAATCGTGGATTCGGTGGAAATCGTTAGAAAGATGGATGAGATTTTCGGTCTGACAATAGTTGATCCTGCGTGTGGACCGGGTTCCTTTCTCACAGAGTCTTTAATGGTAATAAAGTCGAGGTATACCATGGTTGTGGACCTCTACAGATGTCTTAAAGAGAGTGGAATTATCCCGAGTGGAGAGGACAAATACGCACAACTAATTAAGAACGAGAGTGACTACCTACAATATTTCCAAGAGCGCATCTATGGCGTAGACCTAGATCCAGCGGCCATAGAAGTAGCGGCAATTTGTCTTTCGATCGTAAGTGGGAGAAAACGAGATGTGAAATTTTCGCTCAATTCGAATCTAAAGGAGGGCAACTCCTTAATATCCGAACTACCAGTTGGATTCGTAAGACCTTCCGGAGGAGAGCTTCGGAACCTGTTAAACTTGAGGGATAAAATACGTAGGTGTACGACGGCAAAGAAGAAGAGGATGCTGGTAGAGGTTTATGAGAATGAGGTGGGTCGACTTCAGAGAGGCCAAGCTGATCGATCGATGGAGGGTGTAAAACGTGCGTCCCAATTCTTCGAAAGTTTACGTGAGAAAAAGACATTTTGCTGGGAGTTGGAGTTTCCAGAGGTTTTCTACTCGAGGGGCGAGGACACCATAGGTGGCTTTGAAATTCTCGTGATGAATCCACCATATGATAATTTGAAGCTGAATGTATCAGAATTCAAATCACCATCACATGGAATCGGAATCAAAGAGTTCAAAGAGGCTCGTAGAAGGGAGTGTGAGTACTTCAGAAGATCTAGGCACTATAAGTTTTCTAACTGGGGCGCGTTAAACTACTATAGGCTAATGGTGGAGCAAGCGCTCACTCTGACCTCCAGCTCCTCACTTCTTGGGTTCATAATTCCATCCACATTTCTCTCTGATAGGTCGGCTTCAAAAATTCGAAGAGAAATTCTACTCAAGTATAGAATTATTGGGATCTTTGACTTCCTCGAGCGTGCACGAATATTTAAAGGCGTCAATCAGGCCGTCTGCATAATTCTACTAGATAAGTCTTGTCGAGAAAAGGTCGTACCCTTGGCAAGTAACTTAGAAGATCTAAGCGAATTGGGCCATGCAAAACCTACTCTCATACCATTGGATAGAATAAGAGAGGCGTTTCCTAGAGATTTCGCCATCCCAAAGATTACTGAGAGAGGCTGGGCTATCCTTCAGAAAATACATCGTAATCCTCAACTCTCTGAGATTTCCTGGATACGTAATCTCCGCGGTGAGGTGGACCTCACAATGTATAAGGACTCTCTGTCCCGAGTAGATACTGGCAGTGTGCTCGTTCGCGGTAACCACATCACTAGGTACTTCTTGAAATGGACTCCCGATAAGAAGGAGGGCTTCATCACGAAAGATCACTTCTTAAAAAAGTTGGGAAAATCAGAGAAGGTCAGACACATAAATGAGGTTAGGATAGTCGGACAGCAAGTTTCTAACATGATGCAAAAATGGAGATTAAAATTTTGTCTAGTGCCGCCGAGAGTTTTCCTTGGTAATTCCTGTAATTATTTAGTCGTTTCCGAGCAGAGAGAAGACATCGAGCCTCTTCGCTTATATTTGCTCGCACTTCTTAATTCTCGCCTTCTCAACTGGAGATTTAAACTGACGAGCACCAATAATCACATCAATAATTATGAGTTGGGATCACTTCCGATTAGAGTAATCGATTGGACGAGCCCCTCAGAGGTGAAGCTTTTCACCATCATCGTGGAAGGCGTCAAGCAAGTATTTAAGGCGGGAGAAGTTATTGATGTGCTCCCACGAGTTGAAGCCGCCATCTTTCTTCTATATCACCTGACATCAGAAGAGGCCAGAGTCGTCTTAGAATCTGGGAAGTGTGGACAAAATGAGGTCGAAGCTGTCATAAGACAGCTCTCCGAATTAGGAGAGGCGGTCAAAAATGACTAGTTATTTGTTTAATCATCGGACAGCGACACTTAGCAAATTAGATCTGGAGATGATACGACATATTCCGCCGGGGGGTAACTGGCGGAGCATGCCCGATGAGGTTATCGCTAAATCTAAACGCCTGCAACAGATTAGGAGGACGGGGGGGAGGACTACATATTATGGGAGGTTGGTCTGGGAGAGGTCGAGTTATACGATAAATACATGTTTTTACCGACCCGGAAACGGCTGCTTCATACATCCTGATCAAAATAGACTAATAAGCCTCAGGGAGGGAGCTAGACTCCAGTCTTTCCCAGATTCGTTTAGATTCTATGGTGGTAGAGGATCTCAATACGAACAGATAGGAAATGCCGTACCTCCGCTATTAGCAAGGGCTATTGCCAGTGGATTGAAAGGGAGAAATTTCATAGACCTATTTGCGGGAGCAGGGGGACTCGCCGAGGGATTCCGGATGTCTGGGTTTGAGTGTTTGTTAGCGGTGGATATCGACCAAAATATGTGCGAAACTCTCAGAGGGAATCGCGTGGCGAGAAGGGTTTTGGAAGCAGACTTGTCACGAGAGGAAACCCTACAAACAATCACCGAGATCGTAGAGGGTGAATTGGAAGGTAGAACAGTGGACGCGATCATCGGCGGTCCGCCCTGTCAAGGATTTTCAACGGCAGGTTGGTGGGATGAGGGAGATCCCAGAAATAATCTATTCAAGCCCTTCCTCAGAGTTGTCAGTAAAATTTTGCCACGGCATGTGTTAATAGAAAACGTTCCCGGAATCCGCTGGTTACGTGGAGGGGCTGTTCTAGAGAAGATTAAGGAATTACTTCGAGAAATGGGGTATGGAGTGAAAGTTGAGGTGCTGAAAGCAGAGGAATACGGTGTTCCGCAAAGGAGGAGGCGCGTGTTCATTCTTGGTCATTGGAGAGGGGAGCAAGTGCGTTTTCCACCAGAACCTATGTTTGCGGAAATCGACAGGTTAAGGTTCTGCTCAAGAGGCCCACTTCTTCTACCAAAACCACCGACGGTCAAGGAAGCCATCTCCGACCTCCCGCCACTAGAACCCAGTGGAGGATCTGAAATTTCGATTTATGATGAGTCGTGGGTAAATAGCGATTACCAACGTTGGTCAAGGGGCATTCTGAGTTTTGAAGAGTATTGCAAACGTCTAGAGAGTCCTCGTCCTAGAGGTGTGTAATTGTGGGAAGTACCGCAGATTTCAAAGACCAACGAGAGATTTTCGTCAGAAGGTTACTCGAATGGTACGAGTCAAATAAAAGGAGATTCAGTTGGCGAGAACGAACTTTAACTCCATACGAATCTCTAGTATTGGAAATATTACTTCAGAGGACCATGGCCGAAAGGGTGGATAAGTTGTTTCCTCAATTCATCACGAAATATCCAAGTGTGCAGGTCCTCCATTCGATTCCTAAGCGACGCTTAATCTCAGACATAAAAACACTAGGCCTTGAGAGGAGGAGGGCTAAAATTCTAAAGGACTTGGCAGGGGAGCTTATGAGAAAGTGGAGGGGAGAAATCCCGGAAAGTGCGGACGATTTAACTCAGCTCCCTGGTGTTGGACCCTATGTGACGAATGCCGTTTCATGTTTTTCGCGCCAAGAGGCAGTTCCTCTAGTTGATACCAATGTCGCACGTGTTTTACATAACGTATTTGGTCTACCAGTTAGAAGGGACCCCTCCTCTGACAAGCACGCATGGGCCTTCGTTAAGGACATAATGCCCAAAACGAGGGCCAAAGAATTTAACTGGGCGCTCATAGACCTGGGCGCAATGATTTGTAAACCTAGAAATCCGCTATGTGAAATGTGTCCTATGTCCAGTATATGTATATATCGGCAGGGAAAAAAGGACGGAGAATATCACACCGCTCATTAGTCCTGATCTGACTTAACTCACTTAACGCGATATCAGCTAACCTTCCGAGAGAATTATGAAGGAGATTGAAGGCTCTTTCTTCCTCTCCTCTTTTAAGGCTCTCGAGTAGTAGTTCAACTAGAATAGGTCTTTAAGCAATATTATTTTTCTTTTCTGGCTCTGTTAACTCGGGCTCTTCAATCATCTTCAAGTTGAAGACAGTTCTGAGGATCTCACGCATTTGAGGCGGTTTGATAACGCCTTGCTCTGTCATCCGCACAAAATGAGGCATTAAAGTAGCCAGCTGCTCCATATCTGGCGCTCCCGGAGGACCCCAGTTCAATCGAACATGAGCCTTAACCGGGTCATAGCCTGCTTCAGCAATAACGAAACGCCACAGTTTTTCCACTTCACGTTTAATAAAACGTTGCGTCATGAAAACTACGGGTTCATGGAGCTCGATCGCACCTCGGATACTTGCTTCTGTGAAACCCGGCGTCGTAAGGGCTTTTGCAAGTGGTGTCTCAAGTCCCAAGTAATTCTGATTCATAATGTGATCCACTATGTATAGGAAGCCAGCTCGGGGGTCAATGTTTGGAGACTTCACATCTGCGCCTTCAACACCCTTGCCTCCATAAACAAACCGTGCCCTCTTTAGGTCGAGATTTTATCAAAGCTTTAAGAGCTTTAACATCATCATCCTTGGCGTTTGGGAGAAGCCAGAGCTGATCTGGACCGGCATATAGGCCATGTATGTTAATACTTTGCTGTTCAATTTTCCATTTCATCTCTAAATAGGGTTCCCGGGTTTCGCCGTCAAAAGAGCTTTCTTCTAAGAGGGTTTGAATTATTCCGTAGCCGAAGGCTGAACAATTTATTGGGTTCCAGCGAAAATGCACAACACGAGCAGGGTTAAGATGGCCGCCACCCCAACTGCTCGAAAGATTGTAGGCTTTAATTTTGTCAAGGATTTTGACTGTCTCTTCATTCAGATAAGCGTATTCTATGCTATGTATGGCGGTTAATGGGATCGGCTTAATGGGGCGTTCAACATCTAAAAGACTTTTCTTGTCTAGATCGCCGATAAGCCAGAAGTGGTTACCGGTAGCCACTATCTCAATTGCAGCCACAACCAACAACGCATCTAAATTGGCTTTCTCGTTAAACTTGTCAATTAACTCTTCAACTTCATCTACATTCTCATATTCTGGATCCACTGTGTGATAGAAGCCCTTGCCTACAGCACTAAAAGACAGCTCATGCGAGGCTGCTTTGCAAGCCGGATCTGCGAAGTAAGCTGCAAGTACATCGCTGAAGGGAATGCTGGGCGTAACTTTAACAGTTGGCGGTTCAATGAATCCTCTCGCTTCAGCAATCTTATGTAGAGACTGTTGGAAAGGTGTGTGAGGCTTACTTTCGCTGGCAGTCTCTCCAGTCGGTGAGGGCGATAAGGCTTCACGTAGACGTTTAAGAAAAGAGCTCATTTGAGAAAGTCTCCAACAACCTTAGAATAATTGCGATAACATTCCAGGGCAAGTTTTCCCTTCTCGGCTAAGATGAGGTGTCTTGAACCGCCCTTTTCAACGATAACCTCAACCATATTCGACTTGACAAATTTATCTACGAAAGCATAGATGCAGCCAACTCTCGCCGAGATCCTCGCCCTCATCTGTGTATTTGTCTTGATCATTATCGATGTTGCTCATTTCTCCGCCTAGGACAGTAACCTTGTTGTAGGCTCTGTACCCGTCAGTCTCTTTTCTCACGTTTCTCAAAATGTAGCCGTCTGCCTCGGTTATCGAGAAGGGAAGCAAAGGAACGTTTGCTGAGGCTCTGCTTCGGAAGCGGAGATCTTGACCCATGCCAAGTTTGACTTCCCAGTCGCTTCCAGCCTGCTTCGCAAGATCCCTTAGCCCATCGATTATGTATTCATACGGAAAATCTTTGGTTATGTTCACTGTTGGGCTAGGAGTCTCAACTTGGAACGTTGTGATTTCAGTTAAGTCTGCTATGAAGTCTTTAACGGCTAAACTGACTTCACGGACATTGAAAGTCTTACTTTTCGTTCTGAGAAGCAACTTTTGTCCAAAACATCTCCCCGTTATGCGCAGAACTCTTCCGGCAGCATCGTCTGGCGTAGATTCTTCGATCACACCTGCAAAAACCTTTCTTAATTCGCCTACGCTACCTTTTAGGAAGATTCTTAGATGACGCCCAATCGTCAAGCCAGAGCCGATGTCATCAGTTCCAGTACGAGTAGGAAAGACCTATGCCAACCCTGAAATCTCTCCCAGCGTCGACTTCTATGAGTTTTCCATGCTCGTAAGCGAAGAATCCTATTTTTGTAGGCCTGATGATCCGTAAAGTCCGATTCTTTCTGAATCCGTCAGGCTTCTCCAAAGGCTCTTTCCTCTCTTCCACAGTGATCAACTGGTTAAACTTGAGCCATCTTCTAACATGGCTGACCGTCCAGTCTCCAAAAACACTCAAAGGATTATCCGCGTCATGCTCCATCCAGATAGACACTATCTCCTCGTTTCCAGCACTGAAATGCTTAAACATGCCAAGAAGACTTTGTTAAAATCACAGAGTACTGTTGTCGAAACAGGCTTAGGCGTTTGTCCAACGCGTAGATCCATAAGTTGCTCCAATCAGCTCACCTCAATCTGGCTCAGCCTCAAATCTTCAGGATTAACCTGCTTGTCCTTTCTGAAACGAACGAACCTCGGATTCCTCATCTTACAGAACTTCATTTCTCCAGCAAAATGATATCCCGCATCGACGCGCCATTTTCTGCAAATGCTGCCTTGAAATAGAGAAGTAAACTGGATCTGAATGATGACGACTGGTTTAACGTAAACCCTCTTGTCATCCTCCGAAACCTTCAAGTCATGCAGTTGCCACAAAGCACTCTGAACCTCCCGGTCGGCAACAGTGCAATCGCCCAATTCAACGAACAAGCCTTCTTCATCCATCAAAGCAACTCGAACGCTTGAAACTGCCCTCTCTGGATAACGTCTAACAGGTTTTCCAGTTGAGTCCACTTTGTTGATTGCTATGATCACTGCGTCAACGTCAAGCACCGGCTTCACCTTGAAGATGTCTGAGTGGGTCCTCACGACTAGGCCTTCAAAACCAAATTTGTCAACCCATTTAACCCAGAAATCTTCCAGCTCAGCCTTAGATTGGACATTGCTCCATGGCAAGACATAGACACGTTTGCAGCCTTTGAACCAAGAGTCCATCTCCTGCAGTTTCCAGTCGAACCCCATAGAAACCCGTTTTCCATCTACTTTAGCAAGGTCCCACACTCCAATATGCAAGTTGTCAAGACGCTTCTCCCTTCCCTTGCTAAACCTGATCAGATTAGGCAGAATCAGAGGTCTATGATCATCATCGACAGCATACAGTTCGCAGAGAATTTCAGCCGAGTTCAACTCTGTCTTATCCAAAGCTTCAACAGCCTCGTTCAACGCAGGAAAGTCTTTCCTCACATGGCCATAACGATTAGTTATGAAAGACTCTCCATTCCTCTCGTATCTGACCAGACTAAACTCTCCGTCACATTTAGCCATGGCAACTGTGCCCGCATCGATCTGGAGATCTCGGATGCTGGACTGCTTCATCTGCGGCTTCAAAGAATTTATGTCAAAGTCTGATCTGGCGTCTATCATCTCACTTCGCCTTTTTAATGTCGTTTGCCAATCTGAGAAATTCTTCTACCTCGTCTTTTCCAGCCTTTGCGGACATTATCTTTTCCTGTAACTGTAAGAAGCGACCCACATCTTTCATCTTCACGCCTTCTTTGAACTGCTCCAGAAACTTCGAAACAGGACACTGGTTCTCTATATGCTCTACCAATTTCTTTCCTAGAATGTTTGAAGCCATCTGGATAACCTTAGACCAATCTTTTTTCCATTCCGCAATGCTGGTTTCTTCTTTTGTTTCGCCTTCAAATTCGACGCAAAGATGACAGTCTACAACGTATTTCCATCTCAACGTGATACCTAGTCTTTCAAGAGCCGCAATCTGTTCTCTCGTCAGCTCTCTGTCAATTTTGATAGTCTTTCTCGCTGTTTCTTCCATGTTCTCACCTTAATCATATTCTGGCTTGATCTGCCATCTTTCTAAATTGGTCGTATCGAAGCATTTTTGACATAGAATGAGTATGGTCTCGAAGTGTTTTGAATACTTAGAATAAGACCTTAGACGCTCCGGTATTTTTTTGCGCACTTGATAATAGACATCACGCCAAGCATCTATTGCTTCAAGACATATTGAGCATCTCATGGTTCATTCATCTCTTCAACGAATCTCTTGTCAAGCCATTGCATTTGCTTCTTCCAAAATCTCACTTTAGCCGATTTCCACCGATTTCTGGGTTCCTTACATGCTTCCAAGAACAGCCTGGCGGCCTCATCGTAGAGTTGATAGATTATCTGGTTTCTGGGTGTCATCGACTTTCTTCACCCTCATTGAAAAGAAGTATCCCTGCATGCGACTTTTCCGCTCTCCTCGACGGTATTATTTCCCATGCATAGCGATACTCCAGCTCTATTTCTGGACTCTTGTCCTTGATCTCTCTGGTTGCCTTTTCCCTTGCCTCGTCTATATTCTCAGCTTCAACGTCATGGAAAAGTTCCAAACCTATGCCTGTCGTAAACCATACCCTGTACATCGTTGACTCCTTCAGTCCCATAGATCATTCAACTCCTCGAGTTGATGCAGAAGGTTCAACGCTAACTCTGGTAGGAAGTCACAGTCAGATCCGCCCCAAGACTTGTAGAATACTTCGCCTTCAAGAGCCAATCCGATTCCAACTATGTCACTGGCTTCAACGCAGACTACGAGATCAAGTTTTGAGAAGTCATGTGCAATACTCATCCACTTCTCGCCCTGAACATAGGCTCGACAAGGACATTTCTTGCCATTGTCTCTGCACGAACATTCTGCTGGTCTTGTGTTCCATCCATTATAGGCTATGAGACCAAGAGTTCGACCGTCTAACTGCTTCACTACTCCAGTCAGCAGCCTTAGAGATCTGTCGATATCTTCCTTGCCATAGATGGTTCTCAAGACCTCGAAAGCCCTAACCAAATCCTCTCTAAATTTATCGCTTGACATTTTGGTTCAGCTCTCCTTAGAGTTTCTTTCATAGGCAGAATTGATCAGATGAACCAGAGTTGCGCTGTTCGTCTTGAATCCCAGAAGCTTCTTCACTTGCGAGAGTTGCTTGGCTAAGTGACCACTGAGAACCATGTTGATCTCTGTTTTTTCCTTCTCTTCACGGTCCATTTTTATCCCTCCAGCTCAGGAACGAAGCCCCATCTTTCTCCATCGGCACGCCATCCGCCAACCGTCTTATCGCAAAGGTCGTGTACGAAGATGATGATCTCCTGTGCGTC
>Ga0315314_1003205_pt1 | contig 12974 bp, 16 predicted proteins | sample TDP9_MG_FD_203631 | JGI IMG/M metagenome (GOLD analysis project Ga0315314, IMG submission 203631) | Freshwater sediment microbial communities from Lake Towuti, South Sulawesi, Indonesia - TDP9 | ecosystem: Environmental > Aquatic > Freshwater > Lake > Sediment | place: Indonesia: South Sulawesi...
GCCCCATTGGTGTTCCCGAAGCCTCCGTTTGATATTATTCTATGCTCGGTACCGTTGCCAACAGCAGAAGGCCTTATCCAGGCGGTCAACGTGTAACTCTGAACGTGCAGCGATGCTGCATTTCCACAATCCACGTAATTAGTTCCATTGAAGGACAAGGCATTACCCGACTTTCCAGCAGTCCAAGAAGGACCATTAATCAGAACTCCGTTGTTGCCACTTGCGCTAGAGTCATAGGCAGAAGTGCCGCTTCCTTCATCGAATTTCCAGTAACCGACCAAGCCCTGAGGTTGGGAATCCACCACTCCTGCGAAAAAACCTAGGGAAAACAGTGACACAAAAAACAGCATGACTAAAATCAAACCAACAATTGCTTTTCTTTTCATTTTCTTTCTCCTCTTAACCACTTATATAACCAATGATATCGAGATTTATGCCTTATGAAACAATCTTCGATACAAAAAAAGGGGGAGTTGCGGGAGATATCTCCTCTGTGGTGAGAGTCCAAATCTCTCCCGGCCCATCTCATTTGTAACCAAATCTTTCTTCATACTTTTTGTGCTTTCAGCGCACGTGTTTTCCGCCAATCATAATAGGCAGAAACGCACTTCTATACGTTCATTAAGGCGTGAAAGTAAGGGAAGATAATGCCCACTGATCCAGTTTGCGGTGCGATTCTTGATGAGAAGTCATCCAAATTTAAGATTAATTATGAGGGAGAAACATATTATTTCTGCAGCGTGACTTGCAAGAAGAGGTTTAAGAGACATCCAATGAAATTCATAAAGTAGCATGCTGATTAACGCTTGCGAAAGAGTAGGATAGTGATGCGAAACAAGGTATCACATGGCGAATATCTCGCCTTTCTTTCGGTAAAGTATGAAGTTGATCCAGACAAGTTATTCTACGGGCTGATCTCAGCAGAGAAAGAGCAAACATCAACGTGTGGAAATCTTTCGATTGAATGCCGCGGCAGTCTAGAACGCAAGAGCAGCATTTTTTTGCTGACGAACGGTCCGAAGGTTGTTGCGCAATTCTCAATACCTAAAGAGTTTCTTCTGGAAAGAACAAATCCGTTCAAGGATCTCATAAAGACCGTAATGCTCCACAAACATCTGGCTAGGCGAAACGGCGGGTCACGGTCTTTTCGCATCGGAGATTTGCGGATTGGAATGAAACAGATTAACCTGAGGGCTAAGGTTCTGGAGATTCCAAAGCATACACTTGTGTTTACAAGATTTGGAAACTACGCCAGTGTGGCCAACGCTTTGATAGCAGATGAGACTGGAACTATCAAGCTATGCTTGTGGAACGAGCAGATAGACACCATATCTGTAGGAAACACTCTTCGGATTGAAAACGCAAACGTGTCCGCGTTTAGGGGCGAAAAACAACTGAGAGTTGGAAAAAAAGGGAAGCTCATTAAAGAGGAAGCCTTGAATCGCGTCTGCCACTAAGTTTTTGGTCTCTGATACATACGACTAAACAAGCGGACGCTTACTCGACATCGGTTTGTTCAGCGCTTGTTCGAAAACTGCTCAAGCAGGGGAAAGACGTGTTTCTCTACGTTTCAAGAGACAACCCAGCAGCAATCAAAGTATACACAAAAACAGGCTTCAAAAAAACAGGACACAAATATCTAGGTTTTTACAGCGAAGAGAAGAAATGGAAGAAGATGAATGGTGACATTCCTTGCTTTGCTTTTATAGGTGTGCTTGCTGGTGGAAATTGATTGTTTTTGGTAACTTTTAGTAACTTTTGGCAACTTTTGGTTGTTTGGTGCTGCGCCGTGTTGTTTCTGTGATTGGATGTCTTAGTAATGGGTGTTGGAACTTTTATTAGTCTAAACGTGATACTTTTGAATTATGTCGTCGATTGGGCAGATTGATGTGTATAAGGTTCTTGCTGGGCTTAAGCATGCACATCAGAAAACTGCGAACACGTCGAATACGCATTAAACCTGCCAAAAATACAGAAAATCCTTAAGCAAGAAAGGCTGGACAATAGAAGAAGGAAAAATCATAAAGAAACCATGCTGACAGAAAAATAGTGGTTTCAATGAGCAGAACCATATTAATGAACATTCTGTCTGACATAAATGTCTGGCTAAGTGAGCCAGAAACCGAACAACTTTATCAAGAACTCCTCTTTTACTTCGGAATCATAGGCGCCTCAAATCAATGCGATGCTCTCGAATCCGCTTGGAGAGACCCGTACAACAAACAGGAAATCGGAGAATTCGTCCAAGCTTGGCTTAGAAGAAAACAAAGAAAGAAGGAAGAAGCCATCGCTGGAGTCATCTAAAGAAGGTATGGAAAAATACGAAAAAAGAATATGCAGAAGAAGCTAAAAATCGATAAGAGGACGATTGTCCCTACTCTGTTGGCGGAAGGTTTGCAAAATCGAAGAAATGGAGAAGATGATCTCTCTATCGCATTTTCCAGAAGAGGTGTATTCTTCCAGAGTTCTTGTATTTCACTTCGCTTTTGGTCAAGGCGAGCTGCATCAAAGTCTTCTGAGCAGTTTTTTGAGTTATGTTCAGTTTTTGGGCGACCTCATTCGGCGTAACAGGCTCCTCGGAAAGCATCTTATATACCATTTGCTCGTATTTACCAGGCATTAAATCACCTTTGAATTTGTTTTTATATCGTACTCTATATAAGATTTTCTATCGTATGACAAATCATACTTTATATCGAACGAAACACAATATTATTATGAGAGCAATGACGCCGTTGACATATCCAGTTTGGAAACATTCGGGGAGCCGAAAGCATCACTATACGGCTCTCTCTGCAAAAAATAAATTGGGAAAGGGACTCCTAAGTGACGAGCTTGAAAAGGCGGCTTGACAACGTTCTCGTCGAGTTAGCCATCATACGTGGGAGCCTAAACAATTCCGGTCGCTATCCCTCGTGTTGCCTGACGGTTCGCAATGATGGTAAAATCAGTTGCGATGTCATCGGCCCATTATCTGAGGAACAGTTTTTGAAAGAATGTAAGAAGTGCCAAGCGCAGATAAAGAGCATGCTATCACGCGTCAAATTAGACGAATTTCAGAGCTAAGGCGATAACCAATTTTTTAACAATGTTTTCCTTCACAAAAAAAGAGGTGGAAGGGAGCTTTCCAGTTACTCCCTCTTAACGCTCACCAGCTCTTGTATTCCTTTATGCTCGTTGTGGGCATGGTGTAGGTTTCGACGACGCCAGTGATTGGGCGTATTTTGTTCTGCACAAAGTTCATGGCGTTGTCGTGGGTGTCGGCTTCGAACCATATGCATGCGTCCCATGCTCCGAAGACATTGTAGGTATAGTGCAAAGTCACGCCCGTTGTAGGCTTTTCTGGAAGATTCTTCAGCTCGCGCACGAAATTGCCCGTATTCTCTGGACGAATCTTCACAAGAACCAGATACATCGGCAAACCGGTTCACCGGAAATAGAATATACTTATAGAACAATTTATAAGATTTATCATACTTTGGTTAAACAGAATTTACTTTTTTAGCCTTTCACATCTTTTTGAAACGAGGAAATAAAGCTGGTCGCGCAAGGCATCTCCAGAAGGGTTTTGGTTTCGTAACTTTTTGATCTCCTCAGCCAATTCCTTGTCTTGGAGGGTTTCGTCCACCCACCTTTCAAAGTCGCCTCGGTGAAGATGGAATTCCAATGATATAATACTTGCTTCTCTAATTTTATTCGCAAACTCTTCCAAGGATGAAGCGCTTTCACCCGTGTAATTTCCGATAGAAGTGAAAAAGTAGAATGCGTGCTCTCTTGACAGTTTTATGACTGAAGACATTAGGAACAACTCTCTTATCGGTGATACTTGGCTCGCCTTTAAAAAATCTTCGATACATTATGGCGCGGGTAAAATGAAACTTTGGCTACATTGATGCGCATTTTGGAAAAGTCTAATAAAGCGGCAAGGCAAGGCTTGTAACGCTGTGCTCGGTACTCTTCTGCAAAAGATGCTTTATTTCCGCATAACTTTTAAGGTATCGAATGCCTTTAGCAGTTGTTTTGTAGATGGGCTTTTTATTTTTCTCAGTGGCTTTCAGAAGCCCCAATTTTACCAGTAAGGACAAATACGAGGTTAATTGTGCAAAGCTCAGGCTCGCCTTGTACATGATTTGGGTTTTAGGGCTGCCATCCATCGCAACCCTTAATATCTCCGCTATGATAAGCATACGATCCCTGCGCTTACGTGCATCTCCCTCATATTCACGGATCAACGCAAATCATCGCTAAGCTTGTTTTATGAGCCTTTTCCATCAAGACATCAGATATCCAGACCTAAAAAGGAGTATTCCCAAAGGAGATATGCTCTAAAACAGAAAAAATCTTCTTCCATTTATAAAAAGACAATATCCGTCGCTGATATACCTTCAAATAAAAACCAGTTTCTGCATGGAAGCTAAACTATTGTTTATGTATGGGAAGCCCGAGGATGCAGCATTGCGCGCGATATTCACAGAAAGCGTGTGTATTCAGTGAGTTTTACCAGTCAATTCTTTATGTCGCTCAGATACTATACGGTAGAGACGATTCCGCAGAGCTTGCCCCTGAAGTTTTTGATTCTTAATTTCCCGTATTTCTTTCGCCAACTTTTCATCTCGGAGAACATCCAACACCCATTTTTCGAAGTCCCCACGCACAATATGGAAACTCAATGATTCTGCCTTGACCCGCTTAATGCTCGTCAAAAACTCTTCGTATGAAGCTGCGCTTATACCCGTGTAGTTACCAATATCGACACAGAAGTAGAACGGCGCAACCTGTCCAGAGTTCCTAAGGCTCATGGGCATACCTCCATCCACTCTTACCGCTAAGTGAGGCTTATGTGAATAAAAGTTATGAAAACAAAATCAATATTTTGGATTCATAACCAAAAAAGGCTGTTCTCACAACCTTTATCCTGATGCCCATGCCAAAACGAGAGCCCGACATCATCACGCTTTCAAAAAGGAACATATGTCCAAAATGCGGCATGTCAATTGAAAATGGAGCCCAAATGTACCGAAGCCTAACCCAACCAAACATTTACATATGCACAACATGCACCATAAAAGAAACCAAAGAAAAAAAGAGGGTTGGTTGTGGGCTTTCTGGTTTTAGTTGAGTGCTTTTATTTTGGCTTTGTCGTAGATTCTCTTCAGCCTCTCCAATTCCTTTCCAGTGTTGAATTTGGTTATCACCGTTTTAGGCACTCAACCCTGAAACACATCCACATAGCGGTCACAAACCCCTACTATTTTGAGACTGGAAAGAAAAAAAGGTTAGTTGAGGACTTTTTGTCTTAGGCATCCACTAATTAACTCTTAATTGTGTTGGAATTCACCTTAAAGTACATAATAAATCACCCATAACAACATTAAAAATCACCTCAAATCCAACTCAAACACAAAAAGAAACAACAAGCGTCAACCAAACAAAACCCAAAACACAAACAGTTTCCCACGCCCTGAACAAAAAAAATTTTTCCACAAAACTAGATAAGGCTAGGTCCTAAAGAAACAACACACTAGAATGCGACTAAACAATCGAACCCTTACACTCTAGTTCTTCTATTGATGCTTTCGTCAGCGCTCGTATGTTGCCAAATTCGACTTGTTCTCCATAGCTCACAAGCGTTATGGCTGTTCCATCACGTCCCACACGGGCGGTTCGTCCAATCCTGTGGAAGTAGACCAATGCATCTAATGGGACATCATAGTTTATTACGTGGGTTACCCCTTCAATGTCTAAGCCTCTTGCGGCAATATCCGTCGCAACAAGCAGCTTGAATCTTCCACCTCTGAAGGAATTTACAACGAAGTCTCTTTGCGCCTGAGTAAAACCTGCATGCAGCGGTTTCGCGTCGTATCCTCGCAACCATAACCTCTTTGCGAGTTTGTCTGTGTCTTCACGCGTTCTGCAAAATATTAGGGCTTTATGAATTTGCATTTCGCTCAAAATGTCGCATAGAATTTCAAACTTGTTTGCAGGGTTAATCACCATGTAATACTGTTTCATCTGTGTCAGGGCTATTTCGTCTTTGCTTACGAGTATTTTCTCAGGGTTTCGCATATATCTGTTGCACAAGTCCATCACTGTCCGATCTATTGTAGCTGAGAATAGACTTGTTTGCCTGTTTGTGGGCACCTTCGAGAGGATATATTCCACGTCCTCCACGAAGCCCATGTCAAGCATCCTGTCAGCCTCGTCGACGACCACAATTCTCACCGACGCAAGGTCTAACGTTCGGCGCTTCAAATGGTCTATAATGCGGCCTGGCGTGCCCACAACTATTTGGACACCGTTTCCCAAGGCACATATCTGGTTATGAATAGGCTCTCCGCCGTAAACCGGCAGAACATTGAATGGCACGTACTTGCTGAGTTGGCTTATGTGCTGTGCAACCTGTACTGCGAGTTCCCGCGTCGGCTCCAAGATTAATCCTTGGACCTCTTTGACTTTTGGGTTTAGGCGTTCAATCATAGGGATGCCAAAGGCAGCGGTCTTGCCTGTTCCGGTTTGAGCCTGCCCTATAACATCGTTGCCCCTAAGCAATGGCATTATTGCCTGAGCCTGGATTGGAAAAAGACTGTTAAAGCCAAGCTCTTCGATGCCTTTCATAACTTCCTCACTTAGATGAAGATCTTCAAAGTATTGTATTTGCATGTGTTTCTTTCCTCCTGCCACAAAATTTCTGCGTGTATCCTCAAGAGATTCTGAGATTCAGCATCAATTAATGTGACAACTCACTAAACACTAACTCTTACATAAAAGGTTTATGGCATTCCACTGATTTTATCTACAACAAAAAAGGGGGAGTTTGCTGGAGATTTCGCCACTGGTTTGGAGTGCAAATCCCACCCCGCTCGCCATGTGTCAGGGGTAGTTCGTCCCTTAACCCGTAACAACTCCAATTCTTGTTACAGAAATGTTTCTTTTTTCCAATTCGTGTATCAAGGGGTTTATGCCCACCGAATCGCTTGTGATGTGTCCAGTGACAATGAGGTTTCCTTTGCCCTCTGCTCTCAGTTTTTCCAAGTCTCCCAAACCTATGTGGATGTACACGACTGTTCCGATGCCGTAGTTGAAGTATGTTTTGGCAATTTCGTAGCCGCCGTTGGTTCCGGCGCCGTGTGACACTACAACTTTCCCAGCGGGGTTTTCGTCTTTTCCAAGTCGAATCTTGATGTCTGTAACCGCGTTTTTGAATTCAGTCAGCTCCTTTAAGGCGGAAGACATGTCTTGAACCGTGGAGTTTTCTTTGATTCTGCTGTTGATTTTTTCCTGCATTATTTTTCTGCCAACTTCGTCTAAGGGCGTGTGTATGTTCATGTATGGTATTTTCAAAAGTTTTGCAACATCAACCGCATGCCTGTAGTTTCGTGTATGCGCCTCAACCTCTAATTCTTCAAGCCTCTTCTTAACAGCTTTTTCCGCTTCTCCGGTGGGAACTCCAGCAGCAACCATTTGTTGTCTGTGTCTTTTAAAAACTTGATAGAAGTTTATGGTTGCGGTTCCGCCTTGAGGGTGATGGGCAATCACAGCGTCGTAGCCTAATTGTTTTGCAAGCAATAGTTCTGGGACGCCAGCGTCTATGCCAAATAGAATCTTTTTGATGTTGTCGCCGCTCACGTGTATGGCACTGTCTTCTGGAACCTCTTTTAGCCCTGCAAGTATCAATGCTAACTTCATAATTTCTTCAGTATCCATGTCATGACTCACCTTCAAATTTTTGAAATGCTGTTGTATTAGTTCCCCTTTTAAGAGAAAAGTTTGATGCTTTGGCATTACGTTGCTGCTTTTAGACAATTAAGGAGCAAGTTTGGCAAGTTATAAAAAGATACGTTGCAAGTATCGTTTGGTGAAAAGGTTTGTCCGTAGTAGAAAAAATGCGTTATTGAAATACTTTCCGAATGATGCATGCTTTCACGACTTATGCTTTCTTTTTTATCAGAAGCCAGTTGTTTTCTTTGAAGCGAATCAAAGTGTAGTTTCCGTTTAGTCTTGAACCGTGCAGCGTGAATTCAATCATCTTGTCTGTTCTGTTTCTCAGCGTGTACGTGCCCCTATCCCAGATTTCAACCGTTCCAGCACCGTATTCGCCTTCAGGAATCGTTCCCTGAAAATCTATGTAGTCTAGTGCATGGTCTTCCACCTGAACCGCTAGTCTTCTCACGCCCGCTGCGGTTGGTGGTTCCTTGGGCACCGCCCAGCTTTTTAGGGCACCGTCCATCTCTAGGCGGAAGTCGTAGTGTAGATGAGTCGCTTGGTGCTTTTGTATCACGAATCTGCTAGACACGATGGAAGACATTCTTTGGTTCCCCGCGTTCAGCGATAAGAAGTAAAGGGTTTAAATGATAAATAGATAACTACAAAAGCATCTGTTGAAGTGGACTCAAAGAAGAAGTGATTTCTTGAGACTGATTCGTTTCCAACGAGTTGAAACCGAATCGTACGGTGTGCGGGCAACTTCCGCAGAGGTTCTTGACTTGCTCGGGCTTTCTATGGCTTTGAACCGTTCAATTCCCCCCAGCCTAGACGAGCTAATGTTGTTTGGAACGGAAGGCTTGAACGTGATGACGCGTTTGATAAAGGGTTCAACTTCAAGCCAGAAAAAGAAGGCAACAATTAAACTGAACGGCGTAAAAGTGCTTGCCCCAGTTGCCTCGCCGTCCAAGATAATTTGTTTAGGGCTCAACTATCGTGACCATGCGGCTGAGCAGAACGCGCCGCTTCCAGACGAACCAATCATTTTTATGAAGCCACGCACAGCGGTTATTGGTCCAGACGAGTCCATAGTCAAGCCTGCCTTTGTGAAAGAGTTAGACTACGAGGCAGAGTTGGCTGTGGTTATCGGCAAGAGGGGCAAAAACATAGCTGTAAAAGACGCAAAAACTCACATTTTTGGATACACGTGCTTCAACGATGTTTCCGCCAGAGACATCCAATTCAAGGACAAACAGTGGACACGTGGCAAGAGCTTCAATACCTTCGCGCCGATGGGACCGTGCATAACCACAACCGACCAGATAGGCGACCCAACAAACCTGTGGATTCGCACTCGAGTTAATGGAGAATTAAGGCAAAACTCCTCCACGCACAACATGGTCTTCAACGTTTACCAAATTGTTCACCAACTCAGCCGCGTCATGACACTTGAGCCAAGCGACGTAATAGCCACGGGCACACCCGCAGGTGTGGCTTTTGCTATGAAGCCCAAACCAAAGTTTCTCTCGCCTGGCGACGTCGTGGAGATAGAAATTGAAAACATCGGAAAGCTGAGAAACCCTGTGGCGGCAGCCACCACTCGATTTTGAGCGAGAAAACTGCCAAGAAACAGCAGGTTTGACTACCCATATTTAAATCAGATATACAGGGGTGTTAGCAAGTTTTTTAGGCAGAATCTCCAACCTTTCCTACGGGCCTCCACTAGGCTTGACTTTCCGCACGGTGACAAACCAGTAAGTCTATGTAAACTCCCACTAACAATCATGTGTTGTTCGAAATTACGTGGAGGCCCTTTTAAACGATTTGATTTTCTTTCTTGTAATGTTCTTATGTTCGATGTCGGACGAAAAAATCTTATGAGATTGAACCCAATTTAATAGAGGATGTAGGTGAAACCCTCTCTTGAGCGAGAGCGTCACCGCTGGCACTCTTCAGACCTTCAAAGCCTTAGCTGACAATCCAGTAACCAGAAATGTATTGAAGACCATGGCTAAAAACTGCAGAAAAGACAGAGGCAACAGGCTGGAGATTGCGCTCGAGCTCTACGTGGGCGTGAGACAAAACGCTTGCCTTTCATGCAGGCTTTCTCGAAACCTTTTGGCTCCCATTCTAAGCGTAGCCTGCAGGGCGTTTGGAATAACCGAGCATCAGCTGAAAGAAAAGTTCCAAGACGCTTACTGGCGGCGAGGCTTGGTTAACGTCCTAAAAGGTGTAGCATGGTTCGGAGTGAGACATCCATACGTTCCTGGTGCTCCGTTTCAGGTGGTTTGGAACATAACCCGCGCCTGCAACCTCAAGTGCCTGCACTGTTATGAGAGCGCCGGTGTCAAGGGCGAACACGAACTCTCTACTGAAGAAGCCCTTCGAGGTATAGACATTCTCGCCGACGCAGGCGTGCTTATCCTAGCCTTTTCAGGCGGAGAGCCCACCATGCGACCAGACATTCTTCAACTGATTAGGCACTCTTCAGAGCGTGGCATGTTCACGGCGATTGCGACCAACGCCATAATGTTTTCCTCACGCAGAAAGGTCAAAGAATTCCAGAAGGCTGGATTGCAGTTTGTCCAGATCAGCTTGGACGGGCTCAACCCTGAAACGCACGACCGATTCAGAGGCGTGTCAGGATGCTTTGAAAAGACGGTTCAGGGCATCAAAAACTGTGTCGCCGAGGGTTTGTTCGTTGAGATAGCCGCCACCGGAACCCGATTTAACCTCAACGAAATTCCAGGTATGATTGATCTTGCCCACAAGCTTGGAGCCAACTGGTTCATGCTCTACAACTTTGTGCCTACAGGGCGCGGTTGCGGCATCATCGAATCCGATCTTTCGCCCGATGAACGCGAGGACATTTTAAAACTCTGTTGGAACAAGATGAAAGTGGCTGAAATCGACGTTCTATCAACCGCCCCACAGTTTGCACGAGTCGCCCAAGAAATTGAGGCTAAACCCGTCTTGACCAGCGACGCTGGACTCATGTTTTCAGGGGGTCAAAGCGGCTCTGAAGCCTACGTTGTTCCTACCCACTTTTACAATCCAAAGCTGTCGGGTCAACTGAAAGGGTTGGCTGACTTTATCGGCGGCTGTGGCGCTGGTCGTTTCTACCTGTCTCTTGAACCCAACGGCGACATATTCCCATGCGTGTTCTTTCCTCACGAAGAAGCCGTGAGAGTGGGCAACCTCTTCAAGGATGATTTTGAAAAGATTTGGCGTCACTCAAAACTTTTCTGGGAGATAAGGGACAAAGACAGGCTTAAGGAGAATTGTGGAACCTGCCAGTATCGTTACACTTGCGGCGGCTGCAGGGCAAGGGCTTACAACTACTTCAAAGACGTTTTGGCGCCTGACCCCGGATGCGTCCGAAACAAGGAGTTTTGGAACAGGCTTCAAGAAGGGTTCAGGAAAAAGGGTTAGGCGACAACGCTGGTCGTGAACAGGTGAGCGTCTAGGCGTTCCGCCCATGCTATTTCCTTGAGATGCACTTTGCCGAACTTGTTTCTGAGTGGAATCGTGTAATAGAGTGCAGAGCTTTCCTGGTTGCCCTTCAACGCGTTGGTTATGAGCACGTTGACTATGACTGAACCGTCTTTTAGGTGAAGGTTGACCTTGCGTCCTATGTTGGAGCGAGCCCAGTTTAGGTCAAATCTCAACATGGTTTTTCACCATTCTATATCCTTGTCAGCGATTTGGCTCCAACAGCGACTGCAGATGGGAAGGGTTTTGTTCTTGTAGAAGATGTAGAGCTCAATGTTGCTGTTGGTGCATTTGCCGTTCCAAGGGTTTCGACAGGTTTCAGGCATCCCTTTTCACAACTCCTCTAACTGGTGAGGTTTGCATTGAAAATATAAAATCCGCTGGTGAATCGACTACTCATGAATTGGGGAGACCAGGGTGAAAGTGAAGTTAAATTAGAGTAGAGCTGGGCTAGATTTGAACGATTTCAGGTTCAATCTTGTCGCCTGAGACCTTCAGCAAGCATACGGTTGGTTTTACAACAAATGGAGGTATGGGGTTTGTTGGGCTTCCAGGGTTTATGAACCAAATGTTGCCTTCTCGTTTAATGAAAGCTCGGTGAGTGTGCCCAAAAACTAACACGTGAAAATTGTTTTGTTCTGCAATTCTCCTCATCTTTTTCATGTTGTCGAAGACTCCGAGGTTGTGAGTCACTCCAATTCTCCATCTGTCAATGTCTACAGAGTTTATTTTTGGCAGTTTTTCTTGCACAATAGGCTCGTCCATGTTCCCGCTGACAGCCACAACTGGCGCCAACCCTTCTAAAACTTTGAGAACGCTGAACTGGGTAAAGTCTCCAGCGTGCACTATGAGCGTGGCTTCGTGGAAGACCTCAAACACTTTGGGAGGAATTGCTCCAGCTTTAGACGGAATATGCGTATCTGAAATCAAGCCTACTATGTGCAAGTTATCCAGCTCTTCAGCCGTGTTCATTCGATTTGTCTCTGTCGCCAAGTGTTGTAGGGGCATTGGCGCCAACAATAGAACGTTCCCTTCATAGAACAGGTTTTGCACTCGCTGCTGCTGAATGGGCTGGGTCTCCGAACACGTCTTGCCAACCCTTAAACTCCTCAATAATAACAAATGAGCACGCCAAAATAAAATGATTATTGAGTTAAGAAATCACCTTACAGTGCTATTGTTGTGAATTTGAGTTGTTTCACGCCTTTCTTGGTCATGAGTTCTTGGCTCAATCTTCTAATGTCGCAGGCTTTGCCTTTAACCGCAATTATCTCTAGGCATTTGTCTTTGGTCAAGTGAACGTGCATTGTAGAAGAGACAACACCTTCAAACTTGTGCTGAGCCTCAACAATCTGATTCAACAAACCCCATCTTTCATTTGATTCATTTCATATTTGGAGCCTATTTGGATCCTAATAGAGGGCGGTCTAGCACTGAGCACACACACATACAAAACACCATCGCAAACAATGAGTAAACATTCTTTTTAGGCTTGGCTTATGGCTTGGCTTTTCCCCTCCAGCTGGCGTTGGCTGGCTATTCTTTCTTAGGAGGTGATCCGGCCGCAGGTTCCCCTACGGCCACCTTGTTACGACTTTTCCCCTCTCGCGAAGCTTGGATTCGACGCAGCCACAAATGGACCACGCCTCATCCGAACCCCACTCGAGTGGAACGACGGGCGGTGTGTGCAAGGAGCAGGGACGTATTCACCGCGCGCTGATGACGCGCGATTACTAGGGATTCCATTTTCACGAGGGCGGGTTTCAGCCCTCGATCCAAAC
>Ga0315314_1003206_pt1 | contig 12972 bp, 18 predicted proteins | sample TDP9_MG_FD_203631 | JGI IMG/M metagenome (GOLD analysis project Ga0315314, IMG submission 203631) | Freshwater sediment microbial communities from Lake Towuti, South Sulawesi, Indonesia - TDP9 | ecosystem: Environmental > Aquatic > Freshwater > Lake > Sediment | place: Indonesia: South Sulawesi...
CTGTAAGAGACTTCCTTGAGTTAACACCAGCAATGCGAGAAGACGTGGACTTATTCAGAGTACATGTTGAATAAAATCATCCAAAAATCTTCATAAATCCTTAAAAGAGAGATATTCAATTTCCATAACACTACAGGAGTCAATAGTTCATGGCTAAGTTCAAAGTAATCATATCTGACAAAGAAGCAGGAACTTCAAAAACTGTTGAGCTTGAAGAAACTCGCGCCATGCCGTTAATCGGAAGAAAAATAGGCGAAGTAATAGAAGGCTCAATAGTGGATTTACCAGGACACAAAGCACAGATAATGGGCGGTTCTGACAAGGATGGCTTTCCGATGAGACCAAACGTTCATGGTGGTGTCCGTCGTCAAGTGATATTAAGTGGAGGAGTAGGCTTTAACCCTCAAGACCAAGGGGAGAGGAGACGTAAAACAGTTCGCGGAAACGTGGTAACAGACGAAATTGTGCAGATAAACCTAAAAATAGTGGAAAAACCAAAACAACCTATAGAAGAAAAGAAACAAAAAAAGAAAAGAAGAAAAGAAAAGCCTGAAAAAGAAGCAGAGCCAGAAACCCCGACAACAAGCAGTTCTTAAAAAACGGCTTAACATTTATTAACTCGCATCGTTCAATCCTCTAATAATTTGTAATTGTTTATAGGAAAAATGCCAAAATGAGTAGCGAAAAGCACATAGATATACAAAGACAACCCGAAGTTAACATAGGCACCATTGGTCATGTTGACCACGGCAAGACCACACTCGTGCAGGCGCTAACTGGCGTTTGGGCTTCTAGGCACAGTGAAGAACTGAAGAGAGGCATTACAATAAAGTTAGGCTACGCAGACATGCCAATTTACAAATGCCCTAAATGTGAACCTCCGAAAAATTATACAAGAAAACCTATCTGCCCAAACTGCGGTTCAAAAGCAACATTTGTCCGAGCCGTCAGCTTTGTGGACGCTCCAGGACATGAAGCGTTAATGGCGACTATGCTTTCGGGAGCCGCAATAATGGATGGGGCGATACTTGTGATAGCGGCTGATGAGCCGTGTCCCCAACCGCAGACAAGAGAGCATTTAGCAGCAGCCGAAATAATTGGTATAAAAAACATCATTATTGTGCAGAATAAGATTGACATCGTCGATCAAAAAAGAACCCACGAAAGTTATGAGGAAATTAGAAATTTTGTGAAAGGAACTATTGCTGAAAACGTGCCAATAATCCCCATATCAGCACAACGCCAAGTAAACATAGACGTCCTTATCCAAGCATTAGAAGAATTCATACCAACACCAAAAAGAGACGAAACAAATTCTCCCCTCATGTACATAATTCGCTCATTCGATGTCAACAAGCCCGGCACTCCAATTGAGAAGATAGAGGGAGGCGTAATCGGAGGAACAATACTGCAAGGCAAATTTGCAGTTGGAGAAGAAATAGAAATCCGCCCAGGAATCACCGCAGAGAAAGAGGGAAAAAGCCTCTACAACCCTTTATTCAGCGAAATCGTCAGCCTACATGCAGGCGGAAAAAGCGTAAAAGAAGCCCATTGCGGCGGATTGGTAGGAGCGGGAACACTTTTAGACCCATCATTTTCGAAGGCTGATGGCTTAACTGGAAACATGGTCGGGAAATTAAGCATGCTTCCTCAGACATTATCAGAACTAACTTTAGAACCGCATATTCTTGAACGTGCAGTTGGAACAAAAGAGCTTGCAAAAGTTGAAGAAATCAACGTCGGCGAAACACTGCTTTTACATGTGGGCGCCGCCATAACTGTTGGAAAGGTTGCTTCGATAAAAAAAGACAAAGTTACAGTCAAGCTCACTCGGCCAATATGCGCACAAGCTGGCTCACGCATTGCAATAAGCAGAAAAATGGCTGGAAGATGGAGACTCATAGGCTACGGAATGATACAGTAACATGACAAAGGAAACCAAAAAACTAAAAGAAGCGTTAAAGATAATCTTAGACTCAAATGCTTTGTTTGTTCCACTTCAATTCAAGATTGATATTATTGAAGAGTTAGAAATGCTTTTAAAAACGAAGTTTGAACCAATCTTACTTCCGCAAGTTCGGCGAGAACTTGAAAAACTTGCCACAAAAGGTTCGCCAAAAATGCGGAAGAACGCTTCTTATGCTTTGAAGTTGGCGGAAAAATACAAGCTGGTTGAGGTATGTGAAGAATTTTCTGGTTTGCCGGACGATGCCATTGTTGTAGCCGCATGCACATGGAAATGCCCAGTCTTCACAAATGATAGACAACTCAGAAAGAGGCTAAGAGATATAAATGTGCCAGTAATTTATGTGAGGCAAAAGTCACGCTTAGAAGTTGATGGGAGGATATGAACCTCTGTTTAAACTTATAACATTGGAAGACACCATTCGCATCCCACCGGAAACCTTCGGCAATCCCCTAGAATCAGTAGGATACCAGCAGGTCAAGGCAAAATATGAGGGAGTTGTGAATGAGGAGTCAGGCTACGTTATAGCCGTGGCGAATGTAAAAGTCAGCCCAGTTGGAAAAATAATTCCAGGGGACGGGGCTACTTACCATAAGGTGACTTTCTCCTTGCTAACGTTTTATCCTAAGATTCAAGAAGTAGTGGAAGGAGAAGTTGTAGAAATTGCTGATTTCGGAGCCTTCGTGCGTATAGGACCCATTGACGCCTTGCTTCACGTTTCACAACTCATGGACGACTTCATTTCTTATGACGAAAAGCAAGGTGTTCTGTTGGGGAAGGAAACAAAAAGGAAACTCACGAGCGGTGACCAAGTTCGTGTTCGAATAACCGCGGTCTCACTTGGCAGAGCAGGAAGCTCTGGGAAGATAGGCGTAACGGCTAGGCAACCCTTTCTTGGAAAGTTAGAGTGGATTGAGCACGAGACGCAGAAACTCAAAGAAGTTGCCGAGAAGAAACCAGTAGAGAAAGAAAAAGGTGGTTAGGTGAGCGAAAAAGCCTGTTCAAACTGTCGCCTTATAACTAGGGAGAATATATGCCAAAGATGCAAAACCTCGTCTCTGAGCGATGACTTTAGTGGATTAGTAATAGTTTTTGACCCAGTGGGTTCAGCAATCGCAAAGGCTATGAATATAGCAGAGAAAGGACGTTACGCCTTAAAGGTCAGATAAAATGATCACCGAGTACATTCTTACACCAGAACTGCGTGTAAGACTTAAGAAGCCCCTCGGCATGCTAATCCGAGGCTCATTTGCCCAGACAATGACCATGCTTAAGGATATGACTGAGAAAGAGAAGCCAACGGCTATAGTTTCTGTTGGAGACACAGTTTCAAAAAACTTGATAGAAACTCATGTGTTTCCTCAACTATTGATTGTCGATAACAGGGTTATGAGAAGAAGCACGCACCCAATTGTGTTCACAGTTGATAGGAGTGTTCGCGTTAGAAATCCTCCAGGAACAATAACAGAAGAAGCCATGGCGGCAATCCAAGAAGCATTAAGAAGTAATTGCCGCTCCAAGATAGTTGTTGATGGAGAAGAGGACTTGTTGACACTTATCGCAGTTTTGTATGCACCGGAAAACTCCCTTGTTGTGTATGGTCAGCCCTATGAAGGCATAGTCGCAGTTAAGGTCACATCCGAGAAAAGGGCTGAGGTTGCCGGAATCCTGAAAGCCATGGAAAATGTTCGAAAAACTAAATAAGAGGATAACCTATCAAGTCAACACCGCATGCGAGGAAACATCATGGAAATCAAGATAATTTCAGAGAAGAAAAATCCATTACTGAAGCGAAGAGAGGTTGATTTTTATGCGAACCATGACCAAACAGGCAGTACGCCGCCGAGGCTGAAAATCAAGAATGCAGTTGCAACTGCGTTAAAGACTGATACAAATTTGGTTTTTGTTAAAAAGTTAGAAACCAAGACGGGAACGCATACAGCATTTGGGATAGCAAACGTTTATGATTCTATTGAGCAGGCTAAGCTTATCGAACCCGAGTACATTGTAAAGAGGAATTTGCCGCCTGAAAAGCCAAAAGAAGAGGGAAAGGAATAAGTTATGCCTAAAAATTCAGAGGAAGAGGCACCACCAAAAGAAGAAGAAAAACCCGTAGAAAAACCCGAGAAAGCTGAAAAACCCCAAAAACGCAAGAAGGAAGAGAAAGGCGTTTTCTCGTTATATAAGATAGAAAACGATAAAATTTTGAGATTACGTCCGACCTGCGAACGTTGCGGACCAGGATATTTCATGGCTGACCATGGTAACCGGTATACTTGTGGACACTGTGGCTTTACACGATACAAGCTCGCTGAGAAATGAACAAATTTAAATTATGCGATGTCTTGGTATTGTTGATGAATTGAATGATCAGGGTTAATGTCTCCATATCTAATATTTCTGCGAAGCGTTTTCATGACATTAGGAAACCAATTCCGCCGATTCAGATAAACACAAATCTCAACCTTATGGGTATGGAAAAAACGGTGGAAGGTTCATTGGAAGTCCCTTTTGTATTAACAATTAATTATAATCCCTCCATAGCCCAGATAAGCCTAGAAGGGACAGCCTACGTGCTTGGCGACAAAGGCGAAATTGAGAAGGTTTATAAAGAGTATGAGGAGAAGAAACCACCGCCACCGATCATCGTACAATCAGTTTCCAACGTCGTTTTTGTAGAATCTGTGGTAGTATCTAGAACGTTAAATATTCCGCCACCAATTCCTTTGCCGCAGATACCACCCGCTAAGCAGCTAGATAAAAAGTCTTCTGAAATCGATTACAGCGCTTAAAACTTTGGAAACCACTATTTCAGTGGGACGTACATTGATGAGCGAGAAGCTCCGATGCCTGGGGTTCCATGTTTTACGGGTTTGTTTGTGATTGCAAATTCGCCTAGGTAATGTCCTATCATTTCTGGCTTTATTTCTACTGAAGTGAACTCTTTGCCGTTGTGAACAAGAATGGTGATGGCAACCATTTCGGGTAGAATAATCATGTCGCGCACGTGTGTTTTTACTGCAATGTTGCCTCCTTTTCTAAGAGTCTCCTTTGCTTCTCTTATTTTTTCAAGCAGTATTCTTTGTTCCGGTTTTAGACCGCGGTAGAGACTTCTTCTCGATCTTGAAGGAAGTAGGTTTATGAATTCGTCCATTGACATGCCTTGCAATTGATTAAGCGTGAATCCGCGATATGTGAATTCCTTGGGCATTTTTCCTCAACCTATTGGTGGCTTTAAATGCTATAAACCTTCTGCTATGCTCGCGTCGCGTGCACTCTTCTTTTTCCGTCCTGCACCTCTAGCCGCAATCAGTCCAACTTTCTGTCCGGGCGGAGCACCATGCGAAGTTGTTGTAACTTTTCGAGCACTTCTTTTGCTGCTTCCATATGGGTGTACAGCGGCAACCATTGCTCTTCCGCGGGTTCGTGGGTATTTGTGTCCTTTTGCCTTCATCAAATGGAATTGTGCGCCGGCTTTTAAGAAGGGTTTTTCTGTTCTGCCAGCGCCTGAAATTATGCCAATTGTCGCTCTGCAGTAATCATTTATATATTTTGTTTTCCCTGATGGAAGCTTGATTATGGTTCCTTGAGGTGTGTGCGTTACAACTGTCGCGTATGTCCCTGAGGATTTTGCTATTTTGCCACCATCTCCGGGCCGAAGTTCGATATTGCATATCATGGTGCCTTCTGGGATTTTTCCTATGGAAAGAATGTTGCCAACTTCAACAAGGGCGTTTCCACCCATCTGAATTTGTTGACCTTGATGAACTCCTTCTGGAATTACTGCGTAGCAGGCTTCTCCATTTTCAAATCGTATTAAGCCGATGGGTGCGCCTCTTCCAGGGTCGTGAACTAATCTTTCGATGACGCCTTTTATTGCTGTTGCAAAATATTCTTTTGCTCCCATGGTTAGTGGATATTGTGCAGGGGCTACTCTTTTGTGGGTTGATGCTCTGAATGTTGACCCGCCGCGCCCGCGTCTTTGGACACGAATTCTTTTTCCCATATCTACTCCTCTAGGTAATTTTACAATATGCCAAGTTTGATGGCGACGTCGGTCGCTTTGTAATCTGGGTGAAGTTTGACGAAGGCTTTCTTTTCTCCTTGAGGCGTGGTTAGAACGTTGACCCTTTCGACTTTAACCTCGTAGAGGTCTTCAACCGCTTTTTTTACATCACTTTTGCTTGCTTTTAGATTGATTATGAAGACTAGTTTGTTTTCCTTTTCAACCATCAGGCTCGCGGCTTCTGTCATCAACGGATAAAATATCACTTCATAAGGGTTCATTATGCTTTCTGTCCTCCACTATAAAGCTGGTTAAGTTTTTCGATTGCGCCGCTTGTCCATATTGTCAGTCTTCCCGGGTGTGCACCTGGCGCAAGAATTTCCGCATTTAGATGGTTAACAGCAACGACATCTACACCAGATATGCTTCCTGCAGCTTCCATTATTCCCTTGTTTTCGGTTATAACTATAAGGGGACCCACAGCTTGCTTCATCCTTCTGCCTCTGCTCTTGCCTTTTCCAGCACGGATCTTTCGGCTCTCTTTCACTCGGTAAATGTCTGAGAAAATTCCTAAGTGTATGAGAGTTTCTTCAACCTCTTTTGCTCTCTTCAATCCTTCCAGATCATCTGTGACTATTAGAGGGATTTCTGGCACATCTTCGATTGAGTGCCCCCGTGAGGTTACAGTTTCTTTGGAAGCAGTGGCAGCTATTGCAGAAAGTAATGCAAGTCGTTTTTCCTTCTTTGGAATTCGTTTTACGATTTTTTTGTTGGATTTTGGTGGATGTGCTATTCTTCCACCAACGGTTCCTGGAGCTAGTGCGCCTCTTCCTGCTGGTCCTTTGGTTCTCGGTATTCTGGCTATGGCTTGACCTACGCCTCTTGATTCTGCTGACGTTCTTTTTCCTGCCATGGGATCTCTGCCTTGCGGTTGGCGTCTGTTTGACTGTATTGCTAGGACTGTCCTTTTTATGACGTCTGGTCTTAGGCGTGTCTCAAAAACTGGTGGAAGATTTATCTTTCCAACAGGTTTTCCTTGGAGGTTGAGGATTTTCGCTGTTTTTTTGGGCATTGCTTTTCACCGTTATTTGCCTTGAGGTGAATCTAGGGATATCGCTGTGATTTGGGGTGGTTCTTCAGCAGCTTGTTTTGGCGAGCGCGCTGGATAGCGGAGTCTTATTGCGCGTTTTTCTGGCCCCGGTATGCTTCCTTCTAGAAGTATATAGGGTCCGCGGACTATGCCGTATCTGATGAACCCCCCTTTGGGTGTTATTTCGTTTCCGTCTTTGCCTATTTTGAGGATACGTTTGTTGTATTCTGTTCTTTGGTGGAAGCCCATTTGTCCGGCTCTTGGGACGCTGTACATTACGTGGTGAGGGTTCCATGGTCCTAGGGTGGCTACGCCTCGTTTTGTTTTTCTTCCTTTGTGTTGGAGTATTTTTACTCCCCATCGTTTTACGGGTCCTTGGAAGCCCTTGCCAGTAGATATGGATATTACGTCTATGTATTGTCCTTCTTTGAATATGTCTGTGGGAGCTATTGTCTTTCCTATTAGGTTTTTCGCATATTCGAATTGTTGTTGTATTGTGCCTCCGCCGATTTCTATTTCTGTCATATCTGGTTTTTTCTTTGGGATGCTGGCTTGTTTCGGCTGGGTTATGGCAACGACTCGGATTTTTGAAACTTTGGCAAGGTTTTCTTCAGTTTTTTTGAGGTTTTCTTCGGTTTTGAAGTTTTCAGGAAGTGTGAAAACTCGCTCTAGCTCTTCTGGTGGATCTTTCATCCAAGCCTCTGTGAATGTTTGAAAACCGTATGAGTTTTTCTCGTAGGCTTTTATTGCGCATATGAGCATTGGAGGCGTTTCTATGGCTGTTGCGGAGCGAATCACTTCTTTGCCATAGTTTGGCGAGCGTTTTCTGTCCTCTACAGCGAACACGTGTATCATGCCCGCCTTATAACCTACGAAACCCAGAAGCCCAGGAGTATCCGATTCTATCTCTGGCCAATAGCGTACTTTAGCCAATAAACGTTCAGCGCGTTTCCTAGGCAGATAAGAAAGTGAACCGTGTTTTGGAGCGTGATGTTTTCTATGACCCATTGTTTTTCCGCTTCGCGTCTTTTAGGAATGAGAATAATAAGTTATAAATGTTACCGTTAAGGCTCACGTTTAAAGGCGTTGTCTTTGTGTGCTGTGCGACTAGATTTCTCCCTCAGTTTGAGTTTGTGTATGTTTGTTAGAGACTGCTGTTTTGTTGAACATCCGCAGTTTTTTTGTTCAACAATTATAAGACAGTTTGCGTGAGGTCGGTGCTCTCTGACTTTAGGGGTATATGTAGGTTATATTAACTCTTGATACGCCCAAAAAAAAGGGTTCTGGTAAGTGTTAAATTTAGAAGAGTCTAATCTTTTTTCGGAGACGGGAATGTTGAATATTGCATCTCAAGTTGCGGGTGCGCTTTACCGTTCTGGCTGTCTAAAGTTTGGCGCCTTTAGGATTAAGTCCGGAGCATTAAGTCCCTACTACATTGACCTTGCGTGTTTGCTTTCTTCACCGAAAGAGTTATGCGAAATCGCCGAAGTTGCAGCAAGCGAAATTAAGAAGATTATGAAAGAGGAAAAAATAGACAAGCTAGCCTCAATTGAGCTGAAGGGCGCTTTAATCCTGCCCAGCATAGCCTGTAAGGTGGATTTGCCGTGCACTGTTGTAAGAAAAGAGGAGAAAGCTTATGGAGTGACTGGGAGAATTGCTGGAGCGGAAGTTGTTAAAGGCGAAAATATACTGTTTTTTGATGATGTTATCAGTGAAGGATTGTCTAAACTTGAGGGAATAAAGCCTCTAGAAGAGCTGGGAACTCATATTAAGAATGTGATGGTCGTTGTGGACAGAGAGCAAGGCGGAAAAGAAAACCTTGAACGTGTAGGGTATAAGGTCCACGCCCTAGCGACGATATCTGAACTAGTTAGATGTCTCCTTAAATCCTCATACATCACTAAAGGGCATGCCGACAGTGTTTTAGACTGCGTTAAAGTGTTCAGAAAAGAAAACGGCTAGAGAAGGAAAATGCGAAGAAGTCATTTAAACTGTGGGATTACCCACCTAGCAAATAGCCTCATACCATTAAGCGAGGGAAAATCGTAAAATCCTGCTACAATTTCGTGCACGCCGGCGTTACGATAATGTTCTATTTTTTCTATGCATTGCTCGGGAGTTCCGATAAGACATGCTTGCCTTTCTTGGGAGTTACCTAAAGAACCAAGTAGTGGCTCTGCCAATTTTTTAAGAGACTTTTCATCCTCTGCTATTAAAGCGCAACCACTTCCTCCATAAGCGACACTCAGCGTTTCGGGATTTCTTCCAAAATGTTCCATTGTCTTCTTAATATCTGGAATGTTAGAAGCAAGCTGTTTGGGCAGAGGTAGAACAGGTATCCATCCATCGCCCATCTCAGCAACAACATTCCTGATAACTTCAGAGTTCCCGCCAATCCATAAGGGAGGATGGGGCTTTTGAAACGGTTTCGGCTCCAGAGTAGCATCGCTGAGTTTGAAGTATTTCCCACTAAAAGATACACGATTTTCTGTCCAAAGCTTCTTCATGATTGTTATGCTTTCTTTCAGTCGTTCGACTCTTGTTGAATGTTTGTCCCAATCAAAACCAAAGGCTGCATGCTCATTTTTGTGCCATCCGGCGCCAATACCTAATTCAAGTCTTCCTTCAGAAATGTTGTCTAGCGTGGAAGCCATTCTAGCCAAGAGTGATGGATGACGAAACTGATTGCAAAGAACATAGGTTGCCAACCTGATTTTACGGGTTACCGGAGCCAAAGCGGATAAAACTGTCCAAGTCTCCAGCCCGTATGAACGACTTGTGGAGGTAAAATGGTCAGAAAACCATACAGAATCATATCCTAACTTTTCGGCTTCTTTTGCAATGGTTAGGAAATTCTCCCAAGTAGCATAAGCAACGGTAACATGAAGAATTATGCCAAATCGCATCTGAACCCCAAAAATGCTTTACAAGCCTTACTTATATTACTATATTCTGCATGTTGGAATCTTAATCAGTTACTTAAGCGATTGACATTTTGGGCAGATATAAGACGATGTGCTCCCTGTTTTGACTTTTTCTATCGGCGTTTTGCATGTGGGGCATGGCTTTCCAGTCTTGTAGCCCACGAGAAATTTGTTTATGGTTAATCTGCCTTTTCGTCCGTAGAAGTCTTTTTCGTAGGCTAATCCGCCTAATTTTATGGCACGATTTAACACGTCCCGAATTGCATTGTATAAGCCTTCTATTTCCTTTTCAGAAAGCGTTGAGATTTTGCGGTTGGGATGAAGCTTGGCTTCAAATAATGTGTCTTGTATGTAAACGTTTCCGATGCCTGCAACATTTTTCTGGTCAAGTAAGAAGCTTTTGATTCCGCCTTTTTTATTTGTTAACAGTTTTTTGAAATTTTCCAGGGTGAATTCTTTTTCTATTGGAGAGACTCCGAGTTTAGCTGTTAGTTTATGTTTGTCTAGGTCTTTTTCTTTGAGAAGGTGGATGTAGCCGAACCATTGGAATTGTATGGTGAACCCGGTTCCGTCGGCGAAGGTTAGTCTGAATTGGCATTTTTCTGGAAGCTCTTGGTTTGAAGCGAAATAGATTAGGTCTGCGTTCATTCCGAGGTTTATGAGCATGTAATATGCAGGGTCTAGTTTTATGAATAGCCACTTTCCTTTGCCCGTAACGTTTCTGATAGTTTTTCCTTTGGCTGTTTTCACGAATTTTTGGGCTGGTATGTTTAGGTTTTTTGGTTGTCTGGATTCGATGGTTGCGATGCGTTTGCCTTTGATTTCCCTATCCATTTGTCTAGCTTTTACTGCTATTTCTGGCAGTTCTGGCATGGTTTTTCACAAATGGAAAAATGACTCTCTGTTCGCTCGGCAGATTAGATTCTTTCGTCTAGGTAGCAATAGCCCGCGTCTACTTTTTTCTGCATCTCGTCAGTCCATCTGTTAACGCCCATGGCTTTAATTTTCCGCACCCCTTCTATGGCATGAGGCCCGTGTCGCTGTAGCTTCCCGCATTTTTCCGTTTCAGAGCATTCGGCACAGGTAGCGTATGCTTTTTGTTTGCAACAATCGCGAACTTCGCATGTTGGGTCTCCGCCGCCTGCTATGCATCTTGGGCATTCGCCAAACATTTTGACTAGTCCGTTCATGACGTTTTCGAATTCGGCGTAGTGTTGGAAGGCTGGTTCCCATTTTGCTAGTTCTGCGGTGATTTTGTCAAATCCATAAGTGGTTATGATTTTCTGTAGGTTTTCAGCCGCTTGTTTTATTTTTCCTTGCTGTATTCCACAGGCACCACAGTATAAACCGCAATATCCTACCAAATTTTTTGGATTCTCTTTCAACATTATCACCTTTGACTGACTATTTACCCAGTAAGGTTGTAGTTAAGCTTTGTTTGAAGCAAACCGAAAACTTGCGAATTTGCTGCTGAGGTTTGGGGTTTCTTGTGGGGATATCTCTATATGACTGATTGGAGTTTTATCGACAACAGAAAGGTTGCCAAACACTCTGGAGGAAGCAGATTTAGCAAATGTCGGTTCAGAAGCAAGTTGTGGAGGCTCTGATGAAGCCTGAGGCTTATGACGAAGAACCGGGCAGAATTGAATTAGTCCAGACCCACATATCCTTCGTTTTTCTGACCAGAAACTTTGTCTATAAGGTAAAGAAGGCTGTAGATTTCGGATTTTTAGATTTTACGACGCTTGAAAAGAGACGTTTTTTCTGTGAAAAAGAGTTGGAGCTCAACAGACGGCTGTGCGGGGACATGTATCTTGAGGTTGTTCCTATCAACAGATCAAGCGTTATCAGGATAAAAGGTGAAGGAGAAACTGTTGAATATGCTGTGAAGATGAGGAGAATGCCTCAAGAAAGGATGATGAACAAGCTTCTCGAAGAGAACAAAGTGGATAGCAAGCTCATTGACAGAATAGCGAAGACCATCGCGGATTTCCATTCAAAGGCGGAAACGAATAGGAGGATAAGCGAGTTCGGTTCTTTGGGGACAATAGAGACTAATTGGAAAGAGAATTTTGACCAGACTCGGGAGTTTGTTGGCAAAACCATATCTATGAAGGATTTTAAATTAATCCGTGAAAGAATCGAAGATTTCATGAAGAGAAATGTGTCCCTTTTCGAGAAGAGAAAGGCTGATAGCAGAGTTAGAGATTGTCACGGAGACATCCATTCGGGCAACATCTTTGTTGCAGACCGAATTTACATTTTCGATGCGATAGAATTTAACGAGAGGTTTAGGTATTCTGACGTTGCTTCTGACGTTGCCTTCTTAGCCATGGACTTAGACTTTAAGGGACGAGCTGATCTGTCTAACTTCTTTGTTAGAAGGTATGTGGAGTATTCTGGAGACCAAGAGTTGATGAGGCTTCTTCCTTTCTACAAATCCTACCGAGCCTACGTGCGGGGAAAAGTCACCAGCTTCAAACTTAAAGACCCCAGCATGGGTGGTGAGGAAAAGAATGCAGCAATGAAAGAAGCAAAAGCATACTTCAAACTAGCCACCACCTACGCGAAGATTCTTTAATAAGTTCAGAAAGTTAATCTCTTCAGCATGTTTCTGGTAGTCACAGGGCGTATGTTCACTTTACACAAAAAGCCTTTCCCATAGAGACCTGTCTTTTCTTCGCGCCCTCTTTCTAACGATTTTGATATTAGAATCTTTTGCAAAGTCTCTGACCTCGCGTGGAACCCTAGTGGTCTTCTTCACAATAATGACGCCCTTCTGCGCAAAGAAAGGATTGCCTTTGTACCTTCGAACTTGTTTCACATGTTCAGGAGTTAGTTCTTTAACATACTTCGCATCTCCAACTATACGTTTGCTGGGATTGCGCTTTGAGACTCCGAAGAAGTCAGGCCGTTTTCCTGTACTAGTTGAGACTTTCTGTTTTTCAACATTGTATCCTCTAAAGAGACTTGAGGAACGTGCACG
>Ga0315314_1003207_pt1 | contig 12971 bp, 12 predicted proteins | sample TDP9_MG_FD_203631 | JGI IMG/M metagenome (GOLD analysis project Ga0315314, IMG submission 203631) | Freshwater sediment microbial communities from Lake Towuti, South Sulawesi, Indonesia - TDP9 | ecosystem: Environmental > Aquatic > Freshwater > Lake > Sediment | place: Indonesia: South Sulawesi...
GTACGTGAACCTGTGAGCCAAGTGGACCTTGTGCCCACCCTCCTGGATATCATGGGAAAACCTGTGCTGAAAGAACTCGAGGGATATAGCTGGAAACCGATGTTGGACGGTGCCGGAGAACCTACTGAAAAGGATGTATTCATAGAGTGGTCCCCCAATGGGAAAAGCGACGAAGCAGACCATCCTGTGCGTACAATAATAACGCCGGAAGGCTGGAAGTTCAATTGGAGCGCTTTTGGTCAGCACGAACTGTACAACCTCAACGAGGATCCTTTTGAATCGATAAATCTGGTTCGCCGCGGAGAACACCGTCCTTTAATAGAGAAATTGATGAAACGCATCAAAGCATGGCAGACCCGCACACATGATATAGTTGAATTGCCAGTGCCTTAACACGATGGTGTACTAAGGTCATGAATAAGCGAATAAAAATACAGGAAGGACCAAAAGAGGGACGGAAGTATTAGCCCTTCCGCCTCAAGACCCTAATCTAAAGCGTATTCGCGTATCTTAATATGGATGGGTGTCTTCCTGTAGGGGTTGGAAGAATCTCTTGTTGATGCGAATGAATATTAGGGGGCCCTTGCTCTGGGAGATTCTTCTCGCCTTCCTCAGCACGTTGTTCACTACGGCCAGAAGGCGTTCACTCTCTCCTGTGTAGGCCCTCCTTTCTAGACATGTTCCAAGTTCCATTTTTAGCATGTCCTCGGCTAGGATGGCGGTTCCGCATATTTCTCCATTCCTGATGAGGGCTTCTACAACTAGGTCTTCAATTTCGTGGCGGTTTTGGAGGCTCCTCCAAACGGGTTCAACTTTACTCAAAATTTCATCCATTCGCTTCCATTCCCTGATGCCCTCATCGCCTAATATGATCTTGACCCGTTCCTTCCATTTTTTGATCCACATCCCCGACCAGAGTTGGATGAACTCCTCAAACTCCTGCGGTGCCCCACAGAAACAGTCATAGATCCTTTCCCTCAGCTCTGCCTCGTTTGCCCCTTCCTCTACAAGTTGCCAGTGAACCTTTAAATAGTTCATTAGGTCCCGATGGGCAACGCATAGAACCCTCCTATCCGCGCCCCAAAGGTCAAGCTGAGGATTTCTGCTCCTTAAGCCCTTCGACAGGAGATGCGCCATAAGGTCCATCCGCTCTGTCCTCCAGCAACGCCTTCTACAATATGGTGCATAAGTAATATTAAATTGTTACCCAAATCCTTTAAATATAGCCGCGGGCAGGAAAAGTATTTAAAACTATGTGCGTGATTAAAGCGACGTTTAAGAGAAGTGATGGCGATGGCGAGGAAAGCGCGGATTCGGTTAACCAGCACCGACTACCAAAAGCTGGAGGAGGTGTGCACAGAACTGAAGACCATCGCCGAGAAAACTGGGGTGAAAATGGCTGGACCGGTTCCCCTACCCACCAAGCGGCTTAGGGTTCCAGTTCGTAAGACCCCCTGCGGGGAAGGTACCGCCACCTGGGACAAGTGGGAACTCCGCATCCACAAGCGCCTCATAGACTTGGACGCCGAGGAACGGGTTATGCGCCGAATAATGAGAATCAGAGTGCCAGAAGAGGTCTTCGTGAGCATCGAATTACTGTAGCCCTTTACTAAGACGGTTTTTAGCTTTAGACCACAAAAAGGACCGCATAGAAAATAGTTCAGTTTCGAGAAGGTCTAGGGCTCGGTTGATGCTCCTAGCCTCGCCCATGGACCGGGGGTTCCTGAGAACCCTCACGTCTTTAAATCTTCTGGCCACATCGCTGGTCCTGTCGGTGCTATCCTTCCTCTGTTCTGAGTCACGATGTGGAGGCGCGTTTCCTCCTTAACCGCGCAAAGTAACTTATCGAGACAAAGAAACCGACTAGGAAGACCGCCCCTAGAATAAGCTTTATGGCGAGGAGGGTCTCGACAGGGAAAAGAAAGAGGAAGCCTACAAGAGCTAATAACAACCCCACCGTGAACACCACCCGGGCTGGATAAGCCCGCTCACGCCCAACTTCCTTAGGCTTCTCCAACTCAACCCCAAGCCTCGTATAAATTGCCCTGTCGGTCTCTCTGAGCTTTTTAATGTACTGCTCCTTGAGGGGCTGGAGGGTGGATTCCAAAAGGGAAACGCGGTCAAGTTCCTCGCTGAGTTCTCTCCTCCTCCTCCCCACCTCATCGAGCTGCTGCTCAAAAAGGCGGATAGACTCCAGCGCGATCGTCCTCTCGTTCTCCAGCTGTTCTAGGCCCATCAGTCCAGTCTCAGGCTTACGCTCCTCCGCGAGGGCCGCGGTCTCTGCGTGGGACACGTTCTCTTTTGGCACCCTAAGCATGATTGAGATGAAGTTCTTCACATAATTGGGGTCCATCCGGTACTCAAGCTCAGCGGTCCACCTTCCCTCCTTCTTCAAAAGCTTTGGTAGAACGTTATAGGTGAGACCACACTCAAGCCTCTTCTCCACAGCTTGCCTATCAATCCCTTTCTCAGTTTTAAGGGCTACGCGAGCCAGGTTCTCAGGGTCCTCATACCATAGGGGCTCCCGGTAAACGTAGACAGCGTCATCCTTGACGGCGCGGAGGTGAAAAGCCCTGGCAGGAGAGTTCAACTCATATGTTACCAACGCTGGTTGGTCAGCTCGGTTCTTGAAGTCTAGCCAGCTACCGCATTCCACCCAATCCCTTGGCGATATCTGCAAGATTAAACCCCAACGCATGAGTTTATTTTTCGTTTCACATACCCTAATCGGTTTTGCCGTCCACGCGCAATGATAATTTTGGTGAGGCACGTATTTAATATTATAGGAACTAATTTAGGAAATCAAGTTGAGTAATTCATATATTTAATATTATAGGATAAATCCAGTTAACAACCTATAGTCTTATTTTTCGGTCGGCGCACGGTACCGCCATATAAGTAGAGGATATAAATACTCCCCCAATTTTAAACTGGGCGACGAAAACGTGATGATCTCTGCGTTTGCGTCCATAATGCTACTCCTCAGATGAGTAACCTTTTCAAGATAGGGTGCTGTAAAACCTTTTATTAGGGCGCATAATGACCGCGCCTGTTTGTGGGTAACCTCTACCCGACGCTCACGGACCGTTCCCTGTTCCTTTGAGTGAACAACAAGTTTTCAGCTCCAGCCGTGCAGGCTAAAATTTTTATGTTGAAACATATTTTTGATTTTTGAGGATTGAGAACATAAGTGAGAAGTTCCGACTTGCCGTGGTAGGCATTGATCATCCCCATGGACAGATATATCGTGAATTGTTAAAACAAATGTGGGAAACCGATGTTGTGGCCTTCTATGCTCACAGGGAGACCGAAAGGCAGATGCTGCAGGAGCCCTTTGCCTCGCGCCCTGTTTACACCTCTATATCCAAGATGCTGGCAGAGGAGGATTTTGAGGGCGCTTTGGTCCTTTTGCCTAACAACGAGGCGCCTAAGGTGTGCATAGAGTTGGCCGACGCCGGGAAGCACGTTATGGCTGAGAAGCCCGTCGCTAGGAATGGCCGGGAAATGAGGGCTGTGGTGGAGGCTGTTAACAGAAATAGGGTTAAGTTCGCCGGCGGCTATGCTTGGCGCTTTGACCCGATCGCTATGGATATAAGGAGGTTTATTCAAGAAGGGGTCTTGGGCAAAATATACTCCGTTGAGACGAAGATGATCACCTCCTTCGTTGGAGGCCCCCAGCCCCCCCACCGCAACATTGATCACTACTTGTTCAAAAAGGATATAAGCGGAGGAGGCTTCTTCAACTGGCTCGCCGTCCACTGGATCGATCTTCTCCTCTTCTTCTTGGACAGTGAGGTTGTGTCTGTGGCGGCTATCGTGGACAATGTGGCCGGTAAGCCCATAGATGTAGAGGATGGCGGCGTTGCAGTGATGAGGTTCGCTAACGGTGCCCTAGTAAGCCTACACTGTGGCTATTACATCCCAGAAGGGTACGAGAACTCCTTCAACATCCATGGCAGCCAAGGATGGGTCCGCTGGGAGCCCTTTAAACCAGACTTGCACGTATTCAGTACTGCTCAAGAATGGACGGCGGCACCCGAGAGGAGGAGCTCTTATTCCTTAAAGGCGCTGTATGGTCTTGATTTTCTCCGCGATTGGATGACCGCCATCCGGGAAGATCGCCAGACAGTGAATACCGCCGAGAATGCCCTGCGGGTGCTGGAGATAGTCGACGCCATATATGAGTCTTCAGTCAAGGGAAGAAGGATCGACATAAGGATCTAATGCAAAGAAGGGATTGCTATGCGCCTATGTCGTTTTGAATACAATGCTAAGACAAGACTGGGAATTTACTATGACGATTGGGTCGTTGACTTGACGGAGCTTTTCCTTGCCTATTCCGCGTCCAATAGGACGGAGCTTCCCCTCCGTGTTAACAGGTTCCCTACATCTATTCTCGCATTTCTCCCTCCCAACCACGATGGATGCGAAGCCGTGAGGAAACTGAAAACCTTTTACGATGAGAACCAGAAGAGGCTAAGTTGTAGGCCCGTAACTTTAGACGTGGATGAGGTGAGGCTGCTTATCCCCGTTTCCCATCCGCCTAAGTTCTTCCTCCTAGCTGGAAACTACGCTGAACACATAGAAGAAAGTGGCTGGAAGGCCGAAGAAAAGAGACATACTTTCCCCTATATCTTTATGAAGCCCCCCACAACAACCATCATCAACCCCAGCGACCCCATAAGGCTCCCAACCATCTCTCTGGAACACATTGACTGGGAGGTAGAGCTGGGTGTCGTGATGGGGAAACGGGGCAAAGGCATCTCAGCTGGCGAAGCCCTGGGTCATGTGGCAGGCTACACCATCGTAAACGACGTATCAGACCGGCAGTTTAGACTTAACCCTCAGAGAAGGAAGCGACCCAGAGACGAGTTCTTTGACTGGCTCCACGGCAAGTGGCACGACGGCTTTGCACCCATAGGCCCCTGCGTGGCCTCCGCTGAAGCCATCCGGGACCCTCAGCACCTCCATATATCCCTCAGCGTCAACGGACAGAAGATGCAGGACTCTAACACCGCCCGAATGATATTCTCTGTGGCAGAAATAATAGAATTTATCTCCAGCTTTGTGACCTTAGAGGCCGGAGACATAATATCGACAGGCACACCATCCGGCATAGGAGCCACCAAAGGGAGGTTCTTAAGGTCGGGGGACATTGTGGAGGCGACAATAGAAGGAATAGGCGTTCTGAGAAATCCAGTAGAATAGAAAGGTTGAGCTACATCTAGCGAAGAATCTTTACTTCAAACGTCAATTCTTGGAGCCCCGGCCGGGCTTCGATCCCGGGACCTGCGACTGTCTCTTAGACTGTACGAGGCCGCCGCTATACCAGGCTTAGCTACCGGGGCTGCCCAATGTATAAAGCATAGCTCAGGCTTTTAAGAAGTTCGGCGCATTAGCTCATGGGTAAGGGGGTTTGCCTTTGGTTGAGGGACTAGGTGAGCGCAGGATCATTGAAATTCTCTTGGACCAGTTGGAGGTTATGCCTAGAGTTACTGTCCCCTTTGGAGATGACGCTTCCGCCGTAGACCTAGACGATGGTAGGCTTGCTGTGATGAAGACCGATATGCTTGTGGGAAAAACTGATGTTCCACCATGTATGAGCCTTTGGCAGGCGGCCCGCAAGGCAGTGGTTATGAACGTAAGTGACTTGGCCGCTAAGGGAGTTAGGCCCGCGGCGATTTTGGCGTCCCTGGGGCTTCCGCGGGGTTTAACGGAAGGAGATATTGAACAGATCGGTAGGGGGCTGAATGATGGGGCCCGCGAATATGGAGCTTATGTCCTGGGTGGAGACACCAATGAGGCTTCAGACTTGGTGATTAGTTGTGCCGCCTTTGGAACTTGCGAAAAGCAGTTCTTTGTGAAGCGGGGTGGGGCTAGGCCCGGCGATTTGGTGGCTGTTACAGGCCCCTTTGGCAAAACTGCTGCGGGCCTGAAGATTCTGCTGGAAGGCCTTCCAGCTTCCTCAAAGGTGAAGGAAAATCTGGTTAACGCAGTGCTTATGCCCCAAGCTAGGCTTCAAGAGGGCCTAATCCTTGCCCAAACTCGAGCTGTAACCGCATCCATTGACTCCAGCGACGGCTTAGCTTGGAGCCTTCACGAAATATCGCGAGCGAGCCGCGTGGGGTTTATCATTGAAAAACTGCCCATCGCCCAAGAGGCGGAGGAGTTTGCGGAAGCCCACGGTCTCAATCCTGCGGAGTTGGCTTTGTATGGCGGAGAAGAGTATGAACTCGTGATAACGGTTAAGGCTGAACTGTGGAAGAGGGCGGAGGAAGCTGTGAAGAAGATTGGAGGGCGTATAACGAAAATTGGACTTGCAACGGGGGAGCCCACCATCCTTTTCAAGGAAAAGAGAGGGATAGTTCCCATTGAAGCTCGGGGTTGGGAGCACTTTAAACCCCATTCTAAGTAAGCAATATTCTGGGCTTTTACCGTAAGGGACCCTTTAACGCGGGGCTTGGGGCAGCTATCATGGGCGTTACGGTTAGTTCCTCCGGTTCTTTGAACTGCATCTCGTAGAGATGACGGTAAAGTCCCCCCTTTCTCATTAACTGGCGGTGGTTACCTTCCTCCACTATTCTTCCGTTATCTATGACTAGTATTCTGTCGGCATTTCTGACCGTGGAAAGCCGGTGGGCGATGACGAAGGAGGTTCTGTCCTTAAGGAGAATAGCCATAGCTCGCTTAATTATGAGTTCCGTGTAGGGGTCAATGCTGGAAGTTGCCTCGTCTAGGATTAGGATGGGCGGGGCCCTGAGCAGGGCGCGGGCGAAGGCTATCAACTGCTTTTGACCAACAGAGAGTCCCTGACCCCTCTCACGGATTTCGGTATTGTAGCCATTCGGTAACCGCATAATGAATTCGTGGGCTCCAACCCCTTCAGCTGCTTTAATCACCTCCTCATCCGTGGCGTCAAGCCTTCCATAGCGGATGTTTTCCATGATGGTCCCCGCAAACAGAAAGTTTTCCTGCAGCACTACGCCCATCTGTTTACGAAGGGATTCTTGAGTCAATTTCCGTATGTCATAACCATCTATCTCAATAGCTCCAGACTGTAATTCGTAAAGGCGGCTCAGGAGTTTAATAACCGTGCTTTTTCCCGCGCCCGTGGGCCCAACAAGGGCTATGGTTTCCTTCGGTTTAACATGGAAATTTAGGTTGTGCAGCACCGGATAAGCTGGGTCATAACCGAAGGTTACATTTTCAAATGAGACCTTCCCCTTAACGGGGGATAGCTCAACGGCGTCAGGAGCATCCTTTATCTGTGGCTCAGTATCTATAACTTCAAAAATTCTCTCAGCCGCCGCCATGGCCCCCTGAACCGTGTTGTAAAAGTTTGCCAAATCAAAGATTGGATGAAAGAACCTTTGAATGTAAAGCAGAAACGCAATTAACGTTCCCACCGTCAGCGTTCCCTCCATAAGCAACATGCCACCATAGACTAAGACAATGAATACCCCTGCCGTACCAACCATCTGGACGGCAGGATGAAATGCACCATGAACCCTTGTCGCCTGGAGGTTTGCTTGCAGATTTTCAACGTTTGCCTGTCTGAAGTCCATCAGGGTATCCCTTTCCCGACTAAAGGATTGAATCTCCCTAATGCCAGAAATGCCCTCCTGCAGCCTTGAAGTAACCTCAGCAATCTTAGCCCTAGTCTGCCTATAGGCTGACCGAAAGCGGGATTGAAACAGTAGACCTGTTACTAATATTAAAGGTATAACCGAGAAAGAAACAAGAGTTAGAGACACGTTCATAAAAAACATTATGGCGATGATTCCGACAAGGCTTAAAACGTCGCTGACAACATTAATAACGCCTGAAATGAAGGCCTCACCTATGCTGTCAGTGTCATTTGTCACCCTAGACATTATTTCCCCCATTTCTGACTTGTCATAGAAGCTAAAAGACAACTCCTGCAAACGGGAAAACATTTTCTCCCGCATTTCAAACAGCATTCTTTCCCCTACCCAACCCAGTTGGTAGGTTCGTACGGAATCTGAAAGCCAATTCACCAGGGTTATGCCAATGTAAATGAGGGATAAACTGGATAAGCCCGCTAGGTCTCCCTGTGCGATGTAGGTGTCGATGGCCATCTTCAAAAGATAGGGACCTACGAGACCCGTAACTGAGACAGCAATAATGGCCGTAAGGATGAGGGCCAATCTTTTTCGATATGGGAAACAATATTTGATTAACCTTGAAATCAAAACCCGGTCGGGCACTTTCCTTACGTATCCTTCCCGCTCGTCTCCTTCAAAAGGATGAGGATGATGGTGGAAGCCAGTCATTTTTTGCCCTCCTGCATTACCGTTTGGGCATGTTTAATGGGATGGACTTTTGATGTAACAATTGGTTGTTGAGCCTCGTAAAGGGTCTGATAAATCTGATAATAAGCACCCTTTTTAACCATTAAGGTCTCATGTGTACCTTCTTCCGCTACTTCACCGTTTTCTAAGACCACTATTTTATCCGCATTTCTGATGGTCGAAACACGCTGGGTGATCACGAAGGTTGTTCTATCCTTTAAGAGAGCCTTCAGCGCCTGCTGGATTTCATACTCCGTATCCACATCAACGCTGGAAGTTGAGTCATCTAGGATCAGTATTTTGGGGTTCATTAACAAAGCGCGGGCTATGGCGATTCTCTGTTGCTGGCCCCCTGAGAGGGTGACGCCCCTCTCTCCCACCATTGTTTCATATCCCTTAGGAAGCGCCATAATAAAATCGTGGGCCTTCGCAATTTTGGCTGCTTCGATTATTTCATCCATGGTGGCATTTGGTTTTCCGTAGGCTATGTTTTCCTTAATGGTCATAGCAAACAGGAAAGTTTCTTGGGCTACGATGCCTATCTGTCGTCTCAAGGAGTTAAGTTTCATGTCTCTAATATCATATTCATCAACTGTTATACTTCCATTGGTTACATCGTAAAATCTTGGCAGAAGGCGAATGATCGTGCTTTTACCCGAACCCGTAGGTCCTAGAAGGGCTATGGTTTCGCCCGGCTTAGCCTCCAAATTCAAATTCTTCAGGGTTAATCTGTCTTTGTCATAGCCGAAAGAAACGTCATTAAACTTTATATGGCCCTGAATTGCTGGAAGGTCTATAGCTTCAGGCTTATCCTTTATCTCAGGAGTGGCATCCATGATTTCAAAGACTCTCTCCCCGGCTGCTACCATTTGCTGGTAGCCTCCCCACATCATTCCAAGCATCCACATGGGCCTTAACAACATACCCAAGTAAACATTGAAGCGCGCCAATCCGCCTATGGTTAGTTGTCTATTCATGTACAGAAAACCGCCATACCATAAGATAATAATGGTGCCTATTCCTGTAAGAAGGTTAATTAAGGGTGCAAATGACGACCTTATTTTTACCCTTGTTAAGCTTGCGTCAAAGTATTCTTTGTTTGTCTTGTGAAACTTTTCCTTTTCAAATTCTTCCCTTGCGAAGGCACGTACAACCCTTATGCCTGTTAAATTCTCCCACAAAGCGGAAGTGAGCACCCCATACTTGTCCCGTATTGTGCGAGTAATGAGCCGTTCTAAACTTCCATACCGATAAACAACAAGGAAAATGAAGGGTGTTACGGTAAAAGAGACTAAAGTAAGTTCCCAATTTATAGACATCATCGCTAAAAATGAGCCGCTCAGCAGGAACAGGGAACTTACAAAACCTGTAAACTGCCAACCCAAAAACCTACTTATTCTTTCAACATCGGTTGTCGCTCTTGACATTAACTGACCTACCTGAGATTTATCATAGAATGCAAAGGACTGCCTTTGAAGTGAAGCAAAGACATCGTTTCTAATGTCATAAACAATCTTTTGAGAAAAATATGCGTTAGCGTAACGCTGTGTGAAGGAGAATATGCCAACAATACCGGTTAACAGTAAGATTTCTTCGGCTAAAAACATCAGCTCATTGAACGCTATAGAGGCCCCTGAAAGCCCATCAATTATTTGCTGCATCAAGAAGGGTATGTAAATGCTTAGGTAGGTTGTGATAACCATGCAGATAACAGCCAGGGTTAGGGAAAGCCAGTTTCGAACAATGTAACCTGACAATCGTCTTAAAAAGGACATGCCACTATCTCCCGACTACTTTTTCTTCCCTTATGCTTAGCTTCTTGGAAATTTTTTCAATGGTCTCAAAATATTCTGGATTCCTGTGAAGATGAACGCGGGTTAAGACATCCAAGAGAAGCTTAAGGACGGGGCTTTCAAGGCGAGTTGGAGAAACTTGCCCCGAAATGACCTCCTCAGAGGCAACCTTCCCCAGAGCCACATACCGTTCAATGAGTTCCGCCCATTTGTCCGTCTCTTCTGGAGGTATCGAATAACCGAAGGCCGCAAGATTTGTAGCAGCCCGATGGCATATCTCTTTGGTCCACTTCGCCACATCTTCTGACCCGGGAACAAGGCCCTCACTGAGGGTGTAAGAAATTATGAACATGCGTGCCGTGGCGCGGTAAAACCTCTCAACGAGGTTCCCCTTAACATCGGTTCTGCTTAGCTCAACTAATCCTGCCTCTTCCAGGGCGTTCAAATGGTAGGAGATGGATGAAACATGTTTGTTAAGAATTTTGGCAAGCTGACAAGGGGACATCTCCCGGTGCCTAAGGTTGTGCAACAGGTCCCTTCGGGTGGGATCTGCGAACAGCTTGGCAACCTGGGGATCCTTGATTATTAGGAAGTCCTTCAAGGGCACCAACCACGTTATAAAGAACTGTGTAAAGGTGAATAAAAATGTATCGGTACATAAATATTTACAAATAGCCAAGGCAATCAGATAACTTGAATGGAGGATTTACTCATCCTTTATCCCGTGTAGAGAATGGGTGGCGGTAGGAGAAAACCAATCTATTTTAACCCAAATCTTTTAATGACCCGCGGAACATTTCACTCCAGAGGGGCCCGTTGCCTAGTTCGGACAGGGCGCAGGCCTTCGGTGCGCTTATGTGGAGAAAGCCTGAGGTCGAGGGTTCAAGTCCCTCCGGGCCCGCCAAAATTATGCGTTTAGTAAGCAAATAGTTTTAATATGGGAAAAAGGAATAGAACATTGGGGTCGCATAATGGTCCATGGATATGTTTTAATAAACGCGGAAAGGGGCAAGGCCCTCGACGTGGTCAAAGAGGCGGCGAAAATTAAGGGTGTTCAATCAGCCTGCGCCGTGACGGGTGCCTATGACGTAATAGCCACCTTTGAGGTGAAGGACGTAACAGAAATCGCCGACCTAGTAGTCAAGGGAATCCACTGCATAGAAGGCGTCTGCTGCACCCAAACAGCCGTATGCGTCAAATGCTGATGCGCGGACAGAAACTCCAAACATCCCCCTTCTTTTTCTGCATAAGAAAGACTAAAAGGGAAAATAAAGTCTTAAATGTCACGATGCGCCTCGAAGATGATAAAAGCCCCGGTGGCTCAGCGGCTAGCGCTCCGCGGCAAAAGCAACGTTTCTTCTCTCGCTGGCGTAAACCCTTATAGGAGGGTTCGTTCTGGCTAACTTGATCGTAGTTGAGTTATTGGGAATCTTATGTAGTAATAGGGTTTTCCTTCTGTATAGTTGACTTTTGGAGGGTTTGCTATTATGCCGAAGTGCTTCTTTAATAACTCGACAAGCTCTTTTAGGAATTTTTCGTCGCGTTGTTTTAGTTGCACTCTCTTATTTTGTACATTGCCGTCGGTGTCGATGAGGCCCAGCATATAGTGCTTGAAAAGGACTGGGTTGTTGGCTATAATTCTTGGTACTGTTAGGTTTCTTTTCTTTCCAGCAGTTAAGCCTAGCTTGATGAAGTAGGCGAATATTGCGGCACTATAGATGTTGATTAGGTAGCAGTTTTTCTTTCTTTTGTCTTTGAGAATATTGGGCTTATAATTGAAGAGATCATTTAACATTGGTATTAGACATGTTAGGTATTTCCTATAGCCAACGATCTGGATCCTATAAAGGTAGCCTCCCACTTTTCGTTTGCATGTGGTGATGGCGCCGTCGCCCGTGATCGCTCCTGTGAAATAAGCAACCTTTTCGTTTACTTCTGGAATTTTGATACTCCTTCTTTTTGTGCAAATGAGGTTTCCTTCGATTTGGTGCCAGACCCCTTTACTGGCTAAGAAATTAGATACGGCTTTTATTTCCATATTTTCTTCGTTTAGAAATTACTTAGAAGGAAGTATATAAAGCATTGAGTGGAGCCCCCGCCGGGATTCGAACCCGGGATCTTTGGCTTACAAGGCCAACGCCTTAACCCACTGGGCTACGGGGGCATCGGTACGTAATCTTTAACCTTCTCTAAATTAATGGATTCGCGAGATAAATGGTTAACTAATCTCGGATTGTGCTGAATCGCTTTTCCTTTTATCTCAGCGCTCACTAGTTAAGGTCGAAGATAAAATTCTTATAAAAACGGGACCTAAAGGAAACTGTGGAGGCTATATCGTTGAGAGCCACGGATGAAAGGGTGAGTTATTGTGGTCTGTACTGTGGTTGCTGTGTGATGGAGGAGGCAAGGGTTCTTTCAGACGCTTTAAGAAAGAGAATCGTTTTCTTTGGGAAATATGAAGATCAAGTGCCTGAACTAAGGGGAAATTGGCGGTGTTTCATGAAGGTGTTAGAGATTTTTTCGGTCAAAAATGCAACGATTGCAGACAGGGAGGCGGAGACCCAAACTGCTGAATTAGAGTTTGCGCCCAAGAAAGAGGAGTTTTCTTTTGCGGTGAGTGCGAAGATAGGGTGCGAACTCGTCTACGTAAAGGCCTTAAAGCATTAAACTCTCCATGAAACAGATACATTACAATAGAGGAGTGTAAGAGGAGTGGTTGAGTTTTCGCTAGACGAGAGGGCTGTTGCCTGTTTTAAAGCGGTTGCTGTAGGCGACGCCATGGGTAAGATGACCGAAGGATACTGGCCTGAAGAGGTTCTCTCTAACTATGGAGGTTACGTGCAGAGCTTTCGTAGACCTTTTCAAC
>Ga0315314_1003208_pt1 | contig 12969 bp, 18 predicted proteins | sample TDP9_MG_FD_203631 | JGI IMG/M metagenome (GOLD analysis project Ga0315314, IMG submission 203631) | Freshwater sediment microbial communities from Lake Towuti, South Sulawesi, Indonesia - TDP9 | ecosystem: Environmental > Aquatic > Freshwater > Lake > Sediment | place: Indonesia: South Sulawesi...
GGGGCACAGAAGAAGAAAAGGGCCAGTTGTATGAGTCCACAGTCTGGTCGATCAAAAAGGACCCGTTCAAAGTTTGTGGTGGACCGGGCGGGATTTGAACCCGCGACCTTCCGCATTCTGGATCTGGAGTTTGCCAAGCGGACGATCTTCGGCCCCTTAGGCATACCAGACTGATCTACCGGCCCATGTAACAGCGTGAGGCCTGTTGGGATCTGGCCTCGTTAAATGGATTTTGGAATCGTATGCCCCGGGGCATACAATTCCCTCCAGCCTCGCAGGCGTCCCCACACCCGGCATCTGATCGAGAGATCAAATACAGAAACCATCGTGAGTCTGTAACCATGAGTACCTTTGGCCCGCGTTTTCGTTTCTTCGTTGATTCGTGGTCATGGAAGACGGAAGAAGAGACTTCTGCACCCGCAATGCGGACGGGAGGGACGAGGAAAACGATCTGGGACTTTGATCCCATTCTCGAACAGATAGTCTTAATTGAAGCCCGTAAGGCGTAAGGTGCCGTCCCAGGTGTGCCGAGGTAGAACCTCAAGGTTCCTCGACAGCTCAGCCTGGGAGAGCACCCGATAACTCAGCATAGGTGAAGCTGAAGACCGGGCTGACGGCCTCGACGGCCGGCTCAATCGAGTGTTCAAAACCGGCGGTCAACCGACGGGGAAACTCACTCCCTCGGCACCAACCCTCTGCTGAATTCGACTCTTCGGTCTGGAGTTCCTTTCCTCTGCGCAAAGTAGATCTATGCCTGTATTCTGAGTCGTTGTGATCTTGGGGTGGTAACAGTGCGTGTTGGCTTTGTTCAGATGGATCCACGACTCCTCGAGGTCGAGGAGAACGTTGACAGGGCTCTGCGCTTTCTTGAGAGGACCAAAGCTGACTTGGTGGTACTTCCTGAACTCTTCAACACAGGGTACAATTTCCTGAACCGACGGCAGCTTGAGACAGTCGCCGAACCAATTCCTGACGGTTACACAAGTCAGAAACTTCTGGAAGTGTCACGCGACAGGAAGATGACGATCGTTGCGGGAATTGCAGAGCGAAGAGGAAGGGGTCTCTACAACTCTGCACTGGTGGCCTCTCGAGGGCGCGCTTCGAAATATCGCAAGATCCACTTGTTCTCGAAAGAGAAGAAGCTCTTCAAACCAGGGAACGAATTCAGAGTCTTCAATGATCTAGGCGTTATGATCTGTTTCGATTGGTTCTTTCCGGAGTCAGCTCGCACGCTGATGCTGAAGGGCGCAAAGATAATTGCGCATCCGTCGAACCTTGTGCTTCCCTTTTGCCCACACGCCATGAAAACCCGATGCATAGAGAACCATGTCTTCGCGGTCACGGCCGACAGGATCGGTCAGGAGCGCGAACTCAAGTTCATTGGTCGATCCGAGATCGTTGACCCCAGAGGGCGTATTCTCTACTGCGCCTCTCCCAATCGGGAAGAGGTCGTTGTTCGTGAGATCAACCTTCGAGAAGCTGCAAACAAGAGACTGACGCCGACGAACCATGTGATTCTCGATAGGAAGCCAGAGGCGTATCTGTGCTAGCGTGTACTTGGTCCGAGACATTCACGTCGTTGTTTGTCGCCTTGCGTTTGGTTTCATGCTTTTATGTACTAGTATGTCTTTCAGTTGGCTGATAAATAATAGATTGGCGCGGCATCTTCGCGCAATAGCTCTCAGCTGGTGAAGGCATCGTCATCTCGGAGCAGAGAGACGGCGAGCGACACTACAAGAAGGAGATTCCTGAAGGCTCTGGTAGTCTTCTCAGGCGTTCTGGTACTCTTTCCTCTCGGCCGGTTGAGCGCATTTCTCCTAGAGAGAAAGTCGAGCACGACTTCACATCCTCGAACGAAGATCGCAAATACGAGCGAGGTCCCCGCCGGGGAGAGCGTTCTTTTCACGTATCCTCACAAGGACAGGCCGGCCGTGCTCATACACCTGACGACGGGCGACTTCGTTGCATACGATGCCATATGCACACACCTCGGATGCCAAATCCACTTTGACGAGGAACCAATCAAGGGCTGGGAGGACAGGAGGGACAATCTCTTCTGCGCCTGCCATGGAGCCGTGTTTGATCCAATCAACGGCGCGGTCTTGGCGGGCCCGCCGCCGAGGCCGATGCCCAAGATCAAGCTTGAGTTCGATACGAACGGTGACATCTACGCAAACGGCTACGAGAGCGGCCTTCCGCTCTACGGTGAGGCGTGAGGAGGCGGACACTTGTCAAAGCGGTCTTGGTCGGAGCGGTTCTGGGATTGGCTGGTGACACGAACCAGAATCGAACCGTTCATCACAAGCCGAGTACCGCCCCACGCTCGTAGCCCAATCTACTGTCTTGGCGGAACCACATTCCTACTCTTCGTGATTCTCGCAGTTACCGGGATCCTTCTCGCGATGTACTACAACCCGACTCCAGAGGGAGCGTTCGAGAGCGTTGAGGCGATTACGAAGACGGTGCCGTACGGTTGGCTTGTGAGGGGCGTTCACTTCTACAGCGCCAACGGCATGCTCATTCTAGCGATCCTCCACATGCTGAGAGTCTACTACACGGGGTCGTACAAGGCTCCGCGCGAGCTAAACTGGGTGGCCGGTGTCCTCCTTGGGCTGCTGACCTTGTTCGCTGGGTATACTGGCTACGTGCTCAGATGGGATCAGGAAGCTGTCGGCGCCTCAGGGGTCGGTCAAGGAATCGCCACATCGATCCCATACCTCGGGTCCTTGATTGGATCCATGCTTTGGGGTACGAGCTACGCCGACACCCTGTTACGGTATTCAGCTAGCCACATGCTGCTCATTCCCGGCGTGATGATCATCCTGATGGCGATCCACTTCTGGATGGTGAAAAGGCATGGAATCTCAGGCCCGCTCTGACTCCTCACACTCGGGGTCAGACGAGATCCCGTTCTTCCCGAACCACCTCCTGAGCGAGATCGCCCTCGCATTCGCAGTACTAGGGTTGATTGTGGTCTTCTCGTCGCTTTTCCCAGCGAAGCTCGCGGAGAAGTATGACCCACTGAATCCGCCGCAGATCCTTGAGCCCGAATGGTACTTTATGGGTTTCTACCAGCTCCTCAAGACACAGGGAGTCGAGCCCGTACACGGAGTCGCTTTGCTGTCGGTGCTCGGAATACTACTCATCTTGGTACCGTTCATCGACAGAGGTCCTCAACGTGCGGCTAGGGACAGACCGCTCATGATGGCGACCGCATTCGTGGTTGCGCTACAGTTCCTAGTTCTGACAGGCTACGGATACGGCACGCCCGGTCAAGTTGCAACCTTCTCGGATCCCACGTTTCTGGGCCTGCTGCTCGTCGTCAACGGGATTTCAGTGGCCGCCTTGCTGATCGGCGCCTACCGACAGAGCAGAATCTCCACGAGGTAGAAACCTTGCCCAAGTATGTCGGCGCAATCTGGATGTTCGCTTTCGTCGTTGTGTTCTTGATCGCGACGTATGGGGTCTCACAGCTGACATCGCTCGTCCCCAGGGTTCTGCGAGGAGCTGCATCGGCGCCGGACATGTTGATCGGCGTAGGATATCTCGTCGTCACCATGCTGTCTGTTCTGATTCTGGGCCGAATGATCTATTCGAGCGAGCGTTCAGCGGGCAGGGTGAGACGGAGGGTCAAGATGTTTGAGTGAAGTAGTCGAACGCCGTTCCGCTTTTGTCTCGGCCTGGTGGCTCGTTCTGCTGGTCGTGCTTTTGGTCTTCGAGGTGGCGTTCTTGTTTGGAGCCTACACCTCAGGGATGGCGCGTTTGGAGCGGGTCTTCGGCATCTTCACCGGACTAGTCCTGATCACTTTCGGAGTGATACTGTACGCAGGGAGGTTGATCTTCTTTGACTAGGCGGATCGCGCGGCTCTTCGGCAGAGGGGGAGACCTCAACCCTAGGAACTTGCGGCTTGGAGTCTGGGCTTGGCTGATTCAGCGAATATCCGGTTTCATCTTGGTACTGTTCGTGATTGCTCACGTGATAGCGATCTCACAGGCAAACCTCGCGTTGACTGGTCCGTTGTTCACGATGCTTGACGGCTTGAGGAATCCATTCTGGGCTGTCGACAGGACCGTTCTAGTGATTGATCTCTTGATGCTCGGCATGATCGCGTTCCACGGCATGAACGGGATCCGGATCGTAATGTTCGACATTGGATTAGGCGTGGGTCTACGTTCGCACAAGGTCATCTTCTGGAGCCTGATAGCGATTGGCATAGTCGCGAGCGGGATCGTCATCTTCTACGGTCTTCCTCTGCTGGGAGGTTCGTAACTGTGACAGCTAGTGGCCCGAGTTCTGGGAACGTTTGGCTCTGGCTGTTTCAGAGAATAACCGCAGTCCTGCTCATCGTCGTTCTCGGGCTACACCTTTGGCTAGTAAATTTTGGGCAGGCGTCCGCGTCACTGCGCGCAGTCCTTGGGGTCATACTTCTGGGACTCGCCCTTTTTCATGGCCTGAATGGCGTGCGGACCGTGATCTTGGATTTCAATGTCGGAATTCAAGGCCGAAAGCTCGTGACCGTGATCCTCCTGCTTCTCGGTGCGGCCTCACTCTTGTTCGGAATGCACGGACTTTGGCCTCTGATCGTTGGAGGATGAGCGATGTTCCAGCATGACGTGATTGTTGTCGGCGGTGGCCTTGCCGGACTTCGGGCAGCCATTGAAAGCTCAGCACTCGCTGACACTGCTGTGATAAGTCGAGTCCACCCGTTGAGATCGCACACGAAGGCGGCTCAAGGCGGAATAAATGCCGCGCTCGGAAACGCGGAGGGGGGCAGAGATGACACTCCCGACAGACACGCGTTCGATACGGTCAAGGGAAGCGACTTCCTAGCAGACCAAGACGCCGTCGAGCTGATGACGCGAATGGCACCCGAATGCATATTCGAGCTTGAACACTGGGGGTGCGCCTTCAGCCGAACCGACGAGGGAAAGATAGCTCAGCGCCCATTTGGGGGAGCAGGCTTCCCTCGGACCTGCTACGGAGCGGACAGAACTGGCCTCTATCTCCTGCAGACGGTCTACGAGCAGTCGGTGAAGAGAAAGATCAAACAGTATCAAGAGTACTTCGTGACCTCACTTATCATCGATGAAGGATCCTGTAGAGGAGTCATCGCGCTCAACATCAAGACCGGCGAACTTGTTCCGATCGCTGCGAAGGCGACGATCCTTGCGACGGGCGGAGCTGTCTGGATATACAGCATCTCAACTAACTCGATGATCAACACAGGTAGCGGAATGACGATCGCGTACAGGGCAGGCGTGCCGCTGAAGGACATGGAGTTCATCCAGTTCCACCCGACCGGGCTGTATCCAACCGGTCTTCTCATCACGGAGGGAGCGCGAGGCGAGGGCGGCTACCTCATCAACAGCAAAGGGGAGCGGTTCATGGAGCGGTACGCGCCGAAGGCCATGGAGCTCGCGCCGCGTGACATCGTCAGTAGATCGATACAGAAGGAGATCGATGAAGGCCGAGCCTTCGAGAACGCGTACGTGCACTTGGACCTGAGACACCTAGGCAGGGAGAAGATCATGACTAGACTGCCGGGGATACGTGAGCTCTGCCTTCTGTTCGCTGGACTGGATCCGATCGACAAGCCGATCCCGATCCGGCCGGCCGCGCACTACACGATGGGCGGAATAGACTGCAACTCGAACTGCGAGACGCCGCTGAAAGGCCTGTACGCGGCCGGGGAATGTTCATGCATCAGTGTACACGGCGCCAACAGACTCGGCGGCAACTCACTGCTAGACTGCGTAGTCTTCGGTAAGGTCGCCGGCGAGAAAGCCGCAAAGTTCGCCAAATCACTCCCTAGCAGAACGGACGAGCAACTCATTGAATCATCCTTGGAACGAGAACAGAAAAGAGTCGAAGCACTCCAGAAGGGAAACGGAACCGAAGAGCCGACCGCGCTGCGCGACGAAGCACGCTTGATCCTGACCCAGAAGGTGGGTATGTTCAGGTCAGGCACTGACCTCGAAGCCGCACTGGATCAGATACGGCGGTTGAGGAGAAGATTCTCTCAGCTCCGACCCATCAACCTTGACAGGGTCTTCAACTTAGACCTAATACGGACGTTCGAGGTGGAAGCGACCCTCGAACTGGCTGAGATCATTACAGCCTCAGCATTGGCCAGAAGGGAGAGTCGGGGAGCCCACGTACGCCTAGACTTCCCGCAACGCGACGACGAAAACTTCCTCAAACACACTCTCGCACACTACGCGCCCACAGGTCCGAGACTGGATTACTCAGAGGTCAAGATCAGCCGGTACAAGCCGGAGGCAAGGAAGTATTGACGAAGAGGAAAGAAGACGAAATTGCTCTCACAGTGCTACGATATGATCCAAAAGAGAGCGGTGAGCCCTACTATCAGACCTTCACCGTCAAGGCCACCAAGGACACAACCGTTCTTGACGCCCTATTCCAAGCCCTTGAGAATCAGGACCACTCTCTCGCATTCCGATACTCTTGTAGAAGCGCAGTCTGCGGAAGCTGCGCGATGTTCATCAACGGCTGGCATAGGCTTGCCTGCTCTACGTTGATCTCTCAAGTGGGACGTGACATAATCGTCCAACCTCTCCCTCATATGCCGATCATCAAAGACCTAGTCGTCGACCTCACGTTGTTCTTCGAGAAATACGAGGTCGTGAAACCATACGTCGTGCCGACAAGGCCGCTGCCCGAGAAGGAGTGGATCCAATCCCCCAAGGATAGAAGGAAGATCGACCTCTCGACCGACTGCATAATGTGTGCGGCCTGCTACTCGTCCTGCCCGAGCGTGTGGACAGGGAAGAAGTATCTAGGGCCCGCCGCACTGCTGCAGGCGTACAGATTCGCGGCTGATTCACGTGACGGCATAATCCGTGACCGCCTCGGAGTAGTCGGTTCAGAGGACGGCCTGTGGCGTTGCCACACCATATTCAACTGTACAGAGGCGTGCCCCAAGAGCCTGAACCCAGCACGCTTCATAGAGACCCTGAAACGGACGACCACGAAGGAAACCCTGAAAGCGCGAATTCCATTCCTGCGTTAGCGCGGTTTTCCCTCTGAGCTGGTACCGTCCGAAATGTAGAGTCTCATTCTCAGAGTATCAGCCCACATGCCCGTACTGCTATCCACAGCTGAGAAGATCCAAGAGGTTCGATTGGAAAGTGCACGCGGTCGACGGACTCGGAGCCCCATAACAGTAAGGCTTTAGCGGTCGAAAGGTTCTTTCTTGGGCCGTGCGGCCGTAGTCTAGACGACTACACACCCTTCCCGAGTGCTCCAAGCACTCGGGACGGTAGAAGTGTCGGGACAGTCTGGTCTAGGACGGGAACGCGTGCATCAACGCGCCGCAAGCCTGCCAACGCCAGGCGGACCGCTTCTGACCTACACCAGTAGGGAAGAAACCCGGGTTCAAATCCCGGCGGCCGCACACATCCACATCGTTCCCCACAGCGGTACATGGGGGAAGCGGAAACGGTTCTTCTTGATGCGAATCCATCTTATCGGATTGTCAAAGACAAGCTCATGTCCGATAGAGTGCTGAGGGGGATCTGGAAGGCGAAACAGCTTCGATCAATGGGGCTCGTGTCAGGCGGATTGCGACAGCGACTGTCGTCAAAGCAAGGCCAAGGCTAAACTTTGAGAGGAAGCTGTGGATGCGGCTCCCGACAAGCGTCCGGATCTCTCGGGCTTCGATCCCACCACACGCGAAGTACAGAATTGCATGCAAGATGAATTGAAGACCTAAACGAATTCTGAAAGACTATGTCAATTAGGGACGCCATATGATTCCGGGCTTGGCGGTACCGTTGTATGGTCTACCAAAGCGCAGCGCCGACTTCATGACGGCTGCATGGAGTAGGCGACACGAATTCCTTCTGCACGAGTCTACAGTTGGCTGCATATTGGAGATGCTTTCGTTTTCAAAACAGTTAAGTTGAGACTGGTTCAAGCACACTACCTATGGGCATAGACCAAGAGACGGTGAGGGAACGCCAGTCCAGGGTTGTCAAGGCAGGCGGGAAATGGGAGAACTACGTGAGGCTCTTTCTGGACGAAAGATTGCAGAACACCGGCATAGAGGTGATCGATGGCAGGAGTGAGGACGCAATAAGGAACAGGAGCGCAGAACTGTGGAGGATGCTTTCGCTTCCACTCAAGGCTTCCACTCTCGAGGACTCCATCTGGGGCGACATTGACCTAGTCGCAGTGAAAGCAGACATTCCTATCGCCGTGATCAGTTGCAAGGTAAGCTTGCACGGAAGATTTACTGAAACCCTCTTCTGGAGCTTGCTTTTCAGAATGCTTTCACGCATCAGAGTCGTCCTAGCTACCCCTGATGGGGGCCGCGGAGCTGACGAGTGGAGGTCTGAGTGGGGCGCGCCTGAACAACCCACTAAAGATAGACTCTTGGCGGAGTCGTATCTTGATGGCGTCTACGTGCAGAACGTGGAGGCATTTTGCAAAGGCATAACCTCAGATCAAGGCACCGCACTGGGCGGCATAGTAAGGTCTCTAGACGAACTTCCAGCAGACCTCAAAGCATGGGCGGAAGAGAGTCTAAGAAGAATTCACATCAGGAGACGTACCTAGAACCTCTTCGAGACGTTTCTGGAAGATACCGTGCGCTTGCAGTCGTTTCAACGCCAGATCACAGTACTTCCTGTTGATCTCTACGCCAATTCCAACTCTCTTGGTCTGCAGACACGCGACAAGAGTTGTGCCACTTCCCATGAATGGATCCAAGACCGTATCACCGACGAAACTGAACAATTTGATGCATCTTCGTGGGAGTTCCACGGGAAACGGTGCAGGATGACCTATCTTGCTACGACTCTCCCCAGAGAAGTTCCATACACCGTTTGTCCACTCAAGGAACTCATCTCTGGTAGTATCCGACTTGCCCTTCCGACTCTTCTCCCATCGTTCCTTGTACAACACCAGTATGACTTCAACCGGAGCTATCACGTAGGGCGCTGATGCACTCAGCCACGAACCCCAAGCGGTGCGCCGAGAGATGTTCTGCTCATTCCACACTATTGTTGAATGGTACTTCCAACCGACCTGTTTAGCTGTCGTTGTGATGTCGGCACAGACGCTCTGCTGGCCGCCTTTGTTCTTGTCCAAGGGCACATTCAGGCAGAGCCTTCCATCAGGTCTCACCAATCTGTAGCACTGAGCCAGCCAGCTCCTGGTGAATTCCAAATACTCGCTGTAGGGAATGCTGTCATCATAGTTCTCGTACTTGATGTCAATGTCGTATGGGGGAGATGTGACAATTAGGTCTACGTTGTCAATCTCCTGTATCCTGAGAATGTCCTCATTGTATATTCGTATTGAGTTCGCTGCGAAGTAGGGCTCAGTCAAGCAAGGATCACTTCTTAGGTTCTGGTACTTCCTTCACCAATAGGTCTGAGAGCTTTCAGCCAAACCTGCCCCTCTAGCTTGCCTATAAACACAGCATTGATCAAATCATCCCGTTCGCTAGACGTATCCGCGACGTGTTCTTTCATGATTTTGAGCTTATTGGTGCATCCGTTCTTTTGCGAGCGGTGAGTCAATGACCTGAAGGAGTTCTTCGTCGGAGCAAGGTCACCAAGATGATGAGTGTGAGGAGGGCGACTAAGGGTAGAAAGAAGACATGCTTGGGCAGGAGACTAAACCCCATGATTTTCATATCTATTCCCAGAAACCCAGAAATATCCTAGTTGACCAAGAAATAGCGGCGCCAGCAAGAGAATCAGCATCATTACGGTAGATGTGGACTTCGCCTCAGTTGCGACAAGCCCTGCGAACGCAATAGTGACTCCTACTATCAACAGGACAATTCCATACTCCGTCCTAGAAAGCTCGAAGATCATTATCAGGCCGTTGATCACTGCAAGGATAGCGCTGTCGATGAAGAACTCCCAGCGATATTCACCAGTAGATTGCTCGCTCACGCGAGTGAAGATCCAAGCTGATTCGGCACTGCGCGCGAGAGTCGTTAGTTCCTTCCTGGCTCGAGTCTTCAGACCATACCCAAGTAGCTGCGAAAACACAAAGAAGATGCTTGGCATAATGATGACCAGCCTTATCCCCAACGAGATATCGCTCACAGCTGGCAGCCGCCCGCATCAGCGGGCAAGTCTTCTAGTCGCAGAGCGCTTTTCTCATTTCAAGGAAGAGCTTGAATCTCTCAACGGCTGTCCAGAACTCGACAGGTACTTTTCCTGAATAGCTGTTCAAGAGCTGAGCCGCTAGGTCCGCCTCGATGACATTAAGCCTTCTGCAAACCTCGCGTCTTTCCTCTTCTTTCAATCTCAATTGCTCCACGAATCATTTCGCGGGCGATCTGTGCCCGCTCCGCTTCAGAGAGTCTATCAAATCTCTCGAGAGCTTTTGTGAGACTGGACGACATCGATCAGACCTCGTTGATTTGAACTGCAACCATACCTAGAATTTTAGGCTTCGGGTAGCGGCCCTCTTATCGTGCACGTTCTCCGAGCAAGGGGGCCTCATCACGATGAGACGCAAATTCCGGAAATCAGCATGCATGCAGATGTGAGATAGATCTCGCGACTGTGCCCTCAGGTTGGATTTGGCTGGTTTTGAACCTGATTGGGTATGAATCCCGGCCGCCGCACACATTTCACACTTGTCTTGTTCCGCGAGAGGACGCCGCTTGGCCCAAGTCCGCTTAGATCGGCACAGTCGCTAGGCGTCCTACGATAGGTGTATTGCTCGGCGAGCAAGTGTCTCCAAGCAACGGTCGACACCGGTTGGAGAGAAATCCTACCGAAGTGCTTCTCCTTGACGACTGGATGGATGAGCGCAGAGCAGCCGAGATACTATGGCGGGGACATTATGTCCACTCGAAATCTTGGCTCGTTATAGCCATAAGGAAATGGATGGATTCTATCAGTTCTGATGTAACGCTTTCAAAAGACCCACTACTCAAGACCTACGCCAAGATTGGAATTATCACCTTCACCGTCCAGGCAATCGAGGATTTCGCTTGTCATGCCTACGCGTACCTCAAGGCTCTCGAAGAGGGAGTGGACCGAATATACGAACACGTCAGAGACTTCGGACATCCCAGACTTGTCAGGCAGGGGAAAGCGGGGAGCGTCCACATCTTCTTCAAAGCAATTCTTCAAGACCAGGAAGAGGTGTGTAGACTACTGGGCCAGGGAGTCGGTTCCTCTTCGACGGATCACTTGAGGTCAATATACGAGTTCTACAAGAAGCACTACCAGTTATACTTGAAATTCAAACATGGCCAGAGCCTTGTCGTGGTTGAATGGAACGGCAAGTCAGCTGCATACATGATTCCGAGCCACATAAGGCGAGAGAACGGACGCGTAATGCTGCCAAAAGAAGGCCATCTCGCCATCTTGGACGAGTGGATTCTGGCAGAAGACATCATAACCAGAATCAATGGATACTACCTGCTGGTCCACAGACGCTCCGCTGAACTGTTCCCTGGGTGGAAGAGTGAAATAGCGGACTTGTGGGAGAGAATCACGAGCAAACTTTCTTCTGGTGTCTGAAACTGTCTGGTGTCGATTTCTGGATCGATATCTAGAGCTCAGCCAGAACAATCCAATGCTGGGTCGGCGACAATGAAGATGAAACTTGCTGTGGTCCGTCATTATCTTCAGACCGCGTCCGGGCCGAGTCACTGATGCTGTCGCAGGCGCTCCGGATGCTCCTGCTACAGGAATTGGAGAAATTCGTCTCTCGTTATGTTGCAGTCCTTCAGAATTCTGTTGAGAAGGCCGACTCTTATCTCCTTCAACGGAACGGTGACGAACGTGCCCTCACGTTGGAGAGTCACATGGCTTCCTTTTGTCTGGCCTTGACAAAGCCGAAGTTGTTGCAGAGGATCTTGACGAGGTCCTTTCCTTCAATTGGCCTTAGACGAGGCAATTGGCAAACCAGGGTCAGTGGTGCGCCACGACGGCGGCTACCTGTTTTCTCGCCTGTTCCCTCAGTACAGAGAGATGCAAGTCGAGTGCCTCCTCGAAGTTCCGCTTGGCCTCTCTCAAGCTCTTCCCTACCGAATACACTCCTAGCGCCGAGCATGCAACCGCGCAAGTTCCGGCATCCTCTCGGATCACTTCGGTCTTGACATCTCTCAGCTTCAAGGCCAAGCTGTCGACCACCTGACTCCCGCAAGTTTTGGATTTCAGCATGCATTCAAGTTCGGTTCCTGTTGATATCAACGTGAGCGAAGAAGATCCTTTGGAACCCCACAGCGTTGAGGCAACATCGCAGTTCCTATCCTCAGCGGGCCGATTCGAGAGATGGTGGACAAAAATCCTTGGAGAACTCGATAACTGCAAAGCTAGAGTCTTGGCAGAAGAAGTAGCTCCATAGGTTTCAGTTCACCTGTGAGCGGGTCGACTTGCAGTCCCAGCTCTTCCAGCGCCGTGACACCAAGCACTGAGGCGTCCTCATCTTTGCCAAAGATCACACTGCTATGCGCTGTCTCACCGCTTACCTCGATCTCGGCGATCCCTAGGTACTTCTCGATGACTCTTCCATCCGCGAGTCTCATCCGGCGCATGCTTCTTCGCTCGATCTTGATACTCTCCAGTGTCCTGGAGGGAATAACGGAATAGATGGCGCCTGTGTCTGCGAGAAGTTCGACGTGGGCCTCGAGCGTCCGCTGTTGAGGATTCCTCACCTTGACCTTTACCCTGACATATCCCAATGTGACCGCTGCAAATCAACAGCTAGAGCCCACCTAAAAGCCTCGACGCCGACAAGGAATTTCCATGCGCAACGGTTCATGCTTTCGAAATGAATGGACTGCGCATGCAAGACTTGCACAGGCCGGCTCTGATAACTTCTAGGGCGATGTGCGACTGGGAGTGGGCGTGACAACTTTCCGGCGACCAGCTTCGACGCAATTGTCACTCGCGAGTTCTCTATTCCTGCCTTGATGGGAAATAAGATGGAAACCACAGAACATCTTAACCAACGAAGAATGATCATCC
>Ga0315314_1003209_pt1 | contig 12969 bp, 15 predicted proteins | sample TDP9_MG_FD_203631 | JGI IMG/M metagenome (GOLD analysis project Ga0315314, IMG submission 203631) | Freshwater sediment microbial communities from Lake Towuti, South Sulawesi, Indonesia - TDP9 | ecosystem: Environmental > Aquatic > Freshwater > Lake > Sediment | place: Indonesia: South Sulawesi...
ACCGAGAGTAAAAACTGCTTTTGCATAATCAGAAAATATGCTTTTTCGCGGGCGTTGTGTCCCACGTAACTAACACTTAACCTCACTGCAGAGCTTTTTCGCTCCTCTCGGTTAAGCTCTCTCGTCGTGGGTTTATGGCGCCCGCGCCCACCGTGTTCCATGCCTGGGTAAACCCTCCTTCACAGGTCGGTTTTCACCTTTCCTAGGTTGGGTCCGTCTGCATGAGCCCTTTTATTAAGGGTGTTCGGTGGGATTTTCGGCTCCTATCATTGCCACATAAAACAGGCTCAGTGCGAGGTATTTAAATGTAATTGAGATCCTTTTTGCTTCAGGCTGGAGAACAACAACTTGGTGACATTTAAGTATATAATCAAAATTATTGTTAATGGATTAACGGGGATTTGAATGGATCCGGTCTCGCACATCGCTTTCGTATATATCCTAGCCATGGGGAACGTAGATGTCTGGTTTATTTTAGGAGCGGTCGCTCCGGATGTAGATAAAATCTTTACATATACACGCGGAAAATTCAGGGGCTATGAGTCCAGGACGATTGTACACGAATTGCCGGTAGCCGCTCTTCTGGTTGGTATTTCGATTCTAATAAACAATAGGCTCTGTTTGGGCTTAATATCCCATTATGTTTTAGATTTCATTTTTGGTGAAAGCAAACCTTTTCATCCATTCTTTGAAAACGTTGTGGACTTTAACTTGGAATTGAAATACAAGATAGCAGTAGGTGCAGGATTATGGTTGACTGGAGGGCTGTTGGCTATAATATAGCGGCTTTTATTTTAAAGCCGTTTGAAAGAATTGGTATTTCCCCGAATGCAATTTCGTGGCTTTCACTATTTTTATCTATATTTGTTTCCTTATTGTTTAGATCAAATTTGCTTGTGCATGGAATCATAGCGTTGTTTGCGGTTCTTTTTTTAGATGCATTGGATGGTTTTTTAGCCAGAAAAAAGGGTCTGGATAGTTTTGATGGACTTGTGGTCGATGCTTCATGCGATAGAATGTCCGAATTTATAATTTTTTATCCGTCTTCTTTGTGGATTGTTTTAACCGCAGTTAATTGTTATGTTACGGTTTTGAGACTCAAGAATAAAAAAATCCTGATTCTTCCACTAAGACATTTATTTTTATTAATCACTATTCTTGGATTAATTGGATTAATTTAGGCTTATTTATAAAACTTCTTCGATGTCGATTTCAAAGGCGCTGGCCGGGTTTTCAATTTCAAAATTGTTGAGGACTTCTGGGTGGATTTCCCCTAAAATTCCAGCTTCTCTATTCTTGTGCTGAATCGCCGTCACTCTGCCAGATAGGAAACTTGGATGTTTCGTTTCTCTAATGTCCCATCTCTTTACGCCTAAATTGCCGAGCAGCGCTTCCACGTAGGATTTTATTTCAGTAAAGTTGGCTGTAGGGTGGCAGGAGACGCCAGCGACGTGGAGCCTCCGTTCAGTCCGCGTCTCATTTTTCAAATTAACTTCTATAATGTCTGAAACCTCGAATATCCGCTGTGGATAGCTTTCATGCTTGTTGTCCGCCAGGTTCTTCATTAGCCCTGGCAGTAGTGCGCTTCGGACTATGTTGTATTCTGCGGAAACAGGGTTAGCAAGCTTAATGGCTCCCTTAACCTTTTTCAGCCTCATTTTTTCGTAGTGGTCCGCCTCATTCGTGAGAATAAAGTTCATGGCTTCTGTGAAGCCTAGCCCGATCATGGTCTGCCTAACGTATTTTGCTGTTTCGCTTGCCTTATGCTCCTGTCCTGTTGTGACGGCTTTTGGTTTAGTTGGCTTGAGTTTGTAAAAGCCATAGCCTATGGCAACTTCCTCAACCAAGTCAATTTCGTGCATTACGTCAATTCTATAGGCAGGAATAGAAACCTCTAAAACCCCGTTTTCCACTCTTACTGCGTCCAGCCTACATTTTTTGAGGCTTTTTATGGCTTCGTCTTCTGAAAGCCTCAGGCCTAATAGCTTTTGGGCATAGTCAACTCGCATCCTCATTTTTTGAGGCGCCAAATCTGGGGAGACAAGACTACGATCCGAATAATTGACCTGAATGCTTTCAAGGGATCCGCCCATGTCTGATAGAGCCGTCACTAAAATGTTTAAGCCTCTTTTAATAGCGTTAAAGTCAAGTCCAGTAACGTCAATGAACAAGTTTTTTGTTAGATCGCTTACGCGGGTTAATTCGCCGTTAATTATGGGCGGAAAGGAGAGCACTCTTTCCTCGCGGTCCAAAATTAGTGGGTATTCCTTTGCGCCTTCCACTAGATGCCGATACGCCACGCCCTTTTCGTGCCTCTCCAAAATTTCCTGCAAACTCATTTCCTCTGTCTTGTCTAATGGAACAAACCTAACAGCATGGGGATCGCCAGTCGTATAAGTGAACGGAGGTTCAACAGCGTCTAGATTGTGCACGCCAATGGAGACCTTCCTTCTGTTTCTGCCAACACCCCAGTGGATGTCCTCTTGCATCTCCATGAGCTCTTTTATGGCCTCGTCGTCAAGCTTCAGGTTGCGCACAACAGCGCCCACCACATATGGTCTAACCTCCGAAACCTTCGGGTCAACATTTAAGGCAATGTTTCCCTTCCTAATTTTGTATTCGGGTAATCCTGTTTCCCAACCCATAAGCCCACGAAACGCTCGGGCTAGTCCCGCATAACTTGAAAAGTCCACTCGATTGGGATTGAACTCCACCTTCACGTAGTCCGGGCCAGTTTCCTCTATGTCAACACCCAACCAGGGAAGCCACTTCACCATATCTTCCGCGGTAAGCTTTTTGCCAACAAAGGAAGAGAACCTATCTTCGTAAAGGGTGATCACCGGCATATCGGATTCCTCCTTATCCAGCCTAAATCGTTCTTATACAAGAACCGAATGTCCTCTACACCAAGCTCCAACATAACCAGCCGTTCCAGCGTATGCCCCCACGCGAGCACCGGATACTTTATGCCAAGGGGCTCCAAAACCTCTGGACGAAACATACCCATTCCACAAAGTTCAACCCATTTCTTCAGTTCTGGAACATAAACCGTACTTTGCACTGAAGGCTCAGTGTAAGGGAAGTAGCTAGGCCAAAACTGAACCCTCTTCAGCCCAAGTTTCCGATAAAAATCCGTTAATGTTCCCATCAAGTCACGTAACGTCGCATCCTTATCCATAATGATCCCCTCGATCTGGTGGAATTCAGCTAGATTCTTATAGGTCGGCTTCTCGTTGCGGTACACGCGGTCCAAGGAAAAAACCTTCACCGGAGGCTCCTTATGCTCTGAAAGATAACGTATGGTCACCGCGGTTGTATGTGTCCGTAATATGAGCTTTTTCGCTTCATTCGGATCCCACTTATAACCCCAGCCCCTGGACCCCGTGGTCCAACCGTTCTCGTGAGTTTTAGCCACTGCCTCCACGACCTCTTGGCTTGGCAGTTTTCCAAGTTCAGGTTGAGCAATGTAGAAAGTGTCCATCATCTCTCTTGCTGGATGATCCTGAGGCTGAAATAAAGCATCGAAATTCCAAAAGGCGGTTTCAACGATAGGGCCTCGAATCTCTGTGAAGCCCATTTCAAGGAAAATCTCTCTAACCTTCTGAGCTATTTGCAAAACAGGATGAACCTTTCCAGGATATACAACGGGACCTGGTGCTTTGACATCGAAGCGCCTAAGCTTTACTTCCCGCCACCTTCCTGTTCGGATGATTTCAGGGGTTAGCTGGCTGACTTCTTCAATGACTTCTATTCCTCGCTCGATTAGTTTCCAGCCGTCTTCCGTTAACTCCAGCGTCCTCAAAGTTTTTTCTTCTACCCGCACTAGCTTTCGTCTCTTCAAAACGGAAACAGCGCCTTGAAACTCTTTGCTTAACTCTTCAACTACAAGCGAGCCCTTTTCATCTAGGAGAGTTAGAAGCCTCTCATCGATTCCAATCGGCGGCTTCTCTATCGCCTTTAACACACGCCCTCTCTTATTCAGTGATGCCCATCCCTTTTGATGGAGCCACCCTAACCCAATGTTAAGAAACCTCTTCTCTAAGGCTGAGCCCTTAACTACGTCTTCAACTGAGGCTTCACCGCCTAATTTGATTAGGGAGTCAATCAAGCGTCTTTCAGGTAATCCCTTTTCAGCGTGATACCTCCCTTCCTCATTTAGCTTAATTACCGTTTGTTTTTGTTCATGAGATTTCGCCAATTTCTTTTCAGCAAGGGTCAAAGAAGCGCGCATAACCGCTGCATGAGCCAAATCGCTAAGTTCAACTATCTGGTCAACTCGCCCCTTTCCACCAAGCTTTTCTAAAGCGAGCATTGTCCTCTGCTCATTTTCTCGAAGCTCAACCATCGCCTTTTCCTCCAGAACCTACTGGTGAATGCAAAAATAAATGCTCTAAGACTTTTAACATTATGGAATGCCCTAGGCTAATTAAAGGCGGAATCAAAAGGTGAGCGAAGTAAATTGGCAGGGCATCCCGTCCACCACTTCCATGGTTTAACGAAGTCAAATTATTTATCCTTTTCCTTTTTCTGGATTTACAAACTTTTTCATGAGGGGAGGGGGGTATAGGGAAAAAATACTATCAAAATTTCGTGCAAACCCCAATTTTTTCGTGAACTTTCACATTCTTTGTCACTTGCGTTTTCTTAAGATTTAAATAAGAAAGGAATAATGGCTTAGAGAATGCCTGCATGAGGAGTGAAGTGTTTGGATGCGTTATCAATTGTGCTTATAGCCATTGGATTGGCAATGGATGCTTTCTCAGTGGCTGCTGTTGCTGGGTTCCTATTGAAGGCTTTTTCTATTAGGCAGGCTTTTAGATTGTCTTTCCACTTCGGGCTTTTCCAATTCCTCATGCCCATAGCTGGTTGGATGGCGGGCTCCACTGTAGCGAGTTTAATCGCTAACTACGACCATTGGGTTGCCTTTGGACTATTAGCCATCGTCGGCAGCAAGATGATACTTGAAGGAACCAGAACTAAAGCAGAGACTTACAGATCAGACCCGACAAAAGGAATTACGCTTCTGGTATTCTCGATTGCCACGAGCATCGACGCTTTAGCCGTTGGATTAACCTTTGCCTTTACGAATGTAGCAGTTCTCTATCCAGCCATAGTAATCGGAGCCATAGCCGCCCTATTCACCTTGCTCGGCTTACATTTAGGCTCAAAGTCCAGTCGATTTTTCGGGAAACACGCAGAAATCATAGGAGGAGCCATTTTGATCTTTATAGGACTGAGAATTCTAATCACTCACATCCTTTGATTCACAGACTGAAACATTGGAAAAACTATTTAGATTTAGACTGCATATCATAAGGAAGGAAGCGTTAAGGCTATGCCGACGAAAAAGAAGAGTTGGACGGAGAAATTAGCGGATAATAAGGGTCTGCCGAAAGTAGAAAAAATCACTGAAAAAATGAGCAAAAGATGGGGCACGGGCACAGTAGCTATCCCAGCACCAATAGAAGTAGATGCCATAATGAAGAAAGTACCGAAGGGCAAACTTGTTACCATCAATGAAATTCGCGCGGCTCTAGCGAAAAAACACAAGGCAACGATTGGCTGCCCCATAACAACTGGTATCTTCGCCTGGATTGCGGCTAATGCTGCTGAAGAACGAAGACAAGAGGGAGAAAAGGAGTTTACTCCTTACTGGCGCACCCTGAAAACTGGCGGAGTAATAAACGAGAAATACCCTGGCGGAGTTAAAGGCCAGAAAGAAATTTTAGAAAAAGAGGGACAAAAAGTAATTCAGAAAGGCAAAAAATACATAGTTGCTGACTACGAAAAATCATTAGTAGAGCTTTAAACTCTATCTTTTGGATATCCACTTTCTAACTCTCACGAATCTTTTATCCGCTTTGAATCCGACTTTTTTGTAGAAGTCTTCAGCCGTCTCTGTAACAGTATTCACCGTTTGAACTTTGTTCTTTCGAAGAAAGTTGAACGAACGAGCCATAAGGGCGGTTCCAATTCCACTATTTCGATATTTTGGTAGAACGCAGACAACTCGTATATCGCCATTTGCCCTATTTGTTTCTCTAATGCTACAAACCACATATCCTATCACCTGATTGTCTGCAGTAGCCACAAAGACCTTGACATCATCCCTTCCGATTCTTTTTTTCATACCTTGTTTGAATTCTTCGCTATCAGGTTCAGAGTACCAAGGTCCGAATTCCCTGAAGGATTCCCTTCTAACCCTTAAAAGCTGATCCAGATCTTCAACCTGAAGCTCTCTAATCCTTAACTTCTCTGAAAGAGTGAAGCTTTCTGCTGCTCTGAGGTCTTTAGACATATATGCACCTCTATGAAAGATTTCAAAATCCAATTTCTCAAAAAAGCTTACAGCACCGGGATTCTCTATTATTTCATCATCATTCTCAACTAGCACTACGCCTTGCTTCTTTGCCCAGTCGATCGCTCTTTCCATGAGCCTTGTGCCTATTTCCTGCCGCTGAAAACTTGGAACTACACAGATGCCGGATATGTAGGCAACTAAGCCAACTTGAGGTCGTTTCTCTGTTGTAACTAGGACGTATCCTATTGGCACATCATCATATTCAGCTATGAAGACGGTTCCCGTTTTTGTTCTAAGAGCATTCCCAAACCTTTTCATAAACCATTCTAAAGTCATGGGATTAGCCCAACAGCTAGGTAGATTCTTGAAAGACTCATTGTAAATTCTAATAATATCTTCAAGATCTGCTTGTACATAGCCTCTAATTTTTAGACGATTCGTCAACCTGATGTACCCATTTCATTACTTTCCCATCCTTATAATAAAAACACCGTGTGCCTTAAAAAACTCGGAAAAGGCGCGAGACCGTGGATAAATTCTTCATCGAATCCTTTAAAATCTGAGTTGGAGCCAGTAAGGAATATTAAAAGGCCAATTTCCGCTTATGGCAAAATCTGGAGGAGGAAAGTTGTTGGAGATCCAAAAAGTTGGCGTTGATCTTTCCTCGGCTCATAGGCTGTTACATCCGAGAAACGTTGTGTTAGTAAGCTGCGTAGACCAACTAGGTAAGACTAACATCATAACTTTGGCTTGGTCTATGCCGACGTCGTTTGATCCGCCAATGCTTGTTATAAGTGTTAGTCCGAGGAGATATTCCCATAAACTTATTCGGCAAACTGGAGAATTCGTGGTTAACATTCCCACAATGGACATCGTTAAGGAAGTCCTTTTCTGCGGCAGAACAAGAGGAAGAACACACGACAAGTTTAAGGAAGCATGCCTAACTCCAATGCCAGCCAAAATGGTTAAGCCCCCAATAATCAAGGAGTGCGTGGCGCACCTCGAATGTAAGCTACGTCAAAAAATAACTACGGGAGATCACAAGCTTTTCGTAGGCGAAGTCTTAACTGCCTACGCAAACGAAGGAGTTTTCAACGGAGCATTCAATCTTAAAAAAGTGAAGCTGGTTTACCACGCGGGTGGAGACGACTTCGTAACTCTTGCCTCAAAAATTATTACGCCTAGACTTGAAAAGGAACGACGAAAAAAATTAACGAGATTAAACAAACTATAAATCACCCGACAACGCGCCTTTACTTGGTATAGGGCTTGTCCAAGAAGATTAGGCGAATTAGGCCCTTTGAGAGGGCAGAATGCAAAGTCTGCTCCTTGAAGGGAAGCTTTTACTGTTGGAGACAATGCCCCTACAACGTTTGGCGTCAACAACAAATTGAATGAGGAGCATTAAAATTAAGAATTCGCTTAAAATGGAAAGTTGTTTTGGGTGGTGAAAGTTTGGCTGTAGTGAAGGTTGACTCGCAAAGAAGAATATATATCCCAAAGGATATGCCATTTGAGGCAGAAAAGGCAATAATTATACCTTACGGCGCATCGTTTTTGCTTGTTCCAGTTCCTGAGAAAATTATTGAGATAGATGTTAAGACTTCCATAAGCGAGTTAAAGAAGAAAGCTGAGAAAAAGGCTAAACGAGAGGCTGTGATAAGAGCGAAGCGGCGTAGACGGACGTAGGTGATGACTTTATGACTCTGCCTGAGGATATTTTCCAGAAGTATCAGCGTGCTGGAAAGATCGTGGCTGAGGTACGCGAAAGGGCGAGAAAGATAGTTCATGAGGGCATGCCAATTATTGATCTATGCGAAAAAGTAGAGGATTTAATTCGGGAAAGGGGCGGTCAGCCCGCTTTTCCCTGCAACGTGTCCGTTAACGAGATTGCCGCGCATTTCACTGCCCCTCCACAAGACAAACGAACTATTCCCGAAAACTCAGTTGTGAAGATAGACATAGGTGCCCACTTGGACGGCTATATTGCTGACACAGCCGTAACCGTGTGCTTCAACCCTGAGTACGAAAACCTTATGGAAGCCGCGGAGAGAGCCCTTGAAAAGGCAGTTGAAATAATTCGTCCAGGCTTATCTATATCGCAGTTCGGCTCCATAATTCAAGGAATAATCAAAAGCCATGGATGTAAACCAGTTTCAAACCTTACTGGGCATGGGATTGGACGCTACCTAGTACACACGGGAAAATCCTTGCCGAACGTGCCCCATCTTTCCTTAGCCAAAATAAGCGTAGGCGAGGTTTACGGAGTAGAACCCTTCGTAACTGTTCCAGACGCCGCAGGCAAAGTCAAGAGCGGCTCCGAAACCTCCATCTTCAGATTTTTGAAGCGCAAATCCCTGAAGGACTCGGGTGCCAAACGCCTTCTAGATTACATTAAGGAAAATTTTCACACCCTCCCATTCACAGAAAGATGGCTCCAAGGAATAGTGCCAAACGATCGTTACAGAGCCGCCTTCTCAGAACTCCTTTCGTCAAAGAGCCTAATGGCTTATCCCGTGTTCATAGAGGAAAGCGGAAAACCCGTGGCGCAGGCGGAACACACAGTTATGATAGTAAAAGACGGCTGCCTCGTGTTAACCTAAAAATTTGCTTAAAGTTAAGGCTCACGAATGATCCCTTTTATTTCATCCATCCTATGCTGATTTAGTGAAATCTGTAGCCCATAAGCAGTTGGCTTAGCGATGATCAAACCTTCCTTTATTAGTTGCTTTGTAACTTTCTTGATTTCGCCATAGCGATGCTTTGGAAAACCTTTAGGAACATTGTCAATGGAAGTATGCTTAGCACCGATGTACCCGTGGCGGTAAAGCTTTTCAAGAATGGCTTTAGTCAACTCGTTAACGTTCAATGATTAACGCCTAAAAGGGCTATCGCTCAATGATGTATTTAAGACTTTATGGCATATATGACACATTGAATGGACAAAAATAAAACTTAAATATGCCTTTTCACTAATTTATGGCAGAAATGGAGAGAATGGAGAAATGGTAGAGAATTTCTCAAAAGAGGCAAACCCGCCGTCCCTCCAGAAGTTGTTCGGAGACTCCGCCATAGCCAAAATCCTTGATTTCTTAACCCTCTATAGAGATTTCGATTACCCCAAAACAGAGATTTCCAGAAACTCAGGAGTGGCTTGGAAAACTCTATATCGAATCTGGCCCCTTTTAGAGAAATACGGCCTTGTAGTTAAGACTCGGGAGATAGGTCGAGCCCAAATGTATAGGCTGAATAAGGAGAGCCCAATAGCCAAGGCGTTGAACGAGTTGGCCTTTCAGATCGCGAGTCATGATGTCGACAAAATCGCCGCGGAAGAAATGGCTAAAGAGAAAAAGATGAAAATAAAGGTTCCAGCCTAGCCCAAGACCTAAAAGCTTTCTTTTTCCTTTTCTTTAACTTCGCGGTATATGGATGCGATTATCATTTTTTCGTTGCATTTTGGGCATGGTTCCGCTTCTTTGAGGATGTAGTCGCCGCGTTGGAAGTCTCGGAGGTTCTTGAAGCCGCATTTATTGCAGAGTATGGTTGTGGCTACTCGCTCTGGTTCGAACATGAGGTGTGGCATGGCTCTTTTCGTTTGAAACAGCATGTAGGCTGACAGGGCGAGGGTGCCGACGCCTATCATCATCCAATAACTTCCCTCGCTGATCCTTCCATACATGTATGCATTCATTCCTTGAAAGAGAGCTAGGATTGACAAAGCGAGAACTATGAAGATCATAGCGAGGAAAAAGGAGGAGATTCCCTTCGGAGGTGCCTTTTCGCTCATTTTCTCACCTACTGTCCAATTCCTACGGTGTTGCCTATACCAGCTATTATTACTGAGTCGCCCACCTTTGTGCGTTCTAGAATGAGTCGTTTGATTCGTTCAATAGCAGCGTCTGCTGCATCAACTATTTCTTTTCGCATTTGCGCACAACAGTCTCCGAGGCTTTCCTTAATGATGACGGCGTTCATGGGAATCTTGTGTTTGAGTAAACTTTCATCCACCTTGTATGCTTCAACGCCTGGTCCGCCAATTGCTACGCCTATTCCCTCGGCTACTTCTCCTGGTTTCTCTCCTTCAAGCTTTTGCGCGGCGTCCACAGTAATTATGGTGGCAATTTTTCCGTCGTTTTCCTCTATAATGTGCTTTACGGCGTCTCCAGGCTTACCCACGTTTCCGCCAGGTCCTTCAGCCTTTAAAACATACGCTGTGCGTCCCTCAATTGGCACCTTAGCCATCACAATGTCCTTTGCTATTTTGCTTTTTTCATGTCCATACATCAGCTTGGCGGCGACAAGTGCGCCCGCTCCATCGCCTATTGGTTGCTCGTATGTGAAGGCTCTTAAGGAGCTAGCGATAGCCTTTGCTTCTTGCATAAGGAGGGGCAGAATCATTTGAACCTGCATAATGATGTAGAGGCTCATGGTTTTTTTGCCAAGAAGGTAGAGGTGCCTTACAACCTTGTAATAAATGTTTAAGGCTAGGGCGTCACCAAGCATGTTTTCCAAGTTGTTTATTTGACTTTCATTCGCTTCCGGAGCCATGCGTTTCACATCGTCCTTGAAGCGGAGGTCCCTGACATCTAGCACGTGTTCAAGCTTCCAGACTATGCCTGATGGGTCTAAGTCAACAGGCGGATAGGCTACGTATTCTAGGAACTGATCCACTCTGACGGTTGGGTCATCCTTAGGTTTCCCTATTTCCTTAATTGTTGATATGGCAGTCTTACGCCCCTCATCTTTCATGAATTCGAGGCGTTTTAAGGAGCCTTCCACCTCCCTCAACATGTTCCACATCTGGATGCGCTGACTGTAGAAAATCATGAACATGAATAGGAGAAGCCAAGCGATTTGCATAATCCACCCAATAAGGTCTTGAGGAGCACCAAACTGCGAAACCGCTGGAAACATTAGGCGACCACCTTTCTCAGAAAAATGTAAAGAGTCTGTAATAAACTTTAGGCTATTCTCGGTTACCAAAATCTATATTTCTGATACCGTTTCTGCGTCGTTATTTTAGGAACTCTTCTTTCCGCTTTCATAAATATATGAACATAAAAGTTTCCACCAGTCCATAAGCCTCTTCGCTTCCTCAATCCATTTGCCTGTAACCTCAGGCGAGATTTTTAACTTTGTTGCTAATCCCTCAGCAGACGCCTTGGTGAGGTCTTCAATCGACTGAACTCCTATAGCCTTTAGTTGCCCTTCCCTTTTAGGGCCTATACCCCGTACTTCTGCAATTTCGAGAGGGAGCCTAGTCAATGTTACAGGCGGCATGGGCATCGACTCTTTGAGCTTCACGCCCGACCGCATCATGTATAAGCCTATGAGAATGAAAATTACGCATCCGGCAATTGGAGCAGCCAAAAATGAGAGCTTAATAGACGCAGGGGTAATCCAGAAAGACCAAAGTTTAGGCATGGTCTGCGGAGGCTCTATTTTGATTAGGCAAATTATTCCAAATAGGAAAACCGAAGCAAGGCTGAAGACTATTAGTCCAGCCCAGAAGATCCCAGTTTTTTCTCCCCTAAACATTTTAAACATAGTTGTTCATCATCCATACTCACTTTTACTTGTAAACATAAATAAATTGCGGAGTACAAAGTTGTAGTCAAAAACGAGATTGACAAAATGGTTCGCCGAGGGAAGCCATGAAATGAAGGTGACGGCGAAATTTTTCACAACCCTTAGGGAAATAACTAAAAAAGGGGAGGAGGAAGTGGAGTTACCAAGCGCCGCCACCCTTGATGACCTCTTAAGGCACCTTTCCAAAAAATACGGTCGCCAATTTGCAGACTACGTATTTAATGATGATAAGGGGACGCGGTCCCAACTTCAGTTTCTAGTGAACGGCAGAAGCACAACCACATTACAAGGCTTAAAAACAAGATTGAAAGATGGCGACAAGGTTGCAATTATACCCCCAGTAGGCGGAGGCTAAGTCCACATTAAGCCGTAATAGTTAACGTTCAAGCTCCTCGAAAATTTGGGAACAACACAGAGAAGAGAAGGAAACTACTAGACCAGTCGAATCTGCAAGCCGAACGGCATTCTCCGATGGAAACGCAATGGCATTCACACCAGCCTTCACGGCTAACATGTCAGTCTCAACTCTATGCTTACCCTTAGGCCGAATGCAACCTAAAACCAAGGGCGTGGAAGGCATCATAAACCTCGCCGCAATTAACACCCCTAAGATACCATTCGGCTTAGGAGGAGTCACGTCTTCCATCGGAGTTCCCATAATCGGTGTCAAAGCAATTATTACAACAGCGGAAGGATCATACTTCGAAATCATTTTGAGTGCCCGAAGCTCGCCTTTTAGCTTACCGTGGTGAAGCCCAACGAGCACATGTGGAACCAATGGAATCCCAGACTCATATAACGCTTTAAGGGATTCATCGTAATCTTCAACTTTGGCGTTTAATTGATAAACTTCCCTTATAGTCTCATCGGAGCCTATCACATCAATTAAGGCGGCGTCAACCCCAGCCTCCTTCAATCTCCTCGCCATTCGGAGGCTAGTTAAACCAGTGTGCGCCACAATCTTCAGCCCTAAATCCCGCTTAATGTGGGCAAGAGCTTTAACAAACCTTTCAAGCGGAACCGAACCATCTGGTAGACATCCGCCACTAATTAAGAAGCCGACGCATCCCTTTTCCTTA
>Ga0315314_1003210_pt1 | contig 12966 bp, 13 predicted proteins | sample TDP9_MG_FD_203631 | JGI IMG/M metagenome (GOLD analysis project Ga0315314, IMG submission 203631) | Freshwater sediment microbial communities from Lake Towuti, South Sulawesi, Indonesia - TDP9 | ecosystem: Environmental > Aquatic > Freshwater > Lake > Sediment | place: Indonesia: South Sulawesi...
AGGAAAAATACGTATCTGTTGCTACTTTGGATTGTAGACGAATCTTTTCGGCCTTCTGAGGTTGTTTTCTCCTTCGCTCTTAGGGGATAGATCGCCAAAGTACTGGCGCCAAGAGAAAAGTAGACGATCAGGTCCCATGGGAAAGCGCAGATTCTTAGCAATAAAACGAAGACTGGAGCGACAAGCATAGATAGACATGTAATCACGCCGCTTATTCGCCCCCTTTCTGAAGGTGAAGTCATGCTGCGAAAAAGGGTTGAATAGGAGAGCATCCCCATAGCAAAGGTCCCCCCGAGGATAACCGTGAGTGCATTCACGCTATGCGGGTCGGTGAAGAAGGTAAGCAGACTCATGAGTATGGGCATGAGAGCGGCCCACAGATATATCATGCGTATTTTGCTGATCCTGTCAATAAAGAAGCTGCTAATGAGGAGTGACAAGACTACGGAAAAATTGAAGAGGGCGCTAGCCTGATCCAATGGCACGTTATTTCTTGCCCAAGCATATTTCAACATTTGAGTATAGAACAGGTAGTACCAGACAGATCCGGATAAATAGGGAAGAACAAGGACTAGGAAGTTCCGCTTGGTGACTGTTACTCCTTCCTTGAAGTAGCTCAATAGTGTCACCCATTTTCCTAGTAGTATTCTGTTTTTACATAATTTCTATATAAGGAATTCACCTCATCTAAATATGAAGAAATAACGAGGAGGTGAGACCATGGAAGGATTAAGAAAGGGGGCTTCTGATATCTCTTTTTGCTTGCAACGGTTAACTCATCCCGCCGTCTTTGCAGAGGTCCAGAATGTAGTCTTGAGGAAAGATAAGGCTTCATTTGCAGCGATATGTAAGAAAGCGGAAATTCCGTCAAAACACATTCCCATCCTTACCCGTCTAGTGCTTTCGGTAGAACCCACTACTTGGCCGCCGTAAAGGAACGCAAGTACTTCCCCAAAGGCAACATTTGTGCATTAAGAATCAGAGCCAGTGAATCCCTTGTATTTCTAGCACCTTTTTCTGGTGATAGGATCGCTGATTTTTCAATGAGTTCGCTTATCAATCTTAGGACTTGTGCCAATGCACCTGTCTCGAATAAGAAGTTTACAACCCTTTTTATCTCTCTTGGAGTGATACCGTCCCTCTGAGAAAGGTCTAGGACGAAGTTCCTGGCTTTTTCGGAAATGTTCATGCACAAGGTCAGGACATAGGGGAGGGAGAAGGCTCCAATTCTGTCCGACAGTTCTGCGGAGAGGTTGAGCGAAATCCAGAGGTCGTCACGCAGATTTATGATTGTGCCCAAGTATGAGCCGTATGTACTTGACTGTTCAATATCACGTTTCGTTCCGCACCCTACTAAGGCTCCAATCTTGGCACATGCTTCCATATCCGCTGCCTGCATTTGGAGTACGCGGAAAACCTCTTCAGAATCAATTCTTCTCTCTGCTTTCAACTTGAGGTTTGCCATCTCCGCTTCAGACATCTTCAGCAAGAAGTCCTGAAAAGCATGGGCGACATCTGCCCGTTGCTCAGTGCGGATCTCTCTCTCTGCATCCTCATAGAGAACCTGAAAGGCCTTCGATGCTATTAGGCCGGCGACTATCAGGGCTGTGCCGCTTCCGAACTTTCCGGGCAGTGTTGGGACAAAAGCCTTAGACCTAGTTGTGTCCATGATGTTGTCATATATGTTCATACTTGAGCAGATTAATGTCATCGCTGCTGCCGCAGATGTTGTTGTTTCAGGTTTTCCTCCGACTGCTTCACAGGATAGAGCAATCAATGCTGGTCTTAGAAGGTCATTCCAGTTTTCTGCCAAGTGCTGTAATGGCGGTCCGAGATGTCTTGAGCCCACACCCTCAAGCATCACTCTCTTGGCCTTTTCAAGCGCTGGCCTACCCCTCTTTTCGAGAATCTCCTGAAAGCGGGCTTCGATCTCTGATTTTTCATCCATCTCAAGTTCACATCATCCATTCACGATGAATCTTCAAAATGGCCGGGGAAAATGTTAGAATTATTCTGCTGGAAGTAAACCTTTTCTTTTCGTTTTTTCATATTTCCTTTGCAGTTCCTCGATCAGAGCCCGCATAGAATCCTCCCTCGCTCGGACCTGTGATTCTATCCAATCCATCACCTTTTGTTTAGTCATCTTCTCAGACTCTTCCCGGATCTTTAGCTTCTCTTCCATGACCCTTGACAGCTCCTCAGGGTCCACCGGTTTCATTAGGTAGGCGTCTGCTCCCAAGTTTAGGGATCTGACGGCGTTTTCAAGGGTGGGACAATTGGTAATGATGATCTTTACTGCTCTTCGTGAGTCTTCGCGTATCTTGGCTAAGAGTTCGATGCCTTCCATGTCTGGGAGTCTGGTTTCCAAGAGCGTCAAGCCATAGAAGCTAGTTTGAGATTTCTCTATGGCCTCTCGTCCGGTCTCCGCTGTATCTACATCGTAGCACCTAGATTGAAGAAATGCCTTGAGCTCCTTGACAGTGGCTCTATCGCTGTCCACGATCAGAACGGTTTTCTTGACATCCAACAGTACCTCTCCTCCGTGCCGAGAGATTGTGCTGAATGGTCAAGTTCTATTGAGGAATTTCCAGGCGAACTTGGTTCGATATCCGCAAGATTCTGAAAGCGTCACAATTCCTCCTGATCCCGATTCATCCGCTTACTTCATTAATACAAACCTCTGATACTCTGTAGCCCACTATTACATGGATTCCCTATATTATCTTTATGTCTGCCCTTAACTACTGAACCGACCTTCAAGAATCATCCGTAGGACGGGACGCTTCTAATCGGTCTTCTCTGCCTTGCAGCATCACGGACGGGCGAAAAGGTGCTGGGTTTGGGAGATAAATGAGTTTTTCTCGGGATCAATAGATCTACCATTTCGAGCAATCTGGGATCATCAGAGAAAATACTTTTGCCAATAGTTAAGTCAGAGGATGGACCTATCCCTTTCAGGTCAGCCAGAAGAAACCATCTGTTATCTGTAACAAGAAACATTGTGGGTGAATGATATTCAGTATCTTCAACCTCACCCACATCTCTAAGCTCATTCAATATGTGACAATTGCAGGATCTGAAAGGAGTCATAACACGCACCTTTATGGAACGCTCAGCTAGTTCGTCGAGCAGTCGGTCAAAAGTTCTGTAGAAAAGAATCATCCCTTTCCCATGGGTTGCCAGATCAACGGAGCTCTTTGCTTGTGTCAGCATCTCACCGATTTTTCCAAGGCTCTCCTGCTCTCCCTTGATGACCCAAATCGTTCCTTGTTGAAGCGTAACCTCGTTACTGACTCTTCTGAATACCTCGTCTAGGGAGGAAACAACGGAGAGCAGATTCTTCACCGTCTGTTCGTATGAACGGAGATGCGCTTCAAAAGCAGTCTTAGGTGGGGCAGGGGCAAACTTCCTTGGTTCTCCAGGGATTTCAACAGCAAGACCTACATCGGTCAGTCTCCTCAAAATGCTATAAATCTTGGTTCTCGGGACACCGCACTTCATGCTTATTGTACTCGCTTTTGCAGCACCAGCTTCGACAAGAGAGAGATAGGCCCTAGCCTCATACTCAGACATCCCTAGGCATTCGGACAATCTCTGCCATGTTATGCGTGGCGACAACCTATCCTTCTCCTCAAATCTACAGTCTAGTATTCGACGAGCTTTTCAGCAATCTCTTCCAAGTTCCTCACAAAGGGATGTGTGGGATTCTTCATGCTGAACAAGAAGTCTCTTTTGCCTCTCAAGACATCGCAATAGCAAGGAATCACCCCCATGATAGGGTGACCCAGAGTTCCTTTGAGATCTTCCCACGGTCCTCGACTTTTCTCTCTGTCGGAGAGCTCGCTCTCAGGAAAAGCCTTGTTCACCAAGATTGCGGTTCTTTTCTCAAAAACATCATGAAACTCAGACAGCATACTCCTGGCGCCTTCGATGTCTAATGGATCCGGCGTGACCACAAGGATCGGCAGATCAGAGCTGACTATCGCATTAATAGACGAATACTGGATTCCCGGACCAGTGTCGTATATGACATAGTCCATTCCCATGCCATTAAGAAGTAACGACCCCAGAGAGAGAAGTCTCCTTAGGAAAGATGCCTCCCACATTCTGCTCTTTCCCATAATCTCCTGAACAGCGTATATAGAGGGATTTGCGAGTCCGACAAGAATTTTGCCGTTGGGACCGCAACCTTTCGATACCTCTATTAGTGCTTGATTTGTCTCGCATCGCTTGTTGAAAAGGTCATTCAACCAGTATCTGATAGGCGTGTCTATTCCGTTCGCGAAGATGCTAAAGAGGCTTGGGGCTCGAAAATCAAGGTCGAGCAGTGAAACATCGTACCCCTTTTTCAACAAGATCATAGCTAAGTTTACAGCAATTACAGTTTTGCCCGTTCCACCCCTTGATGAGTGAATCGAGATCACTTTTCCCATCACTCTAACCCTCCCCAGAATTGTTCTCGATGTAAAAGTACACCTTCCTCCCCAACCTCTTCCTTCTCAGATAGCCCAGCCTTACTAATTGATTTGCTAAGGCGCTTTCCACGGCCCTCAATCTTTTAGTCTCATTTGATAGATCTCTAGCTGTGGCTTCTCCAAGTTTGTAAATTGCCAACATGGTCTTCCTCAGCGAACTGGGCAACGACCATAGTGCCACAGCGTCGGGCACATCGTTGGATTCCTTGGAATGAGTAGACTCACCGGTTTCCTTTAGTAGACGCAGTATCTCCGTCTGTGCATCAAGTATTCTCTCATCTAGTTTGGCTAAAGAGTCTATCTTCAAACTGAGCCGCTCAAGCTCATCCCTTAGAGATTTTTCGTTTGAGCTATCTTTGGTCGTAGGTTTCTCCATGGCTTTTTTGCCGCTTTGCCAGAGAGTATTATTGTATATACAAAACTGCACTTATAAAGCTTTCTCGCCAATCATCAAGTGAAACATGTCCCGCAAGAGAAAGAGCTTGAAATATCTTGGAAAAGCCTTACACCTGCCTTCAAGAACTCATGTTACGCCGTGATAGAGGTTGGCTAGGGTGTAGGAAGTTTGAAACATTTACTGAAGCCACATGAACGGTGATATACTAATCTTATACAAAATAACGTCCTTCAACACAAGAAATTATCCCCTCCTTTCGTGGACGCTTCATAATGTTTTCCGATAATTGAGGTTATCAGCAGTTTGATGCCGTGTTCTGAAGGTAACACACAAGCCTTAAGACGGTGTCCTTCCATCTCATTCTTGACGAGAGATGAGCTATGGAAAACAGCCAAACCCAAGTTACGCTCGAACAAGACGCGGGTCATTAGTGAAGCAAGTAAAGAAAAAGCGCCAAGGGAATTCTCAACCGCGGCTTGATCCAAGCCGAATTATCAGTTACAAAGGAGAACTCATTCCAGCCTCAACCCGGAAGACGGCGATAGACATGGTTCGAAAATTGAAGAAATATGGTGTGAAATATGTGTTGGCAGGGGCGTTCCCGGTCCAATTCTACGGGAGGGAAAGGCTCTCAAGAGATATTGATGTCCTTGTTTCCTTAGATGGAAGAGAAGCGGCGAACCTCTTCGAACTCTTGAAGAGCGACAGGTATGCGGTGCTTTACCCCTTGAAACATGAGCAGGAAATAGACTCTCCAAGCGATCTCATGCGACTAGGTCTCCTAAAGGTCAAAGATAAAGAGACGAGGTCGACGGTGGACATAATTCTTCGCCCAACCGAAGTAGGCTTCAAATTCGGCGGCGAACCAGAGGAACGGACAAGAACTGTGATTTTGGATGGAGAACAGATACTGATTCCTTCTCCCGAAGACTACCTCATAATGAAGCTCAAATCTAGGAGACCAGGCACGCACGACTTCGAAGACATAATATCCACGCTTAGCACGCAATTCAGCCATCTAGATTGGGCTTACCTGCAAAGAAGGGCGGAAGAGGAAAAACTTACAGGCCTCCTAAACCACTATAAAGAAGCAGTAGAAAGAAAGATGAGGAAGGCAGAGACGCGTTGAAGGAACCGAAGCCCCCGATCTACCGGTGCGGAGAACAGATCTGTCCATACTGCAAGAAACCACTGTTAACAGAGGAAGGCGTGGACGGAAAATTCTACTGCGCCTTCTGCAAAAAAGAAGTCGGCAGGTTAACCGATGAAACCATGAAAAGGATGGCTGACGATTTCCCCGCAGACCTCCTAAGAGAATGGATGATCGAAACTACCAGTTCTCACTAGCAATAGGAGAAAGGCTAACATCCTCAATATGTGTAACCTTCGTCTTTATTTCCACAGAAACACCGAAATGTACTCTCATAGCAGGGGTTAACAGAATGTCTGGGCAATTAACCTTTGGGTTTCTGCATGGTTTCTAACTGTTGCGAGAACAGTTCCTTCCCTCCAATTGGACCATAACGGGTAACGCAAGGTTGATATCCATTTTCCCGGTCTTTTCAATGATCGGATCCAAGCCTCTATGCTCCCAAACCGAGTGTTGGGGGATAGACCTCCCTGCAAACTAAATCTCCTGCGAGAACAACATGTTCCTTGGGAACATGTATCGAGATGTCTCCTGATGTATGACCTAGAGTTTCAAGTATCCTGAAGCTCTTATCTTCTACCTCAAGCACCTCTTCTCCCTCGATTACGATATCTAGCCATGGCACGACGACATCTTCAACGATTGGGTCAAGCCATTTCATGGCATCGTGGTTCCTCTAACATGCGCAGGACATAGCCCTTCCCAAAGCATTGGTGGCTTTCAAGGATCTCAACGCGTTTTCTATGCGCAATTATCTCGGTTCTAGCATCTTCGAAGGTCTTGTTACCCTCCCTCCTCACTGTATATCCGCTTCAGATGAAAATCATCTTTATACAGACAGGTGTTGGCACGTTCGTAACGTGGCCTGTTGACAAGAGTTTACCAGTCTGCGGATCTATTCGAAATGTAACGATCGTGTCACTATCCTGGTTGGCGACAAGCAGAAATCTACCAGTCGGATCGATTGCAAAGTTGCGTGGGGTCTTGCCCTGAGTTGATTCATGACCCACGTAGGTTAATTTGCCTGTACGCTGATCGATTCCGTAGATCACGATACTATCATGACCCCGATTAGAACCATAGACAAAGTCCCCGGAAGGAGAAACATTCACGTCTGCACAGTTGTTCACGCCAGCAAAATCTTTCGGGAGCGTAGAGACCGTTTGAATCTCTTTGAGTGTACCGTTCTCTGTATCATATGAAAAGGCGACCAAAGTAGAGTCAAGCTCGTTGATCAGATAAGCATAACCACCATCAGGATGGAAAACTAGGTGACGCGGGCCAGCGCCAGCTCGGACCTGAACCCAAGGCTGGTCGTTAGGTACTAGCTTTCCATGGTGCGGATCGAATTTGTAGATCACGATCTTGTCGATTCCAAGATCGGGGACAAACGCGTACTGATTGGCCTCGTCTAGAACGGTGGCGTGGGCATGAGGCCCTTCTTGACGCTTAGGGTTAACGCTCATACCGTGATGCTGGACAAAGTCGGTGGCATCTCCTAGGCTTCCGTCTCCCTGTATAGGTAAGACGCACACGCTGCCGCTCATGTAATTAGCGACGAGGACATTTCTCCCTGTCCTATCAACGATAATGTGGCAAGGGTCAGTTCCATGAGCTATCTTCCTGTTTAGGAACTCCGGTTCTCCTGTTTCCGAGTCTACTGAAAACGCGCTGGCAGTCCCACTCGGGTTGCCTTCAAAACTCTTCAGTTCATTAACGGCATAAAGAAAGTGATGTTCAGGGCCAAAAGATAGGTAGGACGGATTTGCGACATCCGTTACCTTGAAGATGAGTTCCAGGGCGCCCGAGACTTGATCCATTCGATAAACATATATGCCCTCGCCTTTACCCTTGAGGACTGTTCCGGTCCCAAAAAGTATTGGAAGGGTATAAGTTCCAACGTAAGCAAGCAGTTCTTCTGCCATACTCTTTTCGCCTCAAACTCCCATTTCATCCGGGCTTAACAAAGCCAAATCACTATAGGATAGAAAGCGTTTGCGTCGCGGAGGCGGAGTATGCTTATTCCACCTTGACTCCTACTTCTCTGCCTACTGCTTTCAGAAACTCTATGGCTCCTGTTAGTTCGGTATCGTATATCGGCTCCGCGTCTTCCACCCCGTGTCTGCTTACGCCCGGAACATCTTCGAGTTCAACTGACAGCACGTAATCGTAGCCAATGGCTTTTAGGGCTTTTAGAACGCTCACCCAATCTATCTTCCCCTTTCCAGGCCTCCAATGAACGTTGCTTGTTGCATCATTATCAGATATATGCGTATGAAAGATCCTGTCCTTCAACCTCAGTATCGCGACAGCTGGGGTTTCACCCATGGGAAACAGATGACTCGGGTCAAAGTTCATTCCTAAGGCCTTTGAACCAACATGCTCAATCAACCTCAGCATTGCGTCAGCATTACTTACGATCCTCCACGGATGCGGCTCAAGAGCGTAGCGCATCCCTGCATCTTCGACTAGGTCGCAGAACTTCCTCGTCAATTCAACATGACTATCCCACAGGGCACCCAAGTCTAAGTCGTACGGAATATTCGCAGGCATCAAAAAGGTTTGCATCAAAGGTCTTTCCTTCATGTCTGGTGCCCTAATGCCATAGAAAGGCCATGGTGAAACGGTGTTGACGATTCCGGTCTCGAACTCTGAGGCCACTTCAACCAATCTTTTGAAGTGGCTGAGTGCAGATTCCTGATCTTGCTTCTCCAGACTTGCCATCTCTCTAGGAGTGGAGACAAATTCTGTCAGTTCCAATCCTGAGGATTCAATGAGTTCTTTTAACTCTCTGATCTTGCTCCTAGTATAGTATTCATCTAAGGTTTTCCTGTCCCATGCTATTAGCTCGATGCCCTTGAAGCCAAGTTTTGCTATCCTCTTGACTGCGCCTTCATATGGGGGAGACCAGCGAACCGGCCATGCCGTGCAGCCGACTTTCAACATGATCCCTCAGAGTTTCCTTCACCACCTATGTTGCCTATATGATTTTAGGGAACGCTTAAGAAATCAGGTTCCAGGAATCTGAGAACTTGAAAGGGGTCTAACAATTGAGAGCCGCCGTTGAACCACACCACCTTCTAAGTCGCATGTATAGTTCTATCAATATTCTCGAGTTGCCCACTACGTGTAGCATCACGTATCGTTTGAGCCTTGTTCTAGTTTCTTTTCCTTCATAATAGCACATGAATCAGCGTTCGTCAGCTGAAATGTCTGGCCATTTCTTGGTTTCTTGGCAACGAGAGTATTGCATCTATTACCTGCTCTACTTGCTCAGTGGACTTCGTCCTCGGGTCCACTATCAACCATTCGAAAAGCGAATTTCTTCCTCCTTCTGTGTAGGCTTCAACGGCCCATTCCATCCTCATTATTCTCGGGTATATAACATGCTTCATGATTCGCTTCGGCAAGCTTCCGATAGGAATTCTGTGAATGCCCTTGCCATCTACTTGAGCTGGAGCTTCCACAGCAACATCGTCTCGAACGCCATCGATTATTCCTTGATTCGGAACGTTGACCTGATACACCCCCTCTTCGTCATTTGCTATAGAGTTAATTATGGGCACTACAGACTCCTGACCTCTTTTGGAAGGAACGAGTCTGGTCAGAGGCGTGGTTTCATCACGAATGGCCTTGATTCCCCGATCAAGCCACTTCTCATGGCGCTCCAAGTAAAGTTTCCACCCTGTTTCGGAATCCGGACCGCCCGTAGGACCAAACCACTTTTTCTTGACCTCTAGATTCCAGTGATACTTCCAAGAGCCTCCTCTCACGGCATCGCCTGTTGGGAACGAACCGTATAGCCTATACATGTCGATTGCCGCTGGCGACATCTGTATATCGAAAGGACTAGTCTGTTTCCGATACCATGTTTTCCAATATTTCTCCGCCTTCTTCTCAATCCACTCATCTAGCAGGGGGTGCGCATCCTCATCCTTGAAGTAAAATTTTATCATCCAGATGACGTGATTGAGACCTGCTGATACGACCTCTACATTCTTTAGCCTAAGCCTTAGTATCTTGGCCATTTCCTCGTATCCCAGATGCCCATGACAGAGACCTATCACCCTTACTTTGCTCTCTCTCGATATGAGCGTCGTTCCGTCGAAGACCGGATTCGCGAGCAAGAGGAGCCATGCGTCCGGTCTTGCCTCTTCGATATCTCTGGCAATATCTATCATAAGCTTAAGCTGGTAGTATCCCCAGATGGTGTGGTAGTCTGAAACCATATTCCACTCCACGCTGTTTATGCCCCTGTAATAGCCGTACTTTTCGGACACAGCCCTCATCATCTCATAATATTGATGTCCTCCGGCCATAGCCGTGTTTATCACAAACTCACTGTTCTTTATGGCCTCTTTCCTATCCGTGGTCTCTTCAAACTTCAAGTCCGCCTTGATTTCGGAGGCATATCTCTTGGCGAAACTGTAGATAAGGTCCAAACGCTCCTTGTCTATGTCCATGAGGAAAACGGTGCCACCCCATAGGCTGGGGGTCATGCAAAGGTCGCGCACTAACGTTGCAGACCAAGCGATGCTTCCAGCGCCGATTACGGCTATATTTGTTCCAGACATAACATCGCCTCTCTATCTTCAATATTCGGTTAACGCTTTTATGGCTTTCATACACTTAGCGTTTTGATCCAAGAGGCTTTCAGCGTTGGAGAGAGCATTAGTCGCTCTACGACAACCCGAAAGAGCTTACTAACTCAGAACTCAATAGATAGGTACTGAAAACGGGTGAATCAAACCCAGGAGAGAAGGCTATAGGCTTGATTGATGCGATCTTTGATTCTCTGATGAGAAAGTTTGTTCCTCAACCTTCTGTAGGCGTGGAAAGGGCGGAGTCACTTCCGAGGCAACTAGAACAAACTCATAGACACAATGGACCACGATTTACTCTACAAAGTTGTGCCTGAAGAAGGGTACGCTCTTGAATTGAAAGAAAGGAATGGACGCTTAGGCCCTTAAGCCTGAATCGCAAGTTTGGGCGTTGATGCCGATACCTTGCACCCAATTTTCTCTGGCATCTAGAGATCTTCGGATATGTGAGTGAAGACGATCTGTCCGAGAATTCCTAACAGTATTGGAAATATCAAGGATATGGCGATTCTTACTACAACCATTTTGGCGCCGAGGAACGGGATCTCTGTTGGGATCCTCGACAATGAGAACAGAGACCAAGCACTAATGAAGGCTATGACTGTCCCGGCTCCCGCTCCAGCTCGGTATAACCCTCCGACCAGCGGGAAGATTGCGTAGGGACTCCCTGGAATGATGCTTCCAAGGAGAGTGCCTAGGGTTATTCCTTTAAGGCCGGCTTCCTTGCCAAGGACGCTTGCTATGATCTGTCTTGGGATAGCCGCTTGGGCCAAGCTTGCTATCAAAGTTGCTGAAATGACGAGTGGAATTAGGCCGATAGTGGGGTCTGTCAAGGTTTCATAGCTGATTCTCAAACCTTGTTTGACAGTTTCCGGATTAAGAAGATAACCGATCGCGTACGTTAGGACGGCGCCAGCAATAAAGCCGATAACAACGTAGTTCATGACAAAACACCTCCATTCTATAAGGTTCAATATCTGGTGGTAACTTAAAGTTTTTGACGAACCAGATATCTGCATAGACTAGATAGTAAGGAAGCTGAGGATGACCCAGTCCTCGTAGCAGATCGAGACCGCGGGTGAAGAGGCGACACGCCCAGGACCTTCGAGAGGGCCAAGATTCTGATAGGGATGGCAACGTAGAATCCTATCAGGGCAAAAGAACCTTCCTACGCATCCTCGACGGGAACCCTTGCCTCAGTTATGAGTGATACAATATTCAGTATTAGCTTGTAGTTGTCCTCTACGGTGCAGTATGGCTCCCTGAGGAAGGTTAAGTCGCCAAAGGCCGCAACCCTGCCTTTACCCCTCTCCGCCAAAACTATAACGGCGTAGTTGTCTGCTCTCTCCGCTATGTAGGAGTAGGTGTTGTTCGATGTCCAAGCCACTCCATTGCCCGTTGAACGTATGTTGGTGGCCATGAAAAGGACCAGAGACGTTAACCCCTGAGTTAGGGGACTGCTTGTGAAGTTTTTGACATATATGTTCCTGTAGATCCCGAAATGTTCCACTTCATTGTACAGATATCCCTTCGCGAATGAGATGCCGAACTTGGTAGATAATGAGTTCATGGGAGCAATTACGCCTTGTTCCAATCCCTGCGCGCCGATGTGCTCAAAAGAGGGATCGAAGAACAGCAAGAGTAAGCCTCCGTCGTCTACAAACTTCTCAACTCTGTCACGCTCCTCCGGCAGGTAGGTTGCTGTTGGAGAGGCGACTATGAGAGCTGAGGCATCGTCTAGCCCGTGGTCCAAGTCTTTCCAGTTCGAGATGAAGCTCACGGTTACGTTTCTCTTGGCCAGCTCCGCTATAAGGATGTCCATGTGCCACCAAGAGATCATGTTTCCATGCGCGAGATCTATGATTACCCCTCTCTTCTCGGCGATCTCATTGGTGATTCCGGTGTAAGGTGGAGGTTGGGATGTGCTCTGAAGAGTTTCTGGAGGTAGGTAAAGGTAGTATATGGCTGGTGGAGGATGAAGCATATTCAGAGTCTCTACGGTGAGGTTCCTCCAATCCAACGATCTATTGGTAAAGGATGAGGACCAAGATGCCTGCACGATAGGCTCCCGTGATCTCAGTTCCTCGACTTCGTATCTCTCCAACCCCCCCATCTGGGCAATCCAAGCTATAGCTTTCTGAAGAGATCCTACTTGGTCAGCCAACCCTACGCCCACAGCCTCACTTCCGAGATAGATCATTGCCCTCTTCAGCTCGGTTGTGGACAATCTTAGGCGATCTCCCCTGCCTATCTCTACAGCCGAAAGGAAGTTGTCTAAGGCATGGCTTATGTTATAGAACGCGAGTAACGTGGAGAAGCCTGTAAATTTATAGGGTCCCGTCT
>Ga0315314_1003211_pt1 | contig 12965 bp, 15 predicted proteins | sample TDP9_MG_FD_203631 | JGI IMG/M metagenome (GOLD analysis project Ga0315314, IMG submission 203631) | Freshwater sediment microbial communities from Lake Towuti, South Sulawesi, Indonesia - TDP9 | ecosystem: Environmental > Aquatic > Freshwater > Lake > Sediment | place: Indonesia: South Sulawesi...
GTTCGTTTACTATGTTGCCTTCACGCCTTTGCATTTTCTTCTCGGGAAGGTGACTGAAGGAACTAAGAGTGCTTCTCTTTGGGCTGTGAACAGAGCCTTTCTTCTAGAAGAAAGCAAGCGAAAAAGGGATTCATTGGCTCATCTGAGGACTTCTGCTTATGTTTCTACGGCTGTTGGTAGTTTGTCAGCTGGTTTCATTATCGTCTGGCTTTTTTATACAAACACAATATTGCTTTGCGTTCTTGTTGGTTCCTTCGTCATTCCTGTGTCTTTGTTACTGGTCAACAGGAGAAGAGAGAGGTTCAGCATAAAGCGAGCGTTGCATCACCTGGACTTGCGAAACAAGGAGAAAGTATTCAAAAGATTCTTGCTGTTGTTTTTCATTATGGGATTATCTCTTGGTTTCATAAGTGGTTACGTCTTTCCCGTGTTTTTAAGTGAAAATGGGTTTAACGCTGAAACCATCGGGATTTTCCTTGGGATACAGACTTTACTAGCTGGCTTGTTCTCCTACATGTTTGCAAAGAAGATTAGAGTCAAGAGACTCATACTTCTAAGTGGTTTCCTTTACTCCCTTGTATTGGTTTTTCTCGGTTTCTCAAGTTACATTATGGCTGCTTTTCTTGTGGTTATGTATGGTGTTGTTGATGGCTTGTTGAGTGGTGGTCAAGAGGGAATATTGCTGAGGATTTCAAAGGAAGAGTCTTATGGTACGGATATTGGTTTACTAATGATGGGTCTGCATGGAGGAACAACAGTAAGCCTAGCAGCCTCTGGATTCTTGATAGAGTTATTTGGGGGATTTATGGTTCCTTTCTTTCTGTCAGCTTCGATCTTTGTTATCTTCTATGTATCAGCTTATTTTCTCTTGAAAGAGTAGCGTCAACGTTTTATTCCTTTGGAAAACCGATTGGCAGAATATATATTGGTCTGTGGTCCAAGGGCAACTTCAAGACTTCATAGACGGTCGCCACATGGTAACTTGTGATTATGCAAACTCCTAAGCCAAAAGAAACAGCCTGTAGGATTAAGTTTTGTGTTGCATGACCAGCCTCAAGATGGACAAACCTCATAGCATTCTCAAATAACGGTGTTGCCTTCAGAGCTCTTCTGTTGTCTGCAGCCAAAACTATCGTTAGCGGCGCGGTTTTGATGGCTTCCTTGTTTAGAGGCGTCATTGCCGCTTCTAACAATTTGCCACGAATGTCCTCGTCATTTGTCAATTGAAGTGCATGTTCTCTCGGTTCATAACGATACAAACCCGTTGATAAGGCGACGTAAACTTCTAATGGATACGTTCTACCTGCGGAAGGAGCGGCTCTGTGAAAAATCTTCTTGCCTTCAGGTAAATCCTCCATGTAAGTGACTCCCTGAAGAGCCCAAAGAAGCTGCGAAACAACAGACATATCTATTTCTTCACTTGAGAAACTCCGAACAGTTCTTCTGGACTTAAGAGTAGATTCAATCGATACTTCACCACTAAATCGAGGTTGAGACAGTTTCAAGATTTTTTGCTTTTTCATCTTGCTAACTCCTTTGATTTTGCTCAAATCTTTGCTGTTTTTGTTGACACAGATTTATATGTCGTCCCTTATCTTTTGACCATAATGGGATGAGAGGTAAACGGTTTGAAAGGAGAACACAAGTACATCTCTTATTGTGGCAAGTACTATTGTGCCTTCTGTGACTACTGCAAGGGAACGATAGTTAAAGCAGCGCAGAACCTTCTTGGATTTGCTGAAAGGTATGGTTCGTTAAGGGTGATAGCCAGCGCATACAAAACCTGCAACTTTGACGAATTCATGAAGGGCTTAAAGTGGCTGGCTTCACAAGAAAAACCTTGTAAAGGTTGCCGCTTTGGAGGAGGATGGTCTTGGTGGGGAGACTGCCCGGTTCGTGATTGTTGCACTCGAAAGGGCATAGACTTTTGCTATCAGTGCCAAGAGTTTCCATGCAAAAAACTGAAGGAGGAACCTCTGCTGGATTATAAGAAGGCAATGATCGAAGCTAACAATCAAATAAAAACTGTGGGAATCGAGGTTTGGATACAACAACTCAGAAAGAAATACAAACAAGTAGCAACTACTTAGCACTTAGCATCTAGTGTCTATAATTTCGTTTTCACGAAGTCCAGCAACAAACTTTAACCTCTCGATACGCATGAAGTAAGGTTTTAGATGGAGAGACATAGATGAGCGACTCTCTAGGTGAGTTAAAGAACATTTTTTACTTTAACGTATGCGGTCAAATCAACACAGAAAAAACGTTAAAGCTTGCCATTAAACGGGCGAATGAACTGAACATAAAGAAACTGATTGTTGCTTCTGAGACAGGGCTAAGCGCTCTTAAGGCGGTCGAAATGCTTCGAGGTTCGGGAATACACCTGATAGTGGTTACTTCTGCCGCCGGCACAAAAGTCGAAAACACCGTGATTGGCGACTTGAGGATAGGCATCCCAGACAAAGAAATCTGGAACCAACTGAAAAGAGGTGGTGCCAAGATTGTGCGTGCGACCGACCCATTATATAACATTGGTGCTGGTTTAGAACACAGAGGCGTTCCTACACTGGCAACATTGATCCGTATGTGTTTGAGAACGATTAGTTCGGGAACCGCAGTGTGTGTTACGGTTGTTCTGATGGCTACTGATAATGGCGTTTTGACTGAAGGAGAAGAAGTCGTGGCTGTCGCGGGTTCATGGGTTGGTCTGGACACGGCACTGGTTATGCGGGCAGCGAATTCAGTAAATCTGCTGAAGGCAGAAGCCATGCAGATCAAAGAAATAATATGCAAACCTAGAAATCCTGCGTATAGTTGGCCCATCAACCAGAGAGATTGGGTGGGCAACCTTGAACCGTATAAAAAGTTTGCAGAGAAATAGTTGTGCTTCTGCGAGACTCGAAATCTTTGGGAAAAGCAAGCGATTTTTCTCGAATTGATCGAGAGATTCTCACGTCGATTCTAAAACTCACTTTGGAAGGGCCAGTTTCAAAAGCGTTAATTAGCAAAGATGCGAGAGTTCCTTCTCAAGTCGCTGACGAGACATTGCGAAGATTTTTTGATGTCGGATTGATTCGTTTAGGTAATAAGGCTATAGAGATTTCGTTGGCTCAGCGCATTAAGGTTGCTATTAGAGCTATTGAGTTTGGGACAGACTTTGAAAAGGTGTGTGGTTTTCTTAGTTGGCAAGAGTTTGAGAGTGTTGCTGCGATGGCTTTTGAAGCTAACAACTTTGCGGTTGAAAGGCGATTTCGTTTTGCTTGGGCTGACAGAAAGTGGGAAATCGACATCTTGGGCTGTAAAGAGCCCATAATCGCTTGTGCCGACTGTAAGCATTGGCATCACGGTTGGGGAAGATCAGTGATAACCAAGGCGGTTGAGGCTCAAGCGGAGAGGACTAAGGCTCTGGCTGAATCTCTTCACTCCAATCATATGATGCACAGAAAGTTAGGATTAACCAACTGGAAACAAAGGACCTTAATTCCATTAATTCTGTCATTAGTTCCAGGTCCCTTCAAATTCTACAAAAAAGTGCCAATAGTCCCGATTCTGCAACTCCAAAACTTCCTAAGCGAACTACCAGCACACACAGACATGGTGACGAGTTTTAGATAGGAAAAATTTAAAAGGCAGTTTTGTTTTGAAGCAAGAAATTGCTAAAATTCGAAAAATATTATTTCATATTTTAGAAGAATAAGTTAAAAAATGTGCCACAAGATTGATAGAAGATTTTTAGATAGAAAAATTACAAAAAACATTCACAAAAACACAGTGTAGAAGAGAGAAATTAGCAAAATCTTATACACTTTTTCCATGACAGTGAAAAACTAAAGGGCGCTATCCGATTATTTTAACGCTAGTTCCTATAGCTTGTCCTGGCAAGCCTCTGCTGAACCTTGCTCTCACCAGCCCTCTTTTTCCGTGCAACGCAACAATCTTTCCCCTGGTTTTGCGTTCGCCAGCAGGCCAGGTAACCTTCCGACCTATAAGACGTGCAGCCTTTTCTGATGATTTGATGCCAGAAAATTGGAGAATGTACTCCTTGGAGTGCTGGGTTTTAGGGCCTGTTCTATAGTTCACGATGAAGCCATAGAGGATTTGAGACATAGTTCTTCACCTTTGTTCATGGGTGCCTTTAGTGTGGAGGATAAACAAATATGTTTTGCAGTAAATAGACCCATCAACCGCTGAAAGAAGCCTTTGTCTTAACTCTCTTTTTTCTTTTTTTATCCCAAAGAGAAGAAGAACAAAATTATTTTTTCTCTCCCCCTCCTATAGAGAGAGGCTCACACGCGCACACAAAACCCCAAAACTCTCAGCTCATGCTTCTATCTTGCCTTCCATCCATGCGCAAGTCATATATATTATTAAAAAGAGCTAAGCACTTCTCTAAAGTGATTAAAATGACAACAGACAATTTAAGTTCTATCTACGATAAACTGATGGAAAAAGCCAAAGAAATACTCACCCTTCAATCCATCACAAGCATCGTCGGTTGGGACATGGAAACAAAGATGCCCCCAAAAGGAATCAATCTAAGAAGTCAGCAACTCGCCATGCTAAGTCAAATCGAACACAAGATGAGCACTAATCCTGAAATCGGAGCCCTACTGGAAAAAATCAAGAAACACCCAAAACACGACTCCCTTGACACGATTCAAGAGAGAAACGTGTATCTAATAAAGAAAACCTATGACGAACAAACCAAACTACCAGAAAAGCTCGTAGTAGAAACCGCAAGACAACAAGCCATAGCAATCGATACATGGAAAAAAGCAAAGGCCGCCAGAAACTTCCCAAAGTTTAAGCCAGAACTCGAGAAACTTACAAACCTGAAAAAAGAAGCGGCTGAAATCCTAATGAAAGTGAAAGAAACCCCAACACCCTACGACGCCCTAATCGACATCTTTGAACCAAAAATGACCGCTGAGATGATAACCAAGATTTTCAACGAGCTGAAGAAAGGCTTAATCTCTATAATCAAGAAGTGCGAAACCGCACCGAAACAGCCCGACACATCTTTCTTTAAGCGTAAAGTTCCTATCGATGTCCAACGTGAGATTTCTAATTCCCTCGTGAAGTTTATCGAATACGATGTAGAGTCAAAAGAAGCCGGAGGCAGAATCGACGAGACGGAGCATCCCTTTACAACTGGCTACTTTGACGATGTAAGAATCACCACACACTATTATGAGGACAGGTTGGCGTCCTCTCTGTTCTCCGTGTTACACGAAAGCGGTCACGCCATCTATGAGCAGAATCTGAAGCGAGAATGGATGTTTCAACCAGTTGGCACTGGCTGCTCCCTAGGATTTCATGAATCTCAGTCGCGTTTCGTAGAAAACATTGTAGGGCGATCCAGAGAATTTTGGACTTACTACCTCCCAAAACTAAAAGAACTCACAGGCAATGCGTTTTCTGATGTCAATTTGGACACTTTCGTCTTTGCCATAAACCAGGTTAAACCTTCCAAGATTCGTGTTGAGGCAGACGAGGTTACATACTGCCTTCACATCATCATCCGCTTTGAGATCGAACGCGAGTTAATGGCTGATAAAGTCAAAGTGGCAGAACTTCCCGGTATCTGGAATCAAAAGTACAAGGATTATCTCGGCTTGGAGATCGAAAACGACTCCGAAGGCGTAATGCAGGACACACACTGGGCTAGTGGTCTCTACGGTTATTTCCCAACATACGCTTTAGGCAACATTTACAGTGGACAAATCCGCGTTCTAATGGAAAGAGACATACCCAACTGGAGAGACCAAATTAAGAAAGGAAACTTTCACAACGTTAAACAATGGATGATTGAAAACATCTATCACTATGGGAATCTTTACGACCCTGCAGACCTTATCAAGAAGGTTACTGGAGAAAAAATCAACGCCAAGTACTACCTAAATTATCTTAATGATAAGTATTCGAAGTTGTATGGATACTAAATGAGACAGTAGAAAAATTAAAGTCTAAAATTACCCTTATCCTTCTTCATTACACGCACTTGTTCAGGCAACTCTCCCTTCTCCCAAGTGTTCCAGTTAATCTCGCGAAATATCCATCTCCTGCCAAAATGGGCAGCCAAAATTGTATGTTTATATTTGGGATGAACGGGGATCAACTGGTCAAGGAAACAAAACAGTTTCTCAACTTGTCTCCTCGGAAAGTAGGCGTAGTCCTGTGCTTTTTTCACTTCGAAGGCGTAAATGTGCTGGTCTTGTCTGGCAATAATGTCAGGTAAGGGATTTAGGCTCGGATTACTGACTGGCACTCGAACAGCCTTATACCCATGTTTTTGAAGGTTCTTAACCAAGGCGACTTCGCTACGAAAACCTCTCTTACGCCACTTTGGAATGTCACTTTTGACACGAGTTTTGCCCATTCTGTCTCCACTAATATGCTTACTTTTGGATATAATTATCTTCATATCTTTTTCCTTTGATCTTGGATTTTGGGGTTTGTGTGCGCGTATGAGAACCTCTCTATAGAGAGGAGAAGGTTGCTTTTTGGGACGCTTCCTATAATAGTCATGTTGATCGCTTGGTTTAGTGTGAGTTTGGTATATGCTTTTGTATACGGAAATATGGTCGAAAAAAGACACAACAAAGTTACACAGAATAGCCCCTACCAAACACTACAAAATGATGACTCTTCTACATAAGCTCCCGAGCTAATCGTTCCCTCTGCCTACGGATGTGTCTACGACTATAACCAACATACTCATCTATGGTCCTTGTAGACTTCCATCCAAACCACGCCTTCATCTCAGGGATAGTGGTTGTCGAATCCTCTAAGAATCTTGTCGCCCTGTTCAACCTAAAATAGTGTGGATAACGTCTCGGCATGACTCTCTTAACTATACGCCACGCTGTTTCTTCTGAGATGTTCCACACTCTGCGGGTGGGGTTAGCCAAAGTTCTTCTGGTTCGGTCGACCTGCTTTATGATAAGGCCGACAAAGGGATAATCAACAGAAATCTCTAAGGGTTCTCTTTCACCACCCTTCTTTGGTGGGCAATTCACGATCAAGAGATCGTCCTTGATTTGGAAGTCTTCCTTCACCCTTTCAATGACTTCTGCTCTACGGACTCCAAACCAATATAAAAATGCTAACAGAGATTTGTCTCTCAACGGATCAACAAACTCGCCATTCTGCATCATGTCTTTGAACGCTTGAAGGTCTATGGGCTCAGTTTGCTTTCCATATTTATAATGATGTTTGTAAGGGTTCCCACGTTTCTTGCTCATGTCCTCACTTTCTTCCCGAAATTCGTGAAATAGAATTGTTCTTTTATTTCATTTCAACAATATATTAACATTTCTTTTTCTACCAGCGTTATGTTTCATAATCATTTACTATAGTAAAGCGTGCTATGGGGGCCATCAACAATGGCTTCCGGAGACGAAGGTTTGGTTTCGGTTGGAAAGCATGTGAGGCTGTGGATCCATACATTGGATACTGTAGAAGGCACATTCGTAGACAAAGAGAGAGTGAGAAGAGAAATTAGAGTAGTCTTGTTGATGCTTGTGTATAGGGAAGTTTCTCTGTGGTGACTGGTTGGTTTTGGTGACGGTTAAGAATCTGAGTTTACGAATGCATCCAGAATCACCAAATATTACCATTTAAACGTTACAGATAGAGAAAAATGGCTGGTTTTGTCTACATAAATAACTCAACAAGTGTTGCCTCTCATCAGAAGGGCGAGAAAAACAGTTCTTTTTGACGGTGAAGTAAGCCATTATTAACCATGTGAGGCTAGGGTGGTGTATACAAAAGCATCAACAAGAATTGCTTTGAGACCTTGGTCTGCTTTCATTCTCCTATTTGGAGCTTAAACCCACAACTTAAAAGATGAGTTCTTCCAACCTTCTATGTATGGATTATGAGAATCACAAGCGCCTCGAAAGTTACATTAGAAAGGTCAACCTTCGTGATCTACTGAAAGAACTGAAGGCGCCAAACATAGACATTGCAATCGAAGAAGTTCAGCACTTTACCGAAAAAGAGGCGGAAAAACGTGATCAGATCGTCTTAGGGTATTTCGGAGAAGCAGGAGTGAAGCGTATCGTCAGTCTAATGGTCCACCATCTGTTATCGCCACCTAAACTGGGAGACGATGCCAAAATTTTAGACGTGGGCGCCGGATCAGGTTTTTTCACCGTAAAAATTGACGAAGAACTGCGTCCTCAAGCACCTCGAAATGCGTTTTATGCTATGGATATCACACCCGCCATGCTAAAAGTTCTAACGAGAAAAACTGGTAAAATAGTGCCCTTCTTGGGTATCGCAGAAAACGTACCTGGAAGCATAAGGCAAGCACAGAAATACTTACGGGTTCCCAGCAAATACGATGCTGTGATTTCAACTCTCACATTACATCATTGTTTAGATACAGCCAAAGTGTTCGAAGGCATACGGGATGTCTTGGAGAAAAACGGAAAAGCCGTGATTGTCGACCTTTGCGAGCACTCCTTTGAAGAGTTTAAGAAAGAAATGGGTGATGCCCATCTCGGGTTTAATCCTTCACTCGTTAGGAAACTCGCTGAAAAGTTTTTCTCCCATGTTTATGTAGAGAAAATACCAGGGATTTGTTGCGAATGCTCTGGCAAATCAGCCGAACTTTTCGTTATGGCTCTGAGAAACTAACATGCCTCTAGGTAATACCATCCCTTTGCCCTGACTTAAGTGTCGTGGTATCTGCTATTTTGCATGTTCACAGTTTCAATGGTTAAATGAGAGCCTTCGTTGACAAAGAATTTGCCATTGTGTTTTCCCTTTGTAATCCGCAACCTTTTTTATTTTTAAGGAAGTAAGTTTTGGACTAAGGAAGATGATGATGGATGAAAGTCTTTAATGAAAGCTTCACGTTTTCCACAAGAGGTGAAATTGACTTCACCGACCTTACGAACAAAGTCGATGAAGTTGTGAGAAAGTCAGGGGTTAAGAACGGTCTTGCACACGTGTTTGCTCCACACGCTACTGGCATCTTAATCTTAACCGAGTATGAGCCAAGTTTGGCAAACGACATCAAAAACATCCTTGAAGACTTGATTCCAAAGCGTGCAGCCTATCAGCATCCCAGCAACGCCCATTCCCATCTCAGATCCATGCTTCTGTGTCCAGACAAAACGTTACCTGTGATTGATGGAAGAGTGGTTTTGGGCACTTGGCAGTCTCTGGTTTTTGTGGAAACCGATGTACATCCAAGACACAGAACAGTAGTTGTACAAGTTATTGGAGAATAGAAACTGTAGTATTCTTTAGAATCTCAACGAGACCACGTTCTTTCTTCAGGATTTGAGAAGATGCGACGTTTCTTCGGCGAAAACGCCGACGTCCTATAAATAACTTTTATAGTAAAGATGTTTAAATAAGATGTTGTTTCTACTTGTTTGTCTTTATTTTTGCGTCATTTAAGCTATAAGACTGAAGCGTCGATCTTCTTCGAGAATTTTATCGGAAGAAACCATTATTTTTCCTCTTCTTCCAATCTCTTTTTTAAGAGGTGATTCAATCGTATTTTTTGGAGGTGAACATTGGTAATTGGAATCTTTCATGAACAAAACCAGTGGATGAAATATGATTATATAAAATTCGGATGACTTCGCTCTTCTAATTCAGTTTTTGTCGAGGGAAGGTTCGTACTGCGCGTGCGAGCGGATTTTAGAGCGTTTTCTACTACGCATGCAATGGAAGCAGATGCACACGATTGATTTTGTCATATGTGTATGTTTTAATCGACTAGTTCTGCTTTGATTATTCTGACTTCTTGTAGTGGCCTGTCGTTTTCGTCTGTCTCTACTTCTGCAATTCTGTCAACTACATCCATTCCTTGTACGACTTTCCCAAAAACTGGATGCTGTGAGTCCAAGTGGTTATTGTTCACAAGATTAATGAAAAACTGGCTGCTTCCAGTATTTGGACCTGCATTTGCCATCGCCATTGTGCCCCTATCATTGCGATTGTGATCCGTAAATTCATCCGGTATTGCTGGTATTGAAGGATCTCCATATCCTGTGCCAGTAGGATCTCCCCCTTGAATCATAAAGCCTTTAATTACCCTGTGAAAAATAGTCCCATCATACACTCCTTGTTGGACCAAGTTCTTGAAATTTCCAGTTGTAACAGGCATGTCACCATATAGTTCGATGATTATGTCTCCTACATTCGTCCTAAGCAAAACCCTAGACCAATCATTCTTACCGATGGCGTTTCGATATGCGGTTCGATACGCGCTCCCACTTGCAATCTGCCACCCAACTATGTATACAGTCACATTCTCAGTCCATCCATTTGTCTGATTATACAGAATGTCAACTTGGGAGCGATTCATGTAGCGTCCAGCATACGTGAAGTTGTTCCATGCCCAAGCATAATAGTATGAGGTTTTGTTTGCTTGCTTTATCTCCGTCCAAGCATCCCGTATATGCTCATGTCTTTCCGTGATCCATTCACGATAATAATCTTCGAAAATCTTCCTTCCTATCTCTGCAAGAGTTTCATTGTAGTTTTGGATGAAGGGAAAGTTTGAGTCGAAAGGGTTAATTCTTGGCGGAGCAACCGATATCTCTTGGCGAATGGGCAAAAGATATTTGCCGATTCTATTTTGTGCCCTTTGAGTGAGTATGTAGTCTATGAAAGATTTCGCTTCATTAAGATATGTGCCTTTCTGAAAGATGGCGATTGGGTCTGGTTGCAGTAGTGTGGCGTCTAGGTATGTGAAGTTGACGTTTGGGTAGTCTATCATCTTGTCGTAGGCGTGGAGGTCTGGAAGAATTGTCAAAGGCTTGTAACCAGAGGCAACTTTCAAGGTACTCTCCATTTCATCATTATCGTATCTTTCAACAAAAGCCGACAATCTGACTAAGTATTCCCATCCTGAGGTCCAGTTTTGGAATCCATCTGTCGTGAACATTCTGGCTTGCAGTATAAGGGAAATGAAGGGAGATAGCAGTTCAGAATTTGAGGGAGCAACCATAGTTATTTTTCCCTCATACCTTTCGTCCAAGAGGTCTGTCCAGATTTGGGGCTTGGATAAACCAAGCAGGCTTAGTGAATTTTCATTGTACATCAGTCCCAAACCATATAAGCTTGCCGCATACCATGACGGAGTGCTGTGGTTCAAGTTCAGGTCCATTAGAGGAGCGAAGTGGCAGGTTTGGTTTATCTCGTCTTTGTGAGTTGAGTTGTAAGTGAACAAACCAGCGTAGGCGTTTTCAAAGAGAGACAATGGTCCTCCCCACCAAATCTCTGCTCCTGGGTCTCTGTAGGTGGTTATAGCCTTTTGGTATGCTGTCTGCGGAGCGACCAGAGTTATTGTTACTTCTATTTGGGACCCATACGTCTCTTCATACCAGGTCTCAAAGTCAGCAGTTATCTCATTCATCAGTTGAGGAGAATGAGTGTACAATACGCGAAGGTATGTGGAATGAGGAACGACGTAATAATAGTAGCCCGCAACGGCTATGCTTACTCCGAAAAGTAAGGTTACAAGGATCATGACCCAAGCGTATGTGGATAACTTCAACATCTCAGTTTCCTCGGACGCAACCATTTAACAATCGAGTAACGTTAAAATTTATCGGTTACGAAAGAAAATATGGAATGCGCCTTATTGTCAAATACTCAAAGGATGTTCCTAAAGGATACGTTGGCTTATCCAAGACTGTCATGGAAACCTTTGGTATCCAAGAAAATCAGAGAATAAAGCTTGTTTTGACACGACCTAAACCATTAGTTCCTCCGGGCGAGTTCAAATTAAGAGTCGTTGGAAAAGAAATTTCTGATGGAGAGGCTCATGTAAATCCATCGTTAAAGTGGAAGAGCCTAAAAGAATGGGACAAAGTCGAAATCTCTACAGATGTAAGTAACCTAATCGAACGCTCATTCCTCTTCCCTTAAACCTTTCTCAGACTCTTCCACTCTATGACTTTTATGTTCTGGCGATGAAATACTTTCTGTAGGGTTTGAACCCAACTTTTGTGTATGCTCTTATTGCTGGTGGGTTGTTGCTTTCTACATGGATTAGGGCTATGTTTGATTTTGCAGGATTTGTTCCACTAAAGCGGAGACTATGGAGGTTGCGTAGCCTCTGTTTCTGTGCTTTTCGTGAGTCACCACCGTTGCTATATTGCTTCCCCAAGTATCAAGAGTTGCACCTCCAACCGAAACCAGCTGCGTATCTACCTTTATTCCCAACCAGAGGCGTTCATGCATCCTCTCAGCTATCTGCGTTGACGCAGTTTCTCCCCACCATTCTGGATCCCCCATGTCTCATCAAAGCCGCGATGTCCTCGGCATCAGCAGCAGACAGCCTGACTAATGGATGCTTTCTCTGCGGTGTTTCTTCTCCTCTTCTTAAAGTCATTAGAATAATTTCAAGAGTTTTTCTTACGTTCTTGAATTTGTCCAAGATCAAGGCTCTGTGTTCTTCGAGCCCTTGTATTTCGACTTTGCCAATATCAAGCCTGGCAAGAAGAGTTTTTGCTGCTTCCACGCTTCCTCTCAGTTGTACTATTCTTTGTCTGTAGACCAGCATCATTCCGTCTAAGCGATTCTCTCGGTTAAGAGCTAAAAGTACTTGGGTAGAAGCTCTGTCACGTTTCATGTCAAGAATGAAGAAATAGTGGTGGGGTATGTCTTGGTATACGTGTTTCCAGAAGAGGGGCTCCAATCTGGAATCAAGGGGTAACACCTTCATAACTCTGTCCTCCAAATGTCAATTACTATGAGAAAACTAGCTATCTATTACGAGTAGATGGATAACACCTTTCTTATTCCGTTCAGCGTCACGTGATATTTGTCGACCCCTTCTGTTTTAGTAAAGCCCACATAACCAAGTCCAATCAGATTTTGGAGATGAGACTGCACGGCTGAGATCTCCATTGCGGTCCAATCGCAAATCTCTTGTAGAGACAATGACCTTTCTGGCGTAGTTGCGCCTATGTTGTGTAACATGCAGAGAAGAC
>Ga0315314_1003212_pt1 | contig 12961 bp, 11 predicted proteins | sample TDP9_MG_FD_203631 | JGI IMG/M metagenome (GOLD analysis project Ga0315314, IMG submission 203631) | Freshwater sediment microbial communities from Lake Towuti, South Sulawesi, Indonesia - TDP9 | ecosystem: Environmental > Aquatic > Freshwater > Lake > Sediment | place: Indonesia: South Sulawesi...
GGAAAGCATCTGCCCGTTGCGGAAGATTTCTTCCAAAAAGAAAAGGACCACTGATACTCAGTCAGTAGTCCTTTTTCACTTCTCTTCAACACGTTAAGCGATCGGCTCGTCAGAGATGGCCCTGCCTTCTGTTTCATAGGTGATCCCTGTCCTGCTTACCTATTCAGACGCTGGCCGCTTCGCCCATGGGGGAGACGAGGATCTTCCAAGATGCCATCAGCTGCCGGGCCATCCTTGAGAGTACAAAAGCGATTGACAGCCACAAGCGATGGGAGTAAATAGCTGAGCAGCGAGAATAGAGAATCAGATTCCCATTCCGTTCCGTTGCATGACCCTATCTCTTCCTGCGATCATGCTATCTCAGGGCAAGGAGGTGCAACTTTGATGAAGGGATTTTTGGCCATTCTTTTGTCTTGGTTTCTCCTTTTCAGCTTGGCTGGACAGGCCTGGGCGCAACAAGATTCTATGAAGACGGTTTTTCAAGATGCCGGCTTTGGGGGATTGGCCGGTCTTCTGGTGGGAGGGGCCTTTCTGGTCTTTACCGATGAACCGGGGGATCACCTCGACTATCTTGCCTACGGGGCAGCGGTCGGGGTCCTTGCGGGTGCCGCCTTCGGAATCTATTCGGTGTCCCGTCCCCTCTTTCTGGTGGAGCAGGGAGGGCTTCGTGGGCAAATACCGCTGCTGAAGGTCGAGATGGAGCAGCCGGCCAAAGCAATCTCTCAGGTTCGGTACTCGCTGACCCTTATGGAATGTCACTTCTGATGACTTTCTTTCGCCACTCTTGAAGTCGCATAACTTACAACGAGGGTCCCGTCCCAATCAAATCGGCTTTGTTTCACTGCAACAGCATGAGATGAAAGTTGGACGGAAATAGAGCATGACGAAGAGACGGCAAACCATTAGGATTCGGCTACCCCGATATGAAGGCAACCGTCTCAATTGGCGCAAGGCGATCCATGAAGAACTCGCAAAGGCATCAACCCATATCGACATCCGTAGGGATGACCCAATCGAATTGATTGTTGCCTTATACTTCGACACCATCGCAGTCCGTTGGCATGATGTCGATAATCGTCTCAAAGACATAATGGATGCCCTCCAAGGACGACTCGGTGATCCCAAGTCGATCAAGGCACAGCATCCGATCATTCCGAACGACAATCAGATCTACAAAGTCCACATTGAGAAGTTCGTCGCCCCTCAGCAAAGTCTGGGGAAAGGCCATCTGATCGTTAAGAAGTACCATCGAAGAAAGGGAACGCCCAACCAGGCGTTGTAGCCGACCTGTCACGCTTGCATTTCTGCCCTACCGCGACAGAGTATGTTTAAAAGGGCCGAGTCGAAGGGGGGCAGGCAAGCGCGCCAGGCGGCTAAACGCTGCGTTGGACATTCCCATGCCGACCGTTCTCTCCCATCCGGCAGTTCCCCTCGCCTTGGGTCTTGGCCTGGGTCGACCGGATGCGCGGCAGGCGGCGCGCCGGTCAATGGGCTACCAAGGTGGATCTGTTTGGTGTCGGTTCGGTTTTTCCCTTGACAAAAGGGAGGCGATGGGATAGTCAGCATGGAAATAAAAGCCCAGCGGCTCATGGCAGGGATTCTGCTTACCAGAGATAGATTTGGGCGAGGTAGAACGAAGGCCAAAGGAGAGATCCTGATGAGGAAGGTAATTCATCGTGCACCCACCGTGGATGAAGGAATCCTGCAGCAATACCGAGGCTTCTTGCAGCTCTTCAGCCCCACCTGCGTGATCGCCGATTCCATGGAGCGGTCGGGGGTGATGAGGAGTCACATCAAACCGATCGATCCGGGAAACTGTCGGGTCTGCGGCCCCGCCCTCACCGTCCGCCTCTTTCCCGGCGATCTGGTGGATTGCCTGGATGCCCTGGGGGTTGCGCGGAGAGGCGATCTCATCGTGGTGGATGCCCGAGGGGAAACCGAGACCTCCATCTGGGGAGGACTGATGGCCGGCCTGTGCAAACAGAAAGGGGTGGTGGGGGCCGTCATCGATGGGGCCTGTCGGGATATCGACGAGGTCAAGTATCATCAGTTTCCCCTCTTCTCGCGGGCGATCGTCCCTCGCTCCACTCATACCCCTTACTCCAAGCGGATGGAGCCCATCGAGATCAATGTCCCGATCGAGTGCGGCGGGATCATTGTGAATCCGGGCGATCTGGTGGTGGCCGATGAGGTGGGGGTGGTGGTGGTTCCTTTGGGGGAGGCCGCCCCGGTCGCGGAAAGGGCCAAAGATCTCTTTGAGAAGGAGGAGTTGACCCGACGCCGGATCGCGGAAGGGAAGACCCTGGAGCAGATCCTGGAGGAATTCGGAAGGCTGTGAGCAATGAAGGAGCCGGTTGGCCCTGACCTCAAGCTGATAGAGATTCATCGGGCGGCCAATGACGAGGAGGCCCTGGTCATCAGGGGCCTGTTAGAGAGCCAGGGGATCCGCTGTATCCTGCGCTCGCCGGTGGTTCATGCCGTGCATCCCTTCAGCATGGACGGCCTGGGAGAGGTGAGAATCCTGGTGGCAGAGGCGGATGAACTGGAGGCTAAGGCTCTCCTCTCGAGCGCGGGGAAACGAATTCCTCCCCGTCTTCCAAGGGGTAAGAGGGTTCGATAGAAGGAGGATTGAGATGCTGCCGTTTGAGGAGGCCCAGAAGATCGTCCTGGAAAGTATTGAGGTCCTGGGCTTGGAGAAGGTTCCTCTCCTTTCGGCACTGGATCGCGTTTTGGGAGAGGAGGTCATCTCTGGACTGGATATCCCCCCTTGGGATAACTCGGCGGTGGATGGCTTCGCCGTGCGGTCAGCCGATGTGGAGGGGGCATCCCCGGATCGGCCCGCCCTGCTCCGGGTGATCGAAGATCTGCCCGCAGGGAGGGTTTCCGCCAAGACCATCCGGGCAAAAGAGGCGATCCGCATCATGACCGGCGCTCCCATGCCCGCCGGAGCGGACGCTGTGGTCATGGTGGAGGAGACGAAGGCAGAGGGGGAATCGGTGCGGATCTTTCGAGCGATCAAGTCAGGAGCCAATGTGCGGCGACGGGGGGAGGATCTGAAATCGGGATCGAGGGTCTTCTCACCCGGAGTGGCCTTGGGAGCAGCGGAGATCGGGGTGCTCGCCTCCCTCAATAAGGGCTCGGTATTCGTTCACCGCCGACCGCAGGTGGCGGTCCTGGCCACCGGGGACGAGCTGGTGGAGGTGGGGGAGCCGCTCAAGACCGGACAGATCATCAGCAGCAACACCTATACCCTCATCTCTCAGATCAAGCAATGCGGGGGGGTCCCCATTGACCTGGGCATTGCCAGAGACGATCTGCCGTCGCTGCGAAGGCGGCTGGAAGAAGGGGCCCAGGCCGATCTCCTGATCACCTCGGGTGGCGTCTCCATGGGGGAGTACGATCTGGTCAAGGTGGCCCTGGAGGGGATGGCGGGGGAGGTGAAGTTCTGGCGGGTGGCCATTCGACCGGGCATGCCCACCGCCTTTGGAATCTTGAAAGGGAAGCCCTTTTTTGGACTCCCCGGCAATCCGGTCTCCTCCATGGTCTGTTTTGAGCTGTTTGCCCGGCCCGCCCTGCGCAAGATGGGAGGCCATTCCCATCTCTTTCGTCCCTCCCTCGAGGCGGTGGCAAAGGCAGAGATCCGGACCAAAGCAGGAAGAAGGCATTTCCTGCGGGTTCGATTGGAGCGCAAGGATGGGCAGATCTATGCAGACCTCACCGGGGATCAGGGCTCGGGAATCCTCACCTCGGTGGCCCATGCCCATGGCTTGGCGGTGATCCCGGAGGATGCCCCGCTAATCAAAGCTGGAGAAAAGGTGAAGGTCCTGCTGCTGGACAAGGGCCTGAATTCTCTGGAATAGGGGAGTCGGCTTTGAATGGGGACCTCTCCAGAGAGGAGGCGAGGGAAAGCACCTTCCAGCGAAGATGGCATAATGTCGAGGCGGAAGAGGTACTAAAGTTCTTTGCTTCGGGGCCCGGGGGCCTCTCCCGGGAGATCGCCGCCGAACGGCTCAAACGATTCGGTCTGAACGAGCTCCAGGAAAGAGGCAAGACTCCCTGGCCCCTGGTCTTCTTGCGTCAGTTCGCCAGTCCCCTGATCTACATCCTGCTCCTCGCCGCGGCCATCGAGTTCATCTTCCTGAACAAGCCTGCCGATGCGGCCGTCATATTGGCGGTCGTCTTTCTGAACTCCCTTATCGGTTTCTTACAGGAACACAAAGCAGAACAGGCCATGGAGGCCTTGAGGCGCCTGGCTGTCCCTCAGGCGAAGGTATTGCGGGAGGGGAGAGCCACCAGAATCCCGGCCCGCCAGTTGGTCCAGGGGGATGTCATCCTGCTGGAGGCAGGAGATAGGGTTCCTGCAGATGGGAGGCTTTTCCAGGCGACCAATTTATTGGTGGACGAATCCATCCTCACCGGCGAGTCAGCTCCGGTGGAGAAATTCACTGCTCCCATGGAGGGCGAAGTCAGCATAGCGGACATGGGCAACATGGTGCACATGGGCTGTGCGGCGGTCAGTGGGAAGGGGGTGGCGGTAGTGACTGCCACCGGCATGAGCACGGAAATCGGAAAGATCACTGCCCAGATTCAGGAGGTCAAACCCCCACCCACCCCCCTTCAGTTGAATGTGGCCCAATTGGGACGCTATATAGGGGTTCTGATCCTGGGACTGGTTGGGCTGCTCATGGTCATCGGTCTGGCCAAGGGATATGGATTCGAAGAAATCTTCACCTTGGGAATCGCGGCGGCGGTCTCTGCCATCCCGGAAGGCTTGCCGGTTATGGTGACCGTGGTTCTGGCCCTGGGAATGAGGCGGATGGCCAGAAAACATGCCCTGATCAGAAAACTTCCGGCCGTCGAGACGATGGGCGCGGTTACCATCATCTGTTCCGACAAGACGGGCACCGTCACTCAGGGCGAGATGACGCTCCGGGAGATGTATCTGGACGGGAGATGGATAAAGATCACGGGGGTTGGCTATCATTTGCAGGGAGAGTTCCTGGAGGACGGCCGGCCGATCGAGCCTGCAAGAGATGAGGGCCTTATGTTAGCCCTCAAGATTGGTGCCCTGTGCAATGACGCCTTCTTAAGACGAGGAGACGGCGACTACCGGGTGCTGGGTGATCCCACTGAGGGGGCCTTGCTGATCGCTGCCCTCAAGGCCAGATTGGATCAGGAAGTATTGCAAGAGATGCACCCTCGGCAGGCAGAACTCCCCTTTGAAAGTGAGAAGCGCTACATGGCAACCCTGCACGCCGCCGGCGACGGTAAGGCCTTTGCCTATGTGAAGGGGTCGGTAGATAAGGTATTGGCGATGAGCCGCCATGTTTACGAAGGGGGCCGGTCCTGGGAGATGTCCCCCGAAAAGAGGAAGGAGATCGAAGGAGCCAACCTTCACATGGCCACGAGAGCCTTGAGGGTGATGGCGCTTGCCTACCTGGAGTGTCCCTCCTCCTCTCCGGAGCGACTTTGCATGGGACGCCTGGACGGGTCCCTCACCGTGGTGGCTTTGGTGGGGATCATGGACCCGCCCCGCCCGGAGGCAAAGGAGGCCGTGGCCGCCTGCAAGGCTGCCGGCATCAAGGTAGTCATGATCACCGGAGACCAGAAGGCCACCGCGGAGGCCATCGCTAAGGAGCTTGGTTTGCCCCCGGGGGAGGCGGTAGGTGGCCTGGAGCTGGGCAGGATGGAGGACGAGGAACTTCGAAAGCGGATCGAGGGAATCTCTGTTTTCGCCCGAGTGGAGCCCCTTCAAAAATTAAGGATTGTAGAGGACTTGAAATCCAGGGGGCACATCGTCGCCATGACCGGGGATGGAGTGAACGATGGCCCGGCATTGAGGACCGCGGACATTGGGATCGCCATGGGGATCAAGGGTACCGATGTGGCCCGCGAGGCCTCGGACATGGTCCTCCTGGATGATAACTTCGCCTCCATCGTCTCGGCGGTGGAAGAGGGGAGGGTGATCTTCAGCAACATCCGCCGCTCGATCTTTTTCCTGTTAAGCACCAACATGGGGGAGCTATTCACCTGGACCGCCAGTCTCCTGGCTGGGATTCCCCTCCCGGTGGTGGCCGTCCAGATCCTCTGGATCAACCTGGTGACGGACGGGGTATGTACCATACCGCTGGGTATTGAACCGAGGCACGGCAATGTTCTGGAGGTACCTCCTCGCCGGCCAGGATCGGGGATCGTCGACCGGGGGATGCTCTTTCGGATTGCCTACCTGGCCATATTCATGGCCCTGGGCACCTTGCTGGCATTTAAATGGGAGCTGGCCAGGGTAGGATTGGAAGAGGCCCGAACGATCGCTTTCTGTATCCTGGTGGCCTTCCAGTGGTTCAATGCCCTGAACGCCCGATCGGACCGAGAGTCCCTCTTCAAGCTGGGCCTCCTGGGCAATCGGTGGCTGTTAGTTGGGATTGCGGGGGCCATTCTTCTCCAGGCGGCCATTATCTATCTGCCGATTTTCCAGAGGCTGTTTTACACCGTACCGCTGGGGATGGATGATTGGGGACTTATTACCTTGGTCGGGGGTAGCGCCTTGATTGCCGAAGAGCTGCGCAAGGCAATTGCAGCTAAGAGTTTCAACAAGGGGAAGCTATAAGCCCGCCGGGTTGGCGACCCAAAGAGGAGGAGAGGGGAATGAACGGCAAATCCTTACAGGGAGCATGGAAGATTGCAACCATCATGGGGATCCCGATACGGGTGCATTTCACCTGGTTGATTGTCTTTGGGCTGATCACCTGGTCACTCTCTTCTTATTATTTCCCCAAAGTGGCTCCTGAGCTCCCGGCAGTCTCTTACTGGATCAAAGGTATCCTCGCAGCTCTTCTGCTTTTTGCCTCGGTGGCATTCCATGAACTTGCCCATTCATTTGTGGCCAGGAAATACAAGATCTCCATCACCAACATCACCCTGTTCATTTTTGGAGGCGTTGCGCAGATGAAAGGAGAGCCTCCCCACCCAAAGGCGGAGTTTTGGATGGCCATCGCCGGTCCGATTTCCAGTTTTCTGCTGTCGGGCTTTTTTGCCCTCCTCCATATGAATGTAGGAGGCAGCGCAGGGATCCTTTTTTCCTACCTGGCACAAATCAACTTCCTTCTTGCCGTCTTCAACCTGATCCCTGGCTTTCCCATGGACGGGGGAAGGGTGTTGAGGTCAGTGCTCTGGAGAAGGAAAGGAGACTACTTCTATGCAACCCGGAAGGCATCGAGTATTGGCCAGACGATCGCCTTGTTCTTCATCGTATATGGCGTGCTTTCGATTTTCATGCGCCTCCCTGGGGGGCTCTGGTTGATCCTCATCGGCTGGTTTCTCCATATGGCAGCCCAGGCGAGCTATCAGCAGGTAACCCTTCAGGAGACGCTTTCCGGCATCAAGGTCAAGGATATCATGGTGAAGGATATGGTGACCATCAATCCATCGATGACTGTGAATCAGGCGGTCAACGAGTACTTCCTCAGACATGGATATGGGGGATTTCCGGTCATTGATGATGGGAGATTCCTGGGCATCCTCACCCTGAAAGAGGTCAAACACATTCCCAGGGAGAGATGGGGAGAGGTCAGGGTCTCCGATGTTATGGTGCCGCATGACAAGAAGTGGGAAGTCTCTTTGGAAGACGATGTCATTAAGGCCCTTGAATTGATGATCAGAGAGGACAAGGGGCGGGTGGTGGTTACCGAGAAAGACAGGATCACCGGTCTGATTACCAGGAATGGGATTGCACGGTATGTGCAGATCATGGGGAAGTGACAACGGGTGTCCTGGGTCAACGGGATATGGGCATCACAAAGTGGCCACCCTTCATGAGATTGAGATGGGAGAGGACCGGTCGGCTTTCCCAGCAAGAATGAAGGCCTTGAAGAAATCGATAAGAATAGTATTATGTCCCCGGATGTTCGGATGTTCGCGAAGAATCAAGTATGGCGTCCCTTGAATTATCCATGTTGACAACAAAGGACGAGAGGAGTAACTAGCAAATAACAGAGGTTCCAGTGGAATCAATCAGGGAGAAAGCTTTATGATAGGGCAAAATGTGGATATCTCGATGGAGGCCATCCAGGAGTTCTGCCGTCGGTATCGGGTGCGGGAACTCGCGGTCTTCGGCTCGGCCCTGCGCGGCGATTTCAGCGCAGCCAGCGATGTGGATCTATTGGTGGAATTTGAGCCGGAGGCACAGATAGGCTTTATAACCCTGTCCAGAATGCAGAGGGAGCTTTCGGCCATCTTGCATCGCCAGGTGGATTTGGTCCCCAAGGAAGGTTTGAAGCCAACCATTCGCGATGCCGTGCTCTCCGACGCCCAGGTGCTCTATGCGGCGTGAGGAGCTGTACCTGACGGACATTGTGGAAGCCACGGATGGAATTGAGAAATTTCTCGCTGATGTTAAGAGAGATGCTTTTCTCCAAAACGACCTGTTGCGTAGCGCTGTGCTTCAGAAGCTAACCATCATTGGAGAGGCAGCAGCCCGCCTGCCGATGGAGTTCCGTGAGCGCCACCCTGAAATCCAATGGGAGGATATTATAGGCTTTCGTAACATCGCCGTACATGCCTATTTCGCTGTGGAGTGGACCATTGTCTGGGTGGCTGCCACCCAAGAGGCTCCGGAATTGAGGAGGATTGTCGCTGGGATCCTTGCCAGCGAATACGGTGCCCGCAATGATCCCAACATTTAAGATGCGTGGCAGAGTGGGGACTATGCAATTTCTGCACGGACGTCTCAGGCTCCTGCTCTGGAGCGGATCAAGAGAAAATGCAATAAAGCAAGACCCGACCCCTTTTGATGACCTGTTCCTCCAATACTACGTTCTGAGAAATGCCAATGCTTACAGAGACAGATATTCATTGGATCACAGGTTTTTTGTACCTTGTGTCGAGGCGAGAAGATATCACGGTGGTGCTTGGGGAGAAGGTTTACGATGAAGCCTCTGAATCAGATCGTGATGTCGATATCGCAATTGCCTCTGCGGGAACCGTAGGAATGATTGGTGTTGAAGTAAAGGATAAGGGGCGACCTCTGGATGTGGGGATTGTCGAAGGTATCTGTCAGAAGTTCGCTGACATGCCCACAATCACCTCCCGTTCCATTGTGTCATCGTCAGGATATACGGAGTCAGCTCGTCGCAAAGCTGAGAAGCACGGAGTTGAGTGCCTCCGAATCGTTAGAGGAGCGACTCCGCCATTTGTGACAATCGATCTCTCTCGGGTTCACGAAATGCCAATGTCCTATGTCGATTGGATTGAAGGACCCCATGTTCAGCTCGCACCAAGGATGAGACTCTCTGAATCTGAGCGTGCGCTGCTTGTTCCTCAAACTGCCCTAAGTTATCAATCTGAGTCGGAAGCACCACGCGTTAGAACCTTGAAAGAATTAGCTGATCGTGTGGTGAGTGGGGTAACAGCATCTTGGGAAGGCCCGCCAAACATAGGTGATACCTCTGTTACCCTCCATATCGAAATCAAAGATGCGCCCACAATTCGAATTGGGGATCGAGTTATAGAAATCTCTGAAGCCGAGGTCACGGGAGTCGTGCGAGTAACGGAAGAGATCATCCCACTGAACCAATCATGTTATCTGGAGACACCCTCAGGAGTCCCGTTTGCCGCCGCGGCACTCGTTGAGATCAGAACTGGCCTCTTGGGGCTATCGGTCTCGTCATCGGGGCAAGAATTGCTTACATTTCATATTCCAGAGTCGGTTAGAAAAGTACGCCCCATCCGAACAAGACTGAAGTGAGTGAGAAAGGAAAGAGATAGGAGTCAAGGAAAGCAGAGAGGGGGGCGCTGTTGAATAATTCAATATCAGGCGGGGGACAAAAGGGCATAGGTTCTGGGGGGAAGTAAGTGCTTGGCGCGCAGAATCGAACTGGGGACAGACTGATTCTTAGTCTCTTTTCCCCTTCGATGCTTCGGGAAGGAGAGGGGTGGGGGAGGATCTGAGGGATTTGAGGATGAGGGCGGCCAGGGCCGCGGAGATCCCGGGTATAGCCCGCAATTCTTCCAGGGAGGCGGCCCGGAGCTTTCTTATATTGCCGAAGCGTTCCAAGAGGGCCTTCTTCCGCTTGTGTCCAATGCCGGGGATTTCGTCCAATGGGGAGTAAAGGGTGCGCCTTGCCCGCAACAAGCGGTGGTAGGAGAGGGCGAAGCGATGGGCCTCATCCCGGAGCCTCTGCAATAGGTGTAGAGCAGGGGAATCAGGGGACAATCGGAGCGGCATCCTCTTCCCGGGCAGCCAGATCTCTTCCTCGGCCTTGGCGAGAGCAATGACCATGGGGGCGGAGGTTCTTTCTTCCCCAAAGGCCTTGAGGCCGGCCTGGAGCTGGCCTTTTCCCCCATCTAATAAGATCAAATCCGGCAGGGGAAGCTCCTCTCGATGCCGAAGGCGGCGGCGGAGCACCTCTTCCATCATGGCCAGATCGTCGGCCCCGACGACGGTTCTGATCTTGAAGCGCCGATAGCTTCCCTTTTTCCAGGCCCCGTCCTCCCAGGCCACCATGGAGCCCACCGCTAAGGTTCCGGAGAGATTGGAGATATCGTAAGCCTCGATGCGTTCGAGGTTCCTGCCCGGCGACAAGATCCTTTCCAGCTCCATGACCTCCCTCTCCTGGGCCGTGGAGGGAAGGGTGCCCTGGAGGGCCTGCTGGGCATTCTCCTGGGCCATCTGTACCAGCCTGAGCTTCCTCCCGCGGCTCGGCACCTCCACCTGAACTGCCTGGCCTTTTTTCCCCCTGAGCCACTCTTTCAAAAGGGACTCCTCAGCAATGGCCAAGGGGAGGAGGATGCTCTTGGGTAGGCTCAGCCTCCTGGAGTAATACTGCTGGAGAAAGGAGCGCAGCAGGGATTCTTTCTCCTCCTGCCCCACCCCGGGAAAGAGGAAGGATTCCCTTCCTAACAGCCTTCCTTTGCGGAAAGTGAAGGTTTGGATAGAGGCTGCCTGAGCATGGAAGGCCAGGCCGAACACATCCAGATCCTCCCTTCCTGAGGAGATCACCCTCTGTTCTTCCAGGGCTCGCTCCAGCGAGGAGATCTGATTGCGAAGGCGGGCAGCGCGCTCGAAGTCCAGGCGGGAGGAGGCCTCCTTCATCCCATCCTGGAGCTGGCGCAACAGGTCCTTCTTCTTGCCTTCCAGCAGGGCCCTGGTCTGGGCAATGAGCTCGCCATATTGATGGGGGTCCACCTTTCCACTACAGGGGGCCAAACACCGGCCCAAATGATGTTCCAGGCAAGGTTTGGGCGAAGGCCTCAGGCTCTTACACTTTCTCAGGGGAAAGGTCTTGTCGATCAGGGCCAGGGTATCCCACATGGCGGAGGCAGGGACATAGGGGCCGAAATAGAGGGCACCATCCCCTTTGATCCGCCGGGCCACGGTGGGTCGGGGAAAGGGCTCCTTCGGGTCGATGCGGAGGAAGGGATAGTGCTTGTCATCCCGGAGGATGATGTTGTACCTTGGTTTCTGCTCCTTCACCAGGTTGCTTTCCAGGACAAAGGCCTCCAGTTCCGATCCGGTGAGGATGAATTCGATGCTCCTCACCCGGGAGACCATGGAGAGGAGGCGGGGGGAGAGGGAAGCAGAATCATGAAAGTAGGAGGGTACCCTTTTTCGGAGAGACAGGGCCTTGCCGATATACAAAGGCCTTCCCTGGGAGTCCTTGAAGAGATAGACCCCTGGCGCGTCGGGCAGGTGGCGCAGCTGTTCCTTCAATGCCTCAGACGGCTCCGGTGGGCGACTCATAAACCAATATTAGCCCTCTGCTCGGGTAGCGTCAATACTCAATAGAAGGACGCTTGACAGGTTGCATCCCTTGGAAGGGGGCTGATTAAACGATGGGGCCGGTGGTGTAAATGTTGGTGGAACCGGAATATCCTAAGGCTTCCGCCTTGGTGGACTTTCCCGAGGCGACCTGGAGGATCTCGCGGAGGATCCGCTCCCCTGCCTCTTCCAGCGACTCCTCCCCGGAGATGACGCGGGAGACATCCAGGTCGATGAAATCGGGGAGGCGCTGGATCGTCTTCCAGTTGGCGCAGATCTTGAGGACCGGAACGAAGGGAAATCCCTGCGGGGCCCCCAGTCCGGTAGCGAAGGCAATGACCTGGCAGCCCGCAGCGGCCAGGCCGGCCATGATCTCCGGCTCCCTGCCCGGCGAGTCCACGAAGAAAAGGCCTCGACCTCGCTTCCTCTCCCCGTACCCATAGACCTCTTCGATGGTAGAGGATCCGCTCTTCACGATGGACCCGAGCGACTTCTCCTCCAGGGTAGTGATCCCTCCGGCAATATTGCCGGCGCTGGGGTTGCCTCCCCGGATGTCCGATCCGCTCGCCCTGACTCTTTCTTCCAAGCGCTCCACCAGGGCCAGGAGCTTCCCTGCCACTTCCTGATTCCTTGACCTCCTGGCCAGGATGTGCTCCGCTCCCACCACCTCGGTCGTCTCGCCGAAGACGGCTGTGCCATGGAGCTGGATCAGGCGATCCACCGCCCTGCCCAGGGCCGGGTTGGCGGCCAGACCGGAGGTGGGATCGGAGGCCCCACATTTGAGACCGAGCACCAGTTCCTCCACCCCAGCCTCCTCCCGCCTCAGGGCGGAGATCCCCAGGGCCATCTTCTGGGCCTTGAGGCCGCCCTCGGCCAGGGCCCCGAAATATCCCCCTTCCTGCTGAATTCGGACGATCTCCACCGGCTTTCCCGATGGGGCGATCCCTTCCGCTACCCGGTTCGGGTTCAACCCCTCGCATCCCAGGGATACGAGCAGGACAGCGCCCAGATTTGGATTCTGGCCCAGGTGGATCAGGGTTCTCGTGACGAGCTCCAGGTCGACCTGGGTCTGGCCACAACCCTGCTGGTGGGTGAAGACGGCTGATCCCGGCACCTGGCGGGCGATGTGGAGGGCCGCCTCATTGGCGCAGGCGACCAGGGAAAAGATACCCAAACAGTTGCGCGTCCCCACCTCTTGATTGGCCC